>Ga0326727_10001894_pt1 | contig 74745 bp, 58 predicted proteins | sample MB2enrmetagenome_FD_207643 | JGI IMG/M metagenome (GOLD analysis project Ga0326727, IMG submission 207643) | Lab enriched peat soil microbial communities from McLean, Ithaca, NY, United States - MB29MY | ecosystem: Environmental > Terrestrial > Soil > Wetlands > Peat | place: USA: New York... | reverse complement strand
AGAACGCTTTCGTCTCCTGGGTAGGAATCTTCGATCCAGCAGAAGGGGGCTCGCTCGGCTTGGCTGTGCCAAGGACCCCTGCAGATAAGAGGCGGACGAATACCTGCCTTCGGTCATGGATCGCTCACGTCACGCGTGAACCGAACGGATTCTCGCGTCGAGCGATTTCAAGAATGGGGAGCCGTCCCGTTCTTGGCGGCAGCTCAGGCGGTATCCGCGCGTGTCCGGGCCCACTCTCCGGGCCCGGTCGTACAGCACGAAGGGTGCCCGCTTCGGATCTCAGAGAGCTGACAGGGACGCTGTTTGTGTCTGTGATCGTGTCCCGCTTCGAATTCGAATTGGAGGTTCCTGGTGACCGGGTATGCGCCCGACATCCCCGTGCCGCTGCTTCGTCTTTTCAGAACTCCAACGAGTGATTTCGGACCGGGCACGATGGTGGCAACGTTGACACCTGCATAGCGATTGAAGACCGACACGGCGAGCGCAAAGGGACTGCCCAGAAAATGCGTGCCCACTGCATTCAGCAGCCTCTTGGATTGGGCCGCCCCGCCATCCACCGTTGTGGGGACAAACTCTCTCCCGGGTGCAAGAAGTTGAAAGCGGTGTAAAGGAGGCCCCTGGCGCTCCTACTCCGTCACCTTGAAGGACACGTCGAGCAGTTTGGTTTCCTCATTGAATTTCAATGAGACATCGGTGCGGCGGACCTCCTCGAGCTGGTTGCTTTTGTTCAGCCGCTCGAGGCTCTGGCCCAAGTTGACCGTATCGAAAACCTCCCCTTCGCCTGCCTGCAATTCGCGGCGCAGGAATCTGCCCGGCAGGCGGCTGTTTCCGTTGAACTGAATTCTACCGATCGCAACGGCATTGCCGGCGTTGACCTGGTAAATGGCCTGGACCGTCCGATTATCTTCATCGGAAGACTCTTCAAGTTGAACGCGAGCCATGGCGTAGCGGTAGTGCCCCAGGGTATCGATGACCTTCTCCCGCGTCGAATCCGGAAGCGAGTAGCCATGCTCGCTCGGCGTGCGCATCGCGCCGACAATTTTATCCACGTGGGAAGCTCCATGGCCCATGCCCCCTTCGGCTGTTACGGAAGCAAGGCGATATCGTTTACCATTACGCGATGACGATTTCGATTCGCGGGTTGCAATCGACAGTGACCGCTGGAACCCTCGGTTCTCCTATCTGTGAAGCCGCAAACCCGCGAGCTTTGTCATAGACCTGAATCCGCTGGAGGCCGGCAAGAAGTTTTTCCTGCATATCCTGCGCGGCGCCTGTCCATCGCCTGCATCCCGGCTCTGTACCTGCACCTCTTCAATAATTCAAGAGCATAGGGTTACTGCAGGTCTTCCCGCGGCTTAACCGGATCGAACGCGGGATTGGGAGTCTCGGACAGCAGGCGCAGGAGTGTGTTTGCAGGGGCTCTGGAATTCCCCTCGGCTATGATGCCTTTAATAGTCGGGGTTGCGGGCGCATTCGAAGCACTAGACAAAAGTGCGGTCATCAAAAATAGACCTAAAAACATCGGAAGGATGATAGGGAATTCATCGACTCCGGGTCATTTTTCCAACAGCAGAATCAAGAAGGCGAAAGCCGGAAACAGGATGGCAAGCTTGTGCATTGCGACTGCCTCCCGCTTCCTTTTTAGATTGTTGACTCCCTAAATCCGTACTGTTAGATTCATTGCAATGGATGTAAATTCATATGAACACGATACCTAAAAAGACGCCGCTGAACTCGATTCACCGTCAATTAGGGGCCCGGATGGTGGAGTTTGCCGGGTGGGACATGCCGGTCCAGTATGCGGGCCCATTGCCGGAGCATCTCGCTGTGAGAACGCGGGCGGGCATCTTTGATGTCAGCCACATGGGGGAACTGGAAGTCAAGGGAGCCAACGCCCACGAAACCATCCAGAGGCTGACCTGCAACGACATCAACCGCTTGGCCGTTTCTCAATGCCAGTACTCTGCCTTGACGACGCCCAAGGGAAGCTTTATTGACGACCTCCTGATCTACCGCATGTCGCCGGATCATTTTTTCCTGTGTGTTAATGCTGCGAATCAGGCAAAGGACTATGCGTGGATCCGGGAAAATGCCCTGCAAAGCACCGAGGTCCTGGATCGCAGCGACGATTTTGTGCAGCTCGCCATCCAGGGACCCAAAGCCCTTGAAATTCTACGGCCTTTGACCCAAATCGATCTTAACGGCATGAAGTATTACTGGTTTGCCCTTGGGAAGTTCGCGGGAGTGGACGCGATCGTATCTCGAACCGGCTACACTGGAGAGGATGGATTCGAGATCTATTGCGATCCGGCCAGCGCTGAAGCGGTTTGGGCGCAAATTATGAATTTAGGAAAACCCTTAGGCCTCGTACCTGTAGGTTTGGCCGCACGCAACACCCTTCGCCTGGAGGCAAAACTGCTGCTTTACGGCAATGACATGGATGAGACCACCACGGTTCTCGAAGCCGATCTGGGATGGATCTGCAAAATCGATAAGGGGGACTTCATAGGACGAGAAGCCCTTGTCCGACAACGCCAGTCCGGATTGCAGCGGATCCTGGCAGGATTTGAAATGGTCGAACGTGGTATCGCACGGGATCACTACCCGGTGGAGATCGACGGGAAAAGGGCGGGAATCGTCACCAGCGGCAGCCCGGCTCCCTTTTTGAAGAAAAGCATCGGTCTTGCGTATCTGCCCTTCGACCGGAAGGCCGTCGGGAGTGAGTTCAGCGTTGTAATTCGTGAAAAACCGGTCAAGGCTCAAGTCGTTTCAACACCCTTCTACAGGAGAGCCCCTGTATCATGATTAACCTGTAGGACCAGACACCGCGGAGGAGCGTCGCATGTATCCCGAGGACTATCTGTACAGCAAGGATCACGAATGGATTTCAGTTCAGGAAAATGTCGGGACCATCGGAATAACGGATTTTGCCCAACATGAACTGGGGGATGTTGTCTACGTTGATCTCCCGGAAGTCGGTGATACCTTCGAGTCAGGCGAACCCTTGGGTTCGGTGGAGTCGGTCAAAGCGGTTTCGGAGGTCTTCTGTCCGATTGGAGGAGAGGTCGTCGAGGTTAATTCCAAACTGGAAGAAACCCCTGAGTTGATCAATCAATCGCCCCATCAGAACGCCTGGATGGTGAAAATTCGGCTGACGAATCCCGAAGAGCTGAAGGAAATGCTGAGCGCCGAAGAGTATGAGGAATATCTTCAGGAGCAGGCGGGAGCGTAATTCCAGATTCCTGGTCATCATTTTCCGCCCCGCGCACAGGCATCTTTCCGGCTAGGGCTTTGCAAATGCCGGTGCGCAAACCTTTTCACGCCGGGCCAGTTTTTCCGCTGGGTTCACGATAGAATTAAAAAGCCCCCATCCCCCTTCGCTACGCAGCGTTGCGGGTTGCCCTGCGTCATTCCGCAGTCACTCTGTCAATGCTCCTGGCGCTCATCGCTTTGAACCTACGCCTTTTCGGCATCAGGCCGAAGGGCTTCTTCCCTGAGTAGGACACGGGACGTCTCATGGGTATGATCCAGGCGCGGCAGAGCGCTTCGTTTCAGGCCATGAGGGATAAGGCCACGGACTTGGTGAAAATGGTGGAATCGGATCCCCATGTCCCGGATGTCGTCGCGTTTACCAGCGGACAATCGGGAACCCCAGCGGACCGGATGTTTGCCGCATTGAAGGATTTTCCCGAGCGGAAGTCCGGCGCGCCCCGGGTGATCGGAAGAATCCGAAAGACGGGCGCCTCCGAACCGGGCGTTTCGCTCGTCCTGCAACCCGTTCCGGACATCCGGGTCCGTGGACGGCGGACCGAAGCCGGCCGCTAATCCACCCGGCCAAGCCAGGACTTGGCTCTTCTGAATCCCTGGGCGCCCCCATGCTGGCGACTCTTCGCAAATTCCCGGGATTTCTTGACGTCGACACGGATCAGCAGAACAAAGGGCCGGAGGCTTGGCTGACCACGGTGACAGCGCTCCCCGGCGCTCTCCTTTTGGCATTGGGGACGGGAACCGCCGCCGAGTTACGGCGGCTGGGATACTGCAAATCTGCCGAAGTTCTGATTTCTTTGGAGGTGGAAGTTCGCCAGCTTGTTGCGTTTTGAATTGAGTCCTGTTCCGCGGGGAAAGCGGTAGCAAGCAGCCGCCCTCCGGGCGCACTTCCTATCCTCCGAGATCGCTGAAGTCGCGGTTATCGCGGCAGTGAATTTCCCTACCGTAAAAGAGAGCTGCCGATTGGTTAAAGACATCGGCCTTTTCAGTCGTGAAAAAGTCCCGGCGCTCCTGCCGGGAACACTGGCCTTCTATCTCCGGGTGGCGACGCAGATAGTCCGCAAGACTTCTGGCAACAATCGTTCCCTGAGATACGACCAGGACGCCGGGCGTAAGATAGCGGCTGATCTTGTTTTGAAGAAGAGGGTAGTGCGTGCATCCAAGGATCATCGTATCGATCAGCGGGTCCGCTGCCAGAATCCGTTCAATGTGCCGCTTGACGAAATAATCGGCCCCATCGCTCTCAGATTCATTGTTCTCAACCAACGGTACCCACATCGGACAAGCTTCCTGCACGACGGTGATCCCGGGGAAGTACTTGTGGATCTCGATGACATAGGACTGTGAGGCAACGGTCCCGGCAGTCGCCAGAACGCCGACGTGCCCGGATTGCGTCATCCCTCCGACAGACTCGGTGACAGGGCGGATGACTCCGAGCACCCGCCGGTCAGGAGCTATGTCCGGGAGATTTTTTTGCTGAATGGTGCGTAGAGCTTTGGCGGATGATGTGTTGCAGGCCAGAATCACAAGACAGCAGCCCTGCTTGAAGAGCCAGCGCACGGCATCGAGGGTGTAGGCGTGCACAGTTTCAAACGAGCGCCCTCCATAGGGAGCTCGGGCATTGTCCCCCAAATAGAGAAAATCGTATTGCGGAATGACCTTCTCGATCTCCCTCAAAACCGTCAGGCCGCCGAACCCGGAGTCAAAAACGCCGATCGGGTGATAAACCATACTGTTCCTGCTCCTTGAAGAAGGGGATGCGGTTGCGCGAGCATCCCTCACGGGTGCATCATCAAAGCTTCCATGAAATCTTTGATGATGCGAGCGGTGAGGCCCCAGATCTGGTGGGTTCCATAGGAATAGTAATATACGTGGCTTTCTCTGTCCGTATAAATGCTCTTCTCAATCCGCAACCTGTCAGGATCAAGAAATGTGCGGAAAGGGACCTGCAGAACCTCCGCAACTTCGTGAACCTGCAGTACCGTTGTAAAGGGTCCATCGATGAACCCGGCGAACGGTGTCACGCGGTAGTTGGTAACCGAGATGTAGTCATGAAACCTGCCCAGGATCTCGATCCGGCTCTCTTCGATTCCGACCTCTTCAAACGTCTCCCGGAGGGCCGTCGTGATCAGCTCCTCCCCGATTTCCCGCATGCCGCCTGGAAACGAAATCTGTCCCTTGTGAGTTTGCACCTCCTCCGTGCGACGCGTGAGCAGGAAGTGGCACTCGCTTTCACATTCGAATACGAGCATCAGTACGGCCGCCTCCCGGGTGAATCCGTCTGTGAGTATTCGCGGCTTTAGCGCTGAAAGGCAATCTCGGATACGATCCTTCATCTCTTTTACAATATTATACTATGTGCAAAAAAACGCCACGGATTCATCGTTAAACCTCCGGGAGGCCTTTTTGCTCCCGTCCGTGATCTCAATTGGCACTACTATTGCGCCTCCAGTTCTACCTGGCGATTTTTCGCCCGGGCGTCTTCTGTCTCATCGGGGGCAACCGGTGAGACAGGTCCGGCTCCGAAAGGCCGCGGCTGGGCGGCAACAGTGCCTTTGCCCACAAGGTCCCTGACTACAGATATGGAGCGCTCCCGGGATAGTATGACATTGTTGTCGAATGCGCCACCTTGTCCGCGCGCCCTACGGCCTCGAGCTCTAAGCCGGGTTGGGTTTGAAGCCATTTGACAATTTCCTTGAGAGCGGCTTCAGACCCCGGCTTTATACCAGACTTGCCCGTGTCGAAATATATTCCGCAAACGGCGCCCTTGCCCGAACCCGCGATGCTCTGGACCACACTGCTGCCATCCGCCACCACGTCCTGAGTCATTGATGGTTTCTTGACGAAGTGAAAGGGGAATTGGCCGCTGCCGCCGGCTTCAACCTAAGCCCAAGTTTCCGCGCCGTTTTGGTTTTTTGCAGAGCCAACCTAAAATTTATCTTGGTCAAACTGCGGACCGCTGTAGCGGTGAATGGGATAGCCCGGCATCCGGCTGAAAAATGCCCGGGTTCCGCCTCCTCGTCTTGGGGCTTCCCGGCCAAAGCGATACGGGTCGTCAAGAGGCTCGCGCCGCAAACAAGCACCACAATCCGGTTTCTCATCTCACAATATCTTCCATGCGATCCAGGCAAAATAAATCAATCCGGAGCTTCCTTCCCCGGTGGAAGACTGGGTGATTTATTAGCCAGATCCAAACCATTGCGGGGAGAGCATGTCCTGAGTTACGTGGGAATGCAAGCTTCTATCAGGCCTACGGATGGTGGCAGGAGCGAGGAGGATAGAAGCGCTGTACCGCGCTTGCCGCCGTCCAGGAATTATCAGGCGCAATTTGCTGCTCTTGCATCTATTTCTGGGGCAAGTGTGTCCGCTTTAGAGACGCCCGCTCCAATAGAATCGCACAACGCACAGGTTGGGCTCGGGATTGGATGCATGGTGCACGGTTCAGGATTCAGGATGTGGGGAGACCATCCGGCGCTGGTTCTGCATTTCCGCAAAGGTCGCTGCGATCTGTTCGGCTGTGAGCCGGGTTGCGCCGCGATTTTTTTCGAGAATGGAGAAAGCGGTTTTTCCCAGAGCTTCACGCTCCTGCCTGTTCTGGAGAAGCTTCACGAACACATCCGTCAGCTGTTCAACCTGCAGTTTCCGATCTTCCTGTTCTGCGCTGATCTGGCGAACCCCGCCATGTCGGAGGAATTCTTCGACAATTCCGCGGAAATTTTCCACGGAAGGCCCAATGACGATCGCTTTTGAATATGCAGCCGGTTCCATGATGCTGTGGCCTCCGCGTCGAATCAAGGTCCCGCCAACAAACGCGATTGTGGCAAAGCGGTACGCTGCTGCGAGTTCTCCGAGCGAATCCAAGAGGAGAACTTCGGAATCATCGGAATCGGAAGACTCCGTCCGTCTGCGGACTTTAAAGCCGTTTTGTGCGATGACCTCAGCCGCTTCGTCAAAGCGCTCAGGGTGACGAGGCGCCAGGAGCAGGCGCGTCCGGTTCAGTTCCGGTATCCGGCGAACCCGCTGGAGCACTTCCAGAAGTATCTGTTCCTCTCCAGAATGCGTGCTGCCGGCGACAATCAAAGGTGCGTCCTCCCTCCCCAGGCCAAGGCCTGATTGGAGAGCACGCGCATCTTTGTCATTGTTTTCGTTTTCGACCAGGCTCTTGTCAAATTTGAGATTCCCGGTGACAAGGATCTTTTCTGACGGCGCACCCATCGTGATAATGCGCTGGGCATCCTCCCTGGAGGCCATCAGCAGCATTCTGTATTGGCGCAAGACCCTCCGCAGCACCGGTCTTGCATGCCGATAATATCGGAACGAAGCCGCCGAGATGCGGCCATTCGCCAGTACCACGGGGATCCCTCGAAGATGCGCCTGATGGATGAGATTTGGCCAGATTTCCGTGTCGATGATGACGATCGCAGCCGGCCGGATCCAATTGAGCACTCGCTTTACGACCGACGCCAAGTCGACCGGGAAATAGAAGGTGTTTCCTGATCCGTACTTCGCAAAATTCCGGGCGGCTACGAGCTGGCCTGTTTGAGTGATCGTCGAGAAAGCAAATTTCGCTTTGGGGAAACGGCTGTGGAGAGCTTGGACCAGAGGCTGCAAACTGAGAGCTTCGCCCACGGAACACGCATGGAACCAGAGGGTCGAGCGGCCGTCGAACTTCAAACTTTCGGGGAGACGTCCGAGTCGCTGGCCAAGCCCGGGAAGATGCTTGTGATGCCGCCAGGCTCTGTAAAGGAAGACCGGGATCAATAGCATCCCCCATGTCATCAGGAACAGGCTGTAAAGCAAATACATGAACAACCTCAGAAATTTTCCATTGTCCGCCGGGTTCCTTTTCCTCCGATCCATGGAAAATGAACGATGGGAAATGGGGAATGATGGATTTGCTCTTCCCGGCTAGGTTGAAAATCCACGACGCAGACTTCTTCGTTTATCCTGACTTGCCTTCTGCCGCCAAGAAGACGGCGGCCTGCGCCAGGTCCGCTTCGGTATCGACGCCGATGGTGTCGTGCATAGTCTCCGCGACCAGGATAGGGATGCCGTTTTCCAGGTATCGAAGTTGCTCGAGTTTCTCGGTCAACTCCAGAGACGATTGCGGCATGCCGTGAAAAAGATCCAGAGCAGACCGGGTATATCCGTACAGGCCGATGTGCTTGTAAAAGCGGTTTCTGCCCTGCGTGTCCCTATCGAATGGAATGGGGAAGCGCGAAAAATAAAGTGCCCGGCCGTGGTTGTCCGTTACAACCTTGACGACATTGGGATCCAGCGCGGCCGCAGGGTCGATCGCCACCTTCAGAGTCGTTACATCCGCTTTCCTGGCGATGATTGGGCGAAGCAGGAGTTCAATGTGATCTGTGCGGACCGTCGGCTCGTCCCCTTGTATGTTGACATAGATGTCACCGTCGGTCCGCTCCATGACTTCATGCAGCCGGTCCGTTCCGGAGGAGTGTTGCCGTGTCAGGATCACCGGAATCCCTTGTTCGGTGCAGTACTGCCGGACTTTTTCGCTGTCCGTCGCGACTAGCAGTTTGCCCAGGAGGGGGGATTTCCGTGCCCTGTCGTAAACCCAGTGGATCATGGCTTTGTTGCCGATGTTGAGCAGGACCTTGCCCGGAAGCCTCTGTGAATCAAGGCGAGCGGGGATGACGCCTACGATCTTCTGATGGATCTTCATGCTCATTCACCCACAAGGGGAAAGGGAAAATCCTATTATCCCATAGCCATCAGGGACGTCCCTGATTTTTTTCGTGGGAATACACCGGCATTCGAAGGGCGCTTTCCGGCAGATGGCTGCCTTTTGGCTGTGCCCGAGCCCGAACCCGAAGCGCAAGCAACATCGCGGCTGGTGGGCGGGAAGAAAAATCCGCAACCGTTTGCTTTCGTGTGCTATTTTTTTCCCGAATGGAGTTGCCATGGGAATGACCTTGGTCCAGAAAATTCTTTCGCGGGCGACCGGCCGATCCTCTGTTGAAATCGGAGAAGTTGTGGAACCGGCAGTCGATCTCGCAATGTCGCACGAGAATGCCGCGCTGGCCCTCAATCAATTTCTCGAGATTTACCAGGGCACGCGATTAAAGCCGAAGATATGGGACCCTTCCAAAGTTGCAATTATCTTTGATCATCGCGTGCCGGCGGAAAGCAGCAAGACCGCGACAAACCAGAAAAGAGTCCGGGAATTTGTTGCCCAGCAGGGAATTCAGAAGTTTCACGATATCCGGGGCGACCAGGGAGGCATTTGCCACCAGATCCTGCCTGAGAACGGCTATGTGCGTCCAGGCTACGTCGTGGTCGGGACCGACAGCCACACCACCACTCACGGCGCGCTCGGGGCATTTGCCTTCGGCATCGGTGCAACGGAAATGGCGAGCGTTTGGACGCTCGGGACGATTCTGAATGTCGAGGTCCCGGAGACTATCCAGGTCGAGGTCCACGGCCCCCTGCGCCAATACGTGTCGCCCAAGGATGTGATCCTGCATCTGATCGGGAAAATTTCATCCCAGGGCGCCAATTTCAAAGTGATCGAGTTCCACGGCGATACGATTCGGAAAATGTCGACCTCCGGTCGATTAGTGCTTTGCAACATGTCTGTGGAAGCCGGGGCAACGGCGGGTATCGTGCCGGCGGATGACGAAACGATCGAGTACCTCAGGAACGAAGCCGGCGTGAAGGAGGACATCCCCCTGATCTCGCCTGATCCCGACGCATCCTACTGCGAAATTGTCGATATAGATGCAGCGACTCTTTCTCCCCAACTGGCCTGTCCCCATGCGGTAGACAATGTAGTCTCCGTTCGAGAGAGGGAGGGGACTCGGATTGACCAGATCGTTATCGGGTCCTGCACCAATGGCCGCTACGACGACCTGGTTGCCGCAGCCGGGATTCTGAAAGGCAGGAAGATTGCGCCCCGGGTGCGCATGCTGATCTTCCCTGCGTCCTGGAAAATTTACAGCCGAGCTGCAAAACACGGGGTTCTCGACGACTTGGTGCAGGCTGGAGCTGTTATAATGAATCCCGGCTGCGGCTGCTGCCTGGGAGTTCATCAGGGAGCTCTGGCCGATGATGAGGTCGCCTTGTCGACCACCAATCGCAACTTTCTCGGCAGAATGGGGAATCCGAGATCGCAGGTGTTCCTGTGTTCTCCTGAAGTTGCCGCCGCTAGCGCTCTGACAGGCGTCATCACGGATCCCGGGAGGAACTAAAGGCATGCCTCGGGGAAATGCGGCAAGTCCGGTCGTGGGCAAGGTGGTTCTGAAGCTAGGGGAGGATGTCTCCACGGACGCGATCTATCCTGGACGATATATGGCGACAGTCCTTCCCTCCGAAACACCGCAGTTTGCATTCGCCGACTACAAGGAGTTCAACTCCCGGCTCCGGAACCGGCAAATCCCGCCAGGGAGCATGGTCGTCGCCGGCTCGAATTTCGGCTGCGGATCGTCCCGTGAACAGGCTGCGTCGGCTTTGAAAGGGTACGGTCTCGTCATTATTGCCCGTGGTTTTGCGCGGATTTTCCTGCAGAACGCAGTGAATCTGGGATTGCAGATTTTTATATGTCCCGGCCTCGAAGCCGATGAAGGGGACGAACTCACCATCCGGGCTGACCAGGTCGTCAATAATGCGAAGAGGCGATCTTTCCTGCTTCAATCCCTGCCCGCTGCGAGGAGCGCCATTATTGAAGCAGGCGGACTGATCGCGTACACGCGCGGAAGACTGTTAAAGAACTCCGGAAATGAATAAGCCTCAAATCCAGGATGCCGGATACAGAGTGCAGGATGTAGGTTTCTGCATCCTGTCTACAGCATTCTGGATGCTGTATCGCTTCCTTGCAACCCTAGTCTTGCTAGCCATCCTTCCGGTCATTGCGTTCCCGCAAAACATCGATCTTCAGCAAATTCACGTCCAGAGTGCTCTCGTCAGCGTCCCGGTTATCGTCAATGATTCCAACGGCAGATTTGTGCCTGGATTGACCGCCGATGCTTTCAGCCTCTTCCAGGACGGCATTCCAGTCCCGGTTTCGCTTTTTCTTTCGTCGGAAGACCCCATCAAGATTGCTTTTCTGCTTGATACCAGCCGCAGCACTACCACTGTCCTGGACAAAATAAAAAAATCCGCTCTGCGATTCCTGCTCGAAATGCGTCCCCAGGACCGTGCAATGGTTGTGAGCTTCGACTCGGACATTCAGGTGCTGTGCCCGCTCAGTTCGGATTATCGTGAGTTGACGGACGCGATCAGCCGCGCCAAATCCGGAGGCACAAACACAAGGCTGCGAGATGCGATCATGGAAATAGCCCAGCGCAGATTCCGGTCGATCACTGGACGCAAGGCGATTGTGCTGCTGACGGATGGCGAGGACCATGGGAGCGAGATCTCGGTCCCGGATCTCCTGGACGGGGTCGCGGCATCTAGCACTTTGATATATTCGATTTCCTATCACGTGGACCCCCGGCGGCTTATGAAAGGGTTGATGGGCATATCTTCGAGCATACCGAAATCGATGGAGCGCCGGAAAGATGGTCCGGAAGATCCGTGGCAGCAGCGTGAAGAGCAGGCGGCGAATTTTCTCGAAAAAATTTCCGAACTCTCGGCTGGGCGGCTTTACAGGAGCGAGGTCACCCAATTCGATAAGGCTTTCAAACAGATTTCCGACGAATTGCGATCTCAATACCTGATCGGCTTTTATCCTGATCAGGCGAAACTGGACGGACAAACCCATGCGCTCGAGGTCCATGTTACCGTACCCGACGCGGTAGTGCGGAGCCGTCGCAGTTACCGGGCCGTTCCGTGATCAAAAGGGGTCAATTGACAAAGAGCCCTTCGGCCTTGCCGTCAGTTTAGAAACGGTGGGCCTGCGCAAGCTTATGCATTCCAAGGAATTCAGCTTCGGAGTATTATCAATTGAGGAGCGCGTGACGCGCCTCTCGGGGTGGACATGAGACATAATCTATTTCAGACGTTACAGCAGTTTCGAATCAGCGGAAATCGCACGGGCGAGTTTTATTCCCTGCCTCAGCTCGAGAAGAAGGGGGTCGGCCCCATTTCCACCTTGCCTTTCAGCATTCGTATCCTGCTGGAATCCGTGTTGCGCAATTACGACGGCAAAAGGATTACCGGAATGGATGTCGGAAAACTAGCGAACTGGCGGCCCAAAGCGCCAAGAACGGAGGAGATCCCCTTCGTCGTCGGCCGCATTCTGCTTCAAGACTTTACCGGAGTTCCGCTGCTGGTCGACCTCGCGGCGATGCGCTCAGCCGTTGCGCGACTTGGGAAGAAGCCGGGTATCATCGAGCCCCTGGTGCCGGTCAATCTTGTGATCGACCACTCGGTCCAGGTGGATTTTTTCGGCAGACCCGATGCCTTGAAGCTCAATATGGAGATGGAGTTTCGGCGCAACAACGCGCGGTACGAGTTTTTGAAATGGGGAATGCAGGGATTCCGCGGATTCGATGTCGTGCCTCCGGGCATCGGGATCTGCCACCAGGTCAATCTCGAATACGTTGCGAAAGTCGTTCAGGAAAAGGATGGGCTTTATTTCCCCGACACGCTCGTCGGCACGGATTCCCACACAACCATGATTAACGGCCTTGGAGTCCTGGGCTGGGGTGTGGGTGGAATCGAAGCCGAAGCGGGCATGCTTGGCCAGCCTCTGTATATCCTCGGCCCGGATGTTGTCGGATTCCGGATCACAGGCAAACTGAAGGAAGGAACCACGGCCACTGACCTGGTCTTGAGAGTGACCGAGATTTTGCGCAAAGCCAAGGTCGTCGGAAAATTCGTCGAGTTTTACGGATCTGGAGTTGCGCAACTGCCCGTCCCAGACAGGGCAACAATCAGCAACATGGCGCCGGAGTATGGTCCCACCGCCGCCTTATTCCCGGTCGATGAAGAAACCTGTACCTACTTGAGCGATACGGGAAGACCAGAGGATTTGATAGAAGCCGTGCGAAGCTATTACACGGCCCAGGGCATGTTTGGGACAAGTGACAACAGCGGCATTGAATATAGCGAAACGATCGAGCTGGATCTGGGCGAGATCGAGGCCAGCGTGGCCGGCCCCAAACGTCCGCAGGACCGCATCCCTCTTACACAGTTGAAGGAGACTGTCGGCAGGATCCTGACCAAGCCTGCGAGTGAAGGGGGATACGGGAAATCCTCAGCGGATCTTGCAGAAAAGTTTTCTTTGGCAAAAGCCGGCAGTTTGCGCCACGGATCTGTCGCCATTGCCTCAATCACCTCTTGCACCAACACGTCCAATCCCAGCGTCATGATCGCAGCCGGGCTATTGGCCAAAAAAGCAGTGGAGAAGGGAATTGCACCCCCCTCCTATGTTAAAACTTCGCTGGCGCCCGGTTCGCGGGCGGTCAGCCACTACCTCGAAACCACCGGTCTCCAGGAATACTTGAACCGACTTGGGTTCGACCTGGTAGGATACGGCTGCGCAACCTGCATCGGAAATTCCGGGCCTCTCGACCCTGCAATTGAAGATCTCGTCGCGAAGAAAGATCTGGTCCTCGCGAGCGTGCTGAGCGGGAACAGAAATTTCGAAGCGCGAATCCACCAGTCGGTGAAGGCGAACTTCCTCATGAGTCCGCCGCTGGTTGTCGCCTTCGCACTGGCGGGTCGTATCGACATTGACATGAGCCGGGAGCCTTTGGGAACAGGCAAACAGGGGCAAGCTGTCTACCTTCGCGACCTCTGGCCGAAGCAGGAGGAAATCCGCGAGTGTCTGCGATTCGCGTTCGATCCCGAAACCTACCGTCGCCTGTACGGGGATATCGCCCAACAGAATCCGCTCTGGGACGAGATACCTGCCGGCACAGGGGAGGTGTATGAATGGGACAAAGAATCGACCTACATACACGAACCTCCCTATTTCGAAAATTTTGCCATGGCTCCTGGGCACGTCGGCGAAATCACCGGAATGCGTCCGCTCGCCATTCTCGGAGATTCGGTCACAACAGATCACATCAGTCCTGCCGGCTCAATCAAAAAGGCTTCCCCGGCCGGTCTTTATCTGCAGCAGAAAGGCGTTGCGCCTGAAAATTTCAACAGCTACGGTTCGCGGCGGGGCAATCACGAAGTGATGGTCCGTGGGACATTCGCCAATGTCCGCATCCGGAATCTGATGCTGCCGGGTACGGAAGGGGGCGTGACCATTCACTACCCGAGCGGAGAGCAAATGAGTATCTACGACGCCTCCTGCAGGTATCGGGAGTCGGGGACGCCGCTTATCATCATCGCTGGGCATGAATACGGAACCGGCAGTTCGCGTGATTGGGCCGCAAAGGGAACTCTTCTGCTGGGGGTCCGGGCCGTGGTCGCCCGGAGTTTCGAACGTATTCACCGAAGCAACCTGGTCGGAATGGGTGTCCTGCCTTGCCAATTCAAAGAAGGAGTGAGCTCCCAATCCCTGGGTCTCGATGGGAGAGAAACCTTGGATCTCAGAGGGATCAGCGACGATCTGAAACCGCTGCAGGAGCTGGCGTTATTGATACACAGAACGCAAGGTGGAGTCGATGAGGTCCCGGTTACTGTGAGGATTGATACTCCCATTGAGGTGGATTATTACCGGCACGGAGGCATTCTGCCCTACGTCTTGAGGCAGCTTTTGGCGAGTCAACAGTAGGGGCGACCGGCCGGTCGGCCCCTATAAAGAAATAGGAATCAGTTGGCAGGATCTGGCGGAGAATGCAATTCCAGGGCTCCTGCTGGATGCAGTAGGATGATCGGAATCACTGCGGCTTGATTCCCTCCTGATCTGCCCCGCTTCAGGTGGGTTTTTATCTGTCAGGGGGGCTTGGATATCCGGCTATCGCGGACTGAACCGCATTCAGTTCGGACTTCTTCTTGGGCGCACTAGCGGTCAGAGTGTCGCTTAGTTGCTCGATCTTGCAGAACGCTGCAAGTTCCGAAATCTGGTCCGGCTTCGGCAGCGGAGCGATCACACTATGGTAGTTTCCGGGGCCCAGCAGAAGGAATGCGAAAGTTTCTGCAAAATCTCCCGCAGGGGTATTGTAATCGGGACACGCGTTACAACCATACCAGGGAGTTGATGGTTTGATGCCTCTCAGCTCGCACCATTTTCGGTGGCGTTCATCATCGTTGTACTTGAGATCGAACGCATGACCAAGCTCGTGTGCCAAATCGTAGGCCTGCCGAATCTCGCCTTCTCCTGGTCTGACGTAGATTTCTATCCGGCGCCGAGCGGTCAGTGTCATCGCCCGATACCCCGAACGTGAGCCCATAAACACAATGTTGAAGCCGAGATCTTCCCACGGGTAGTGAATGAGGGATAGCACCGTCTGTTTGCGGTCCTTCTCGAAAACGGGCATGTCGGCAGGGGGAGGTTTGAGGGCCGGCGGAGGGCCAAGGGTAACACCTTTGGCGAAATCCGGTGCTCCGGAGCAGACCGTTCCTTCTTCCCATTTCAGATCGACTTTGGGTCCCGACGTGTCCTGTTTCTCCGCTCGCGTCAGCCGTGCTGAAAGCGGAGGATTCAGTGGAGCGCGCCGACTCGAAGGAGTGGAAAAAAGGGATGCCATTACCAGACAAACCACGCCGATACTGGAGCTCTTCATAATCTCAGGTTTCCGGTTCAGATCATTGTTCACGAAAGCAGGCAAACACCTGCTTTCGATCTTCATCGATTGATTCAATCTGTCCTTCGTAGTCGGCGCGAGCAGCTGTTGCAGTCTTCTTGAACACAACGCGAGCGGGATCAAATCGAGTCAAACAGCTTATAGCACGAATTCAATGGGAATCGCAAATGAAAAAGGAATTCAGGAACTAAAATTCTGAATGGACTCATTGTGGCTCTGGTGAGGCCAAAATGATGTATAGGGGCGAGCGGCTGCTCGCCCCTATACATCCCTCCCCCATGGGGATTGCTGGTTGCCCGGCCGCCAGAATCCAGCTGGGCCTCGGGCTATCTGTTCATTCCGCTAGGGAAATTCTCAGTCCTTGGAGATTGGAAGGACCTAGGGAAATTCTGCCGCCAAGAACCGGCCCCAGAATTTTATTTTTTCTCAGAAAAGCTTTTGCACGGTCAAGCGATTGGACTTTGAGAATAATCTCTCGAATACGATCCTGTCCCCCCTGGATGAGACGGATTGCCGGACCAGCACCAGCCTGGAAACCTCCTGATTCGGCGGGTTTGCCAAGCAACAGTCCCCAGGTTCGCCTATCGTTGTTGAGGCGCGTGGTTTCGATGAGGATTTCAACGACCGACAGCAGGCCGAGTGGCCCTCCGTTGTTCAGGGTAAGCCGGTTTCCCAGCTGCTGTCTGCGTACGTCGACTTTCAGGAACACAGGGCTGTACTCGCATAGAAAGATCGACATGTCAGGTTTCGAAAAGGAGGGCAAGGTGACGGTTGTCCATGCGACCCCCTGTGATCCGTTGGGCAAGGTCGACGTGTAAGGTTGAGGTGGACTGTAAGGAATCGCCAACATTTGCAGTCTTCGCAGGGCATCGGCAAGCGGATACGGCTCGAAAGCCAGTCCGCAATAGCGCGCCCCGGGAATCTTCCGGGTCGCATATCGAAACAGCTCCAGATTCACGTTTCCCGCACCGACCCCTCCGCTGACATACCCCCGGTTTTCGGAAACCGGCCAGGCCACCGGGAACTGAAGAGATTCGGTGAAAAAGGAAAAGAGAGCCTTCGGATCGCTTGACTCTACGAGTATGTGGTCAACCTGCCGAACCGCCGGCGTGGTCCTTGCTGTTTGGGCGGAGAAACCTCTGAACCATGAGACGCACGAAACACACAAAAATAAAATGATCAGTTTGTTTGGTATCGTTTCGTGTTTTTCGTGGTTCATGTCTTTCAATTCCCCCGGACCTCGAAAGTGACGGAGTCCAACTCCTTCCCGGAATGGTCCCGCAACGTTAAAACATGCCGGCCTTTTCGGGGGGGCCATGGAATCAAGGCGGCGGCTGCGCCAAAGTTCTCCCCATCCAAAATCCATTTAAGGCTGTTCCCCTCGGGCTTTGCTTCAAAAAACATTTTCTGATCCTCCGGCGGGATGTCCGGATCCAAAGCGACCACAGTCCCTGAGGTGGGATAAGCAATCTTCGGAACGATCCCACTTGCGGCATCCTGCACGAGCAGCGTCTCTGTCCCGCGGATAAACCATTCTTGCTTTGATTGAAAAATGCTTGGGATCTCGACTCTCCTCTGCACCAGGCCGGCGGGCGGCTGGGGTTTCCGGCTCAACTCCTGGCGGTGCAGTTGATTCATAATTTCGATCCATGCAGGAGCCGCGCCTGTGACCCCGCTGACATTCCACATCGGCTCGCCTGAAAAATTGCCGGCCCAGACGCCCACGGTGTAGCGGTCCGAAAAACCCACGCACCAGTTGTCGCGCATGTCCTTGCTCGTCCCGGTTTTGACCGCAGTCCAGAAGCGCGTGGACAGAGGGCTTTCCAAATCGAAGGTCCGGCTGCGGCTCTCCCGGTCCGAGAGGATATCGGAGATCAGAAATGCGGATTCGGCGGACACAACTCGGTTGCCGGGTCTGGTCGATTCGCCTGGGATGAGCCGTAGCGGGCTCCAAATACCGCCATTCGCGATAGCTCGATAGGCGTTTACAAGATCCCACAGGGAGACGTCTGCGGAACCCAGAGCCAGGGAAGGGCCGTAAAATTCCGCAATCCTGATATCCTCGAACCCGAGCCGGTGCAGGCTGTCGACGAAAGCATCCACTCCAACCAAGTTCAAGGCCTTGACCGCCGGTACGTTCAGGGAGGAAGCCAGGGCGATTCTTGCCGTCACCGTTCCGTGGAACCGGTTATCGTAGTTCCTGGGCCTGTACACGCCTCCAGCCACGGGGATATCGAGAGGGCTGTCGTCCATCAAAGATGCCGGAGTGAGGATGTGCGCATCGAACGCGAGAGCATAAACGAATGGCTTCAAGGTGGAGCCAGCCTGCCTCATCGCCCGGATGCCGTCCACATATCGGGCGCTGGCCCGCTCGCCCGTATTCCCCACGTAGGCCAAAACATCTCCCGACCTGTTCTCGGCCACAAGCACGGAACCATCGTGCATGTTCCGGGATTGGGCCGAGAGGACGTGGCGCTCGAGCGCCTCGGCCGCAAAGGCCTGCAATCTGCCGTCCAGAGTGCAGGAAATCGTTGCGGGCGTATCGCCGCGCGCTCCCCCCGCTGCGAAGAGCTGAAGGGCGACATGAGGCGCCAGAGCCATTTGAGGACGAACGTAATAGGGCCTTGCAAAGATCTCTTTAACCGCCGTTTCAATTTCTGGCTGCTTTAATTTGAGATTCATCGCCTCTGCCAGTGTGTTTGCTCTCGAAATGACGGCCTCAAGGCCGGCATTGGGGGAGCGCACTAACGCCGCGAGAATCACCGCTTCGACATGATTCAAACCCTGAGGTTCCTTGGAGAACAGGCCTCGCGCTGCGGCCGCAACGCCCTGGAGTTCGCCACGAAAGGTGACCAGATTGAGATAGGCTTCCAGGATCTCCGCTTTGGACCAGGACCTTTCGTAGCACCACGCCGCCCGCACCTGTTTTAGTTTCTGGAAGAGCGAGCGGCGGGGCTGGGTGGAGCGGAGAGTTTCATCACACAATGCAGCCAGCTGCATTGTAATCGTGCTGGCGCCTCGAGTCCTGGATGGAGAAACCACCTCCAGGAAAGCGGCGCCCGCTGAAACCCAGTCCACTCCCCGGTGATGATAGAATCGTCGGTCTTCAGCGGTCAAAATTGCAGACTGCAGCGCGGGGGAGATATCGCGCAACGCTGTCCAGTCAAGCCGCCGGCCTTGTCTATGGATGCGCAGCTCATGGATGAGTTCGCCGTTGCGGTCGAGAAGAATTCCTTCAGATTTGATGTAGCCGGCCCGCACCTTTTGGTAAGGAGGGATTCCCGACCGCGGTTGGAGAAGAAAAAAATAGCAGCTGCCCAGTAGTGCAACAGAGGCAAGGATAAGGACGCTTCCTTTCAAAGCTCTTTTAAATGCCATAAAAGCATGCAACCGCCGATTATCCCTGATTCGCGCGAATCATTGTATCCGGACGGGTTGGTTCGGCAGTTCGCCGAACATTTCGGGCGAATACATAGCCTCGACCCTCGAGGGAGGCAAATTCATTGTCCCCTCGTTGTTCAGTCGCACGGTATATTCAATGGTCCACGTCCCCTTGGGCACAAATTCGTAATAAGCGCGGAAGGCTTCAAACGAACGCTCCTCGAATGCTGGCCAAACCCACCCCTCCTGTTTTTCTCCGCGCGTAGCCAGTTGCGAGTCGCGTCCCAGGCCGCTTCCAAGAATCGTGCTTCCCGCCGGGATCGGATCCGTGACCACGACCCATGTCATGTCGGATTGGGCCTCCACTTCCAAACGGACGCGCATGAGGTCCCCCCGGCTCCAACCGCCTCGCTCCCTTTGTTCAACGGGTGTCATTGTCTTCTTGATCTTGAACCCGCTCGAGAGAGGCTCTTTGAGCGGTATCGCGGCGAGGCTCCGGACGGTTGCCCAAGGCCGACCGGTTCCGGACATATGGAGCGCCAGTGTGGATGGCTGGGGTGGCCATGGGAATGAGAACGTTTTGCCTTGCGAGAATTCGGACCAGTTCAGATTCTGGCTGGAACCCGCCAGAGAAATGGAACTGGACCCGGTGACGGGAACCTGCTCGAACCGATTCGAGAACTTGTCCATCGCCAGCACTCCCCATGCATTGGCCACCGTGGTGTCCCAATGTCCCCTTTTCTGCCTGGCCAGGGCGCCGCGAACCAACCTGGGGATGTCCGATTTCCAATCGGGGGAATCCAGCACATTCAGGATGAGCCGGACCGCATTTTCATCCGGAGAGATCATCAGCCACCACAGACAATCGCCTCTCTCGGTCGAGAAATTCATGGTGGTTCCCTGAAAATTCAGACGCGCTCTCAGGATTTGCTCCGCTTCGCGCTGCCTGGAATCGCGATTGCGAAGGGCCGGGACTTTCGGAAGAATTTCGAGCCAGTCAATCAGTGCCGATGTCGGCCACAGATTGGGTTCGATTGTGATTGAAGAGAGCAGGTCCGCATCCACCGGCTCTGCGGTGGAAAGAGCTTCGACGGCCGACAGCTTTCGCACCGACAGGTCGACGGTGGGCAGGGCGGAGTAGCGGACGATTCTTCCTTCAACAAAGCCGCGTAATCCGGCGATCAGCCGCCCTTTGATCTGGGCGGGGATTTCAAAACCGGCATGCCCCGATAGGGACAAAACATAGGAAGTGAGGACATCGCTGCCCTTGTTCATGACCGGGAAATATTTCAGCAGGCCTTCCGAATCCATGTGGGCGGGCATCTCGGCTGCAATCCGGCTCCACTGCGCTTTGTCGCGCTGCGCGACGGCTTTTGAAACAACCTGTTCTAGACAAGTGTAGGGGTACCGGCTCATGTAGTCTGAAACCCCGGTCATCCCCTCGACAAGTCTGGGTTTTAGGGCGACGTCGATTCCGCCACTGCCCGGAAGCGCATCTTTGGGGCGCTCGACATCAAGGCGGTAATCTCCGGAAACCTGAGTGAGTGTTGCCTGAAAGGTGCGCACCGGCACCGCTGGGGCAATCCTCTGGGTCACCGACAGTCGGTCGCTGACTCCGCCTTCGGCGCTTGCCTCGACCTGGTATCTCAGCGAATCGACTCCGGCAGGCGCCGTGAGATCCCAGAAGATATTCTTGGATTCGCCCGACCCGAGGGGAATGGTCTGCGGCTCGAGCGGTTGCGGGATTCCGGAGACGTTTGTAATGACGCGGACATTGAGCGCACGTTCGGTCGTGTTCCTCAGGGTGAAAGTCGACCGGAACCTGTCACCCTGGCGCACCACGGGTGGGATGCCGGAAAGAAGAATCAAATCCCGAGTCGACCGGATGCTTGTCGATCCCGTGCCGAAACGGTCCACGCCTGCGGTTGCAACTGCCACAATTCGAAAGCTGGTAATGGAGTCGTTGATGGGGACTTCCACGGTGGCCAGCCCTTTATCGTCGAGAGGCACGCGCCCTTTCCAGAGAAGCAGCGTGTCGAAGAGTTCGCGCGTTATCTGGCTGCCTCCTCCTCCCCCTTGCGGCAGGGCTTTCAAGCCGAAATGCCTTTTGCCGATAACGTGCATCTGCGCTGTTGAGGTCTGGACGCTATAGGCGCGTCTTCCCATCATTGCGTCCAGCACCTGCCAGCTGTTGTTCGGCTTGAGTTCCAGCAATCCTTCATCCACAGCCGCGACCGCAACCTCAGCGCTTTTCGGCGGAGGCGCCCCTTCTGGAGTTGTTACCGCAATCTGCACTTTGGCCTTTTCCCGAACCATGTATTGTGGGCGGTCCGTGGAGACGTTGACCTTGAGTTCGTGGGCCTTCCAGCCGACGTTGATTTCGGAAATCCCCATCTTATAGGCTGGCCGGCCCAGGTCGACGGTCGCGGTTGGCTGTGTATTGCTCACGCGACCCCGCACTACCAAAACGGAAACAAAGACATTGGGCGCGTAGCTTCCCTTGACTGGAATTTCTATCACCGGTTCCTTACCGGATATTTCCTTGACATAGACGTCCCCGACCCCTTCCCTTTCGATGGTGACGAGAGCCGTCGCTTTGCGGAAAGGCATACGCAATTGGAACCTTGCTTTTTGGCCCGGCTCATAATGTTTCTTCTCCGGCAGCAGATCGATTCGATCGTCATCCCGCGCGGCGAACCACCAGTCGTTATCGCCTGCAATCCAGATCGATCGGTTGGCGACAGCCTGCCGCCCCGCCTCATCTTTTGTGGACGCCTGGAGGATCAGTTCTCCGGAAACGGTGGCCGGTTTCGCACACGTCAACAAACCCTTGTTATCCGTCTTTCCATCGCAAACAGAACCCAGGCGTTTCACTTCGCTATAGTTTTCATACGCATAGAATCCGCCCACGAGTCTCTTTCGATGGGAATACCGCTTGCGCTGAAACAGGCTGACGTTGACCGGCGCGTTTGCCACAGGTTTTCGATTCAAATCCAGCACGGCGACTTTGAATCGGAAGGAATCCTTGGACATCCAGGAGTCGGGTTGAATGCCGATCAACCTACCAGCGGGCCACAGGGGGATGGAGGAGGACGCGGTCTGGACCTCTCCGTTAGCATCGCGGAATTCCAGTTCCGCAACGATCTGCATTGGAGTATCGATGACGGGCAATCCGGAGATCGCCGTACGAGCGGATCCGGATTTGTCCAGAGTCAACTCGCTGCTCTTCAGCACACTTTCGCTTTGGTTTTCTTCCTCTTCGAAATTGTCACGAGATAAACCTTCTTTCACCGCTCCATTGGAAAACGTGTAGTTATCAAAACCCTCGAATCCTCCTGAATAATGCGGTTTTAAAACGTAACGAAATTTAACGGGCAGATTGGATGCGCCTCCTCCGCTCAGATAGCTAACCGTCAAATCTATGGGAATAGTTGACGGGCTGACGACCTGCCCTGCAGGGGGGCGAATAATGGCCCGCATCGAAGGGACACGGAATTCCTCGATGCGGAAACTGCCGGACATTTGCCCCCGCGAAGCAAGATCGTTATAACGCCTTCGTCCGTCTCGATCCTTTTCAGGCAGGGTTTGAAGGGAAATTTGATATTCGCCAAGCCTGGCTTCCTTCGGGATGCTCCAGGTTGTTTCCGCAATCCCCGCGGCGTCCCAGTTCAGGGGGAATTCGTATGTCTGGTCACTGCCGAGGTGCTGGATCACAGCGGTTTGGAATCCCTTCCCCGGAGACTCGAATGCGAAACCCGCGAGGTTTTTTCGCCGCAGGATATGTTTCATGTGGACGGTTTCGCCCGCGCGGAGAAGGCTGCGATCCAAGATTGTGTGGACCGCCCGCAGATCCGGTTGCCATCCGGTTGGAACGCCGTATCTCCAATTCTCGATCCCTTCGTTCCAGCTGCTGTGCACGAAAGCCATGTCCTCGTTCAGTTGCGCCGTCGCGAGCAGCCCGCCGCTGCCAAAACTTGTTCCCGGGCACAGGGGAAGATCCCGCTCTTCGGGCAGAGCGCTGACGCGCGCGGTTCCGTCGCCGTCCGTGGCTCCCTGCCACAGCAGTTTTCCCCTGCAATCACGCACCTCGAGTTTCGCCTGCTTCACTGGTTCGGCTTTATCGAGCGTGGTAACCCAGATTAAGGACGACTCGAGCCCCCACTTCAGGTGAACGGAAAGATTTGTGACCAGGACGGTCGTGGGAACATACATGGGTTTGGGAATGCCGAGCAGGGCAGCGCCCAGAATTTCGCTCTCGATTTCCACGACATAGAAGCCGGGTTCCTTGAGCGGAATTCCAACCACTTCAAACGGTTTGCCTCCGTTGGGCTTTGGAAGCTTGAAAGACTTCGCCTTCGGCGCCGTGAGGGGGCCAAAAATCGAATTGCTCCGGTCCTGGTATTCGCGGTTGGAGATCTTGCGTATCCACGCCAGCATCTGGTTCGCTTTGTCCGGCGAGACACGAAGAATCCTGCCGCTCAGGCTGCCGGACATTGATCCCGAATTGTCAACCCGGCCAAGTCGCATTGTCGGCGTAACGGGAATCGGGTCAAAGTCGTCCTCCCCTTCGTGAGCTTCAAAAATTTTACCGGCCAACTCCGGTTCGATATTTCTCAAGGTTACGGGCAAGGCGGGATCGGACTTTAGTTCGAGAATCCCAAAATCTGCCGCGAACTTTGCCAGCGGAGGATAGTCATCCGTTCGAACGGTTAAAGGGAAGTTGGACGCATTTGTGAGCTTGTGCCCGGACTCATCCTCTATCTCTGCCGGGATCTCGATGGTAAGCGTCGACTTTTCCGGGAAAGGCGGTTTGAACGTAACTCCCATGACCGCCTGATCGCTGCTTTTGGACGAATCTTCCTCTTCGGTCTCCCCTTGCGGATGCCAGATTCTGCCGCCGGGTCCTTTCAGGACGATGTTTTTCGCCGTCCGCCAGGGCACGTCGGCAGTAAACGAGAGACGCATCGCGTTGACCGGCACGCATTGTGCCTTGGCATTCTCCCTTTGGCAGTGAAAGGTTGCGGCGAAAGGAAGCGTAGTTTTAAAGGAGAGCACCTGGTCCTGATCTGTGGCAATCCCGCCGGGGGTTAATATACCTTTCCCCCAAACCAGGTTGACCTGGGATCGCGCCGGGAATCTCTGTTTCGCCTGAATCAAAATGAGGTTTTCCGGACGCTTCCCAGGGTAATGCTTTGGATACTGCGTATCCAATATCGCTTCTCGCTCTTTTCCCGTGACGATCCGGATCCCGACCCTTTCGGAGATGCCCTGCACTGAGAAGTACGCGTTGGACAGGATCGATGACTCCAGCGCGGGACCGTTGAGTTCAAGAACAAAGATCTGGTCGTCGCTGATGGATTCAGTGCCCTGAAAAGGAGTTGATCGATCGATCGAGGGGCCGCCGCTGGAAAGTTGAAAGCGGCGCTGTCCGGCAAGGGCGTTCCCGCTGAGACTCTTGAGATCATCCCGCAGGGTGAACTCGCAGCGGATCCCCGCAGGCAGGTCCCGGTCAAAATCGTAGGCCCAGTTCTCGGCGTCCACCCAGCGTCCTGTGCCTTTTTCCGGGCAAGTGACGTTGAAAGGGGACACAGCTGAAGGATTGCCGAAGGCAACCATTGGCTCGGAAAAACGCACCCGAACCTGTCGGACACTCTTCACTGTGCCCTGGGGAGAAAAGCTTTGAACCTGCGCCTGCTCCTGCGCTGAAGTCAGAATGGCATAGAGGAAAAGCCCCAAAACGATCCAGAACCGTCTGGTGTTCATCGGCACCTCTTTGATTCAATTAAATTCGCATAGGTTGGAGCTGAGGCAGGGTGCCCGCTCTTCGTACCGCCCGATCATTATACCAATCGCGAATCCCGAATCGATAATCTCGAATTCCGCATGGCTTCTTCGCATCTGACGCATACCTCCCGCAAAATAGGGAGCGAGACAACATTCTCAGCCGCTGCGCGGAGGTTCCGAATCCCGCCCGGAACATGGTCCAGATAATTCTTCAATCCTTTTGTGATTCCGAGAAAGCCGTAAGCGCCCAATGCCTGCATCATGCGCTGTGCCGAAGCCTCCCAGAAAGCGATCTGGAATCCACTCCAGCCGGTATTGTCCTGCGCAAGGTCATAATAATAGCGGAGCAGTTCGTTGCGCTCGTCTGCGGAAAAGCTCACATACGGATCACAAAGAATGGACCCCAAATCATAGAAGCGGGTTCCGAAGCGCATTCCCTGGAAATCGATCAGAAAGGGCTCTTCACGGAATATCATCACGTTCTGCGATTGCAGGTCCCTGTGTACGAGGCTCTGTCTGCCGCTCGACAATCTTTCGGCCAGGGCTGACAGTTCGATTTCGAGACGCACGCTGTCGCCGGGTTCAAGATCAATTCGGCAGAGGCCGGCGATAAAGTTCTCTTTGAAATAGTCCCGCTCCCACCGGTATAGAATCGGCCCGAACGCCTCGGTCAGCCTCACACGGTCAAAAGGGAATTGGCATTTGGGGAGGGAATGCAGTTTGTGAACAATTCTCAGGGCTTTTTGGTAAAGGCATCTGCGCACTTCCCATGATTCGTTTCTGAGGGACCAGAGGTCGATGTCTCCCAGATCTTCCATCAAGACGAAGCCGCCGTCGGGATCATGACGGAATATCTCGGGGACGGGAATGTCGATATCAAGCAGGAATCTGGCGATGTCGGCATAGTAGGTGTTTTCAATACGGTCTGGCTTGTAGTGGACCAGAATGGCCGAATTGCCGGTGCCCCACAAAAGACGGTAGTAGGTCCGGTCAGAGCCCCTTCCTTCAAATGGGAAAAGCTCCACGTTGAGGTCCGGTGAAAGCCCCAGAGATTCCCGCGCGAAAGCAATGATCGCTTCCCGTGATTTCACCGCCCCTCCAGGACATCTGGCTGAACTTTCAGGCGTTCGTATTCTTCAATGGAGCCGATATCATGCCAACCGCCCTCATCAATTACGATGCCCATCACCGTGCCCGGCTCATCGGCAATTCTTTGAGTGAAGGTAGCGGCAATACTCTCGATTTTGCCGGGTTCGATATGCCGGAGAATGGTTTTTTCTATCGCGTAGATGCCGGTGAACAGGCAGCGTTGCACTCCGGGGTTGTGGAGCGTATTCCGAATATCGCAGATCTCACCCCTCTCGTTGATGTTTACGTTCAAAAGGGGCCCGTTGCCGCGCAAGACCAGCGTGGCCTCCGGCTTTCTCTGCTCGTGAAAATCCACAAGCGGTTGCAGCGGGAAGCGTGCGAGCGTGTCTCCGTTGTAGCAGAGGATCGATTGGTCATCTCGAAGAAGATCCTCGACGTTCTTCAAACCTCCCGCCGTGTCCAGAAGAACCGGTTCATGCCGGAATATGATGCGTGCGCCCCGCCACTGCCTGTCGGGGAAACTCTGCAGGTAGGCCTCGGGACAGTGGTGGGTGTTCACGATGAACCTCTGCACCCCGACGCTCAGGAGGTGATCCATAGCGTAGGTGATAACCGGCCGTCCACCCAGGGGCAGGAGCGGTTTCGGGCAATTCTCTGTCAGCGGATGGAGCCTCGTGCCAAGCCCTGCCCCTAAGATGAATGCGGTTTTGAATCGTCGTGCGACCATGGCATTCTCATACTACCGCCCGGACGGAAAAGCACAACGAAAAAGAGCCATCAGCTGCCGGAGATCGGCAACTCAATACCTGGACCCTGAGAGCTGAACGCTGAAGGCTACTTCTGAATTGCGTAATACCCCTGGCGGGCGCGGACGCGCAAGTCCGGTCTTTTCGGGATCGAGACAACAATATGCCTGAATTTCCCATCCAGGAGCGGATTCGACGAATAGTAGCTGCAGAGATACTGGGCCCGGAGCTCTGTGGCGATTCGGGCGAATATCTCATCCAAATCGCTGGCGTGGTCCGATACGAATGCGGTTCCGCCGGTCTCATTCGCAAGGGATACGAGGTCCTGCTGGCCTTTCAAGCTGATCTCATTCAGCCGGATTGAGCTTCCGCCGGGATTGATCGAATAAAAGATCGTGTCGGAGCGCTGCACCTCCCTGAGCGCGTCGACGATGGTGCTTTCGCTCCGGTTGTCCTCTCCATCCGAAAGCACGATTTCTGACCGACGGGTCTCCGGGGGCGCGGATTCGCGCAGCAGCCTGGCCGACATCACGACTGAATCATAAAATGCAGTCGCGCTCTCGGTCGGCTCCAGCTTCAAAAGGTCCTGCAAAGCCTCAGCGAGAGACGTTGAATTTCGGAGCCGCACGTGCGGTTCCTCGCTGAATGAGATAATGGTGACCGCATCACCTGATTTCCAGACCTTTTGAAGAAAACGGGTGGCCGCCTGCTGCTCAAATTCGAAACGGTTGTTCACGCTGCCGGAGAGGTCGAAAAGCAGCGCAAGCTGCAACGGGGACTGTCCCGCCTCTGCCATGAACGAAATCCTTTCGGAATTCCCATCCTCGGAGACTTGGAAATCCTCCATCCGAAGGTTTGTGATGGCTCGGCCCGCCCTGTCGGTGACAGACACCGGAACCATCACGAGGTTGGTGCTGACGCGAATGGTATTGGGAGACTGAACATCGGACGCGGCTAGGGCACGTTCCCCGGTCTTGAGCGCGGGCAAGCTTCGAAAAGCCGCTGCGGCCAGCAGGACAAGGCCACAGACCCATACGGCGTTCCACGATCTGAGATCAGTCATCCTCATGTATACGCGCAAAAAAAATCGATCAGGAGCCGGAAGCGAGAAGCCAGAAGAATCAAAATCCGGTTCGGTCTCCTGGCTTCTGTCTTCTTCCTTGGCTTATGGTTGGCTCGAGGAGATCTCTCCTTCTATAGCGCCGTCGGTCGGCATTAGGCCTTTGCTGGCGAGTATCCGGACTTCGACCCGCCGGTTCTCCTTGCGGCCCGCGAGACTGTGATTGTCCGCTACCGGCTGGCTTTCTCCGTAGCCCATAGGTGTGACGAATCGGCGCATAGGTATGGAGTAATTCTCGGCCAGGTAGTGGATCACTGCGTCGGCGCGCTGCTGACTGAGCCGGCGATTGTAGGAGGCGCTGCCATCGGAGGAGGCGAAACCGGCGACTTCAATCAGAAATCCCTTCTCTCGCTTAGCCTGTTCGGCAAGTTTTTCCAGTTCACCCTTATCTTCCTTCGACAGGGTGGCGCTGCCCACTTTGAAGTGGACCGTTGTGGTGTCCTTGACGCTGTAGTCGTCGAGTGAAGTGATTCGTTCATTGGCGGCCCGAACGCCGGCTCTCGCATGGTCGGCGCGATTCCTGGCATCGGTCGCGGTGTTCATAGCGTGGTCCGCTGTTTCCTGGGCTGCTTTTGCTCCGCCTCTGGCCGCATTCGAAACTGCGGAGAGTTCCTGCATTTGCCCCGACAGCCGCTGTTCGTTTTGCTCCGTCTCGCTCAGACGCGTTTGGGTCTGTGACAGCCGATTTTCAACGGGAACCACTCGGCTGTCCATCGTTTGCGCCACTTTGAAGTCGTCTTTAGTGAAACGGATTTCACTGGCGAGGATCGCTCCCGAGTTGTCTGCCCGCCCCTTGACCTCTACCTGCAAACCGGCAAGGAGATCCGCTTTGGTGTATTTCTTGGCCCCGCGGAATGGATTGCTCTTTCTCTCCTTCACCTCCAGATTGGACGCGAGGGTTACGTTGTAAATGCTTCCACCCGAGCTGCGCAGGGTGATGCTGTCGGGCTGCTGAGCCAGGATAACTCCTTCAACATCCATCCTCTGGCCAGCCGGTGCCTGCATCGCGCTTCCCTGAGTCTGGCTTTGCCCCGAGTTATTTGGCACCTGCGAGTAGCCGGTCGCCAGCATGAAGGCAAAAGCGGCGAACAACACGGGTGTCGAACGGCGAAATTGAATTTTTGTCATAGATCCTCCTGATCCAGTGGTTGAATACAAACTAATTGAATACAAACAAACCTTTCTTTATCCGCCATGGGGGGTGGTTATTTATGGCCGCACGGCATTTGAGGCTATGCAATCAATGCGCCAGAGCCTGAAACCGGTTTTTGTGATTGATTCCAATAGACTTAGGTAAATATCTGCGCAATCAGGTCCCGCCGCGGAATCAGGGAAGTTTTCCCTGATAGCGGCTTTGTTATCGGGCGGCTCTAAAGGGGCGAGCGGCTGCTAGCTCCTACGTGAAAAAGAGCTCCGCTCCGCACCGTTGACGAAGCGGGATTACGGGATCCTCCATCATTTCTTCTGTTTTCGATTCCCATCCCCTTCGGTAACATAAATAGATAACGAGAAAGGGTGGGTGTACTCAATTGCTCATTCTAAATCAACAGCTGCCGGACACCGATCCGGCTGAAACCAAGGAATGGTTAGATTCACTTCAATCTGTGATCAGCGACAGGGGCACGAATCGTGCGCGGTTCCTGGTCCGCACCATGCTGCAGCGGGCTCGCGCCCTGAATGTCGGCATCCCGGAACTCGTTCAAACCCCCTACGTCAACACCATCCCTCCCGAGCAGGAACCTGCGTTTCCCGGCGACGAAAAGATGGAAAAGAGAATTCGCCGGCTGGAACGCTGGAACTCGGTCGTGATGGTCACACGAGCGAACAAACATTACGACGGCATCGGCGGGCACATTTCCACCTACGCCTCATCGGCTGCTCTTTATGACGTGGGTTTCAACCACTTCTTTCGCGGCAAAGATAACGGCACGGCCGGTGACCAGATTTTCTTCCAGGGACACGCTTCTCCGGGCATCTACGCCAGGGCTTTTCTGGAAGGACGAATCAGCGAAGCGCAGATGGACAATTACCGGCAGGAAGCGGTCCCGGGCGCGGGGCTCTCATCGTATCCGCATCCGCGTTTGATGCCTCATTTCTGGGAATTCCCGACGGTCTCGATGGGGTTGGGTCCGCTGACGGCGATTTACCAGGCGCGCTTCAACCGTTATCTGCAAGCGCGTGGCATCGCGAACACTGAAAATTCGCGCGTCTGGTCTTTTCTGGGGGACGGCGAATGTGATGAGCCTGAGGCGTTGGGCTCCCTTTTCCTGGCTTCCCGCGAAAAACTCGACAACCTGATTTTTGTGGTGAACTGCAATTTGCAGCGGCTGGACGGTCCCGTTCGCGGCAACGGGAAGATCATCCAGGAGCTGGAGATGGTTTTCCGCGGCGCCGGCTGGAATGTCATCAAGGTCATCTGGGGGCGGGAATGGGACAACCTGCTTCGCCGGGATACAGATGGCGTGTTGCTCGAAAGAATGAACGAGACAGTTGACGGTGCCTATCAGAAGTACGCTACCGCAAAGGGGGATTACATTCGAGAGCACTTCTTCGGACCCGATCCGCGGCTCCGAAAACTGGTCGAACATTTGAGTGACCGGGATCTGGAGAACCTCCGGCGTGGGGGGCACGATTACCAAAAGCTCTACTCCGCCTACAAGCTGGCCACGGAGAACACGGGGGCACCGACCGTGATCCTTGCCAAGACCGTCAAGGGCTGGGCTTTGGGCGAGGGTTTTTTGGGAAAGAACGTTACTCATCAGCTGAAGAAAATGAATCTGGATCAGCTGCGCGATTTCCGGAACCTGCTCGAACTGCCAATCACCGACCGGCAACTTGAGGACTTCCCGTATTTTCATCCGGGTTCAAAGAGCGCCGAAATTCAATACCTGGTGCAACGTCGCCATGCTCTGGGCGGATTCCTCCCCAAACGCGTGGTTCGTGCAAAACCGATTCAGTTGCCTCCACCCGCCATCTACGACGAGTTCAAATCGGGAACCGGCGAAAGTCGCGAGGTGTCGACCACGATGGCTTTCGTGCGGCTGCTGCGATCGCTGATGCGCGATAAGGAGATCGGCCGGCGCATTGTGCCGATCATTCCGGATGAAGCGCGAACCTTCGGGATGGATTCGATGTTCCGGGAATTCGGAATCTATTCATCCGTGGGTCAACTCTACGAGTCCGTTGATGCCGGCATGCTTCTCAGGTACAACGAGTCGAAGAACGGGCAAATATTGGAAGAAGGGATCACCGAGGCGGGAAGCACCGCCAGTTTTACCGCCGCCGGCACAAGCTACGCCACGCATGGTGAATACATGATCCCGATTTATTTGTTTTATTCGATGTTCGGATTTCAGCGAACCGGAGATCTGTTCTGGGCATTCGGCGATGCCCGGGGCCGGGGCTTCGCCATCGGCGCAACAGCGGGACGCACTACGCTGAACGGCGAGGGGCTGCAGCATGAGGATGGGCACAGCCAGGTGCTTTTTTCAGTGATCCCGAACGTTGTTGCCTATGATCCCGCTTTCGCCTTCGAAATGGCAATGATCGTGAAAGACGGGTTGTACCGGATGTACGAGAAAGGGGAAGACGTTTTCTATTACCTCACGGTATATAACGAAAACATTGACCACCCGCCTATGCCTGAAGGCGTAGAGGAAGGGATCGTCAGAGGGCTCTATCTTTTCCGCCCGGCGCCGGGAAAATTGAAGTACCACGTTCAGCTCTTTGGCAGCGGGGCGATCATGCAGTGCGTCTTAAAGGCGCAGCAGCTTCTTGCCGAGAAGTTTCAGATTTCTGCCGATGTCTGGAGTGCCACCAGCTATCAGCACTTGCGCGACGAAGCGCTTTCCGCCGATCGCTGGAACCGGCTTCATCCCGAATCCAGACCGCGGGTCCCTTATGTCATCGAAGCTCTGGAAGATGTGCCGGGGCCTTTCATCGCGGCCACCGATTTCGTGAAAACGGTTCCGGATATGATCCGGCCTTGGGTGAATCAGCGCTATATTGCGCTTGGAACCGACGGCTTTGGGCGAAGCGATACCCGTGAAGCGCTGCGGCGGTTTTTCGAAGTCGACGCCGAAAGTATCGCTATTGCGGCGCTGCATGCGTTGTCGCAGGATGGATTGATTCCGGCGCATGAAGTCGCGAAGGCCATCAAGGATCTCGGAGTGGATCCGGACAAGCTCGATCCCGTACACCCTCCAATAACCGAGAAAGTCACCAGTATGGCCGGAACCAAAGTGGGAGCCTGATGCGGGATCCGGATACGTCCGCATTGGATGCGACATCGGTTTTGTTCCGCCTTTTGTATCCTGCTGTGATTGAAGGATCTTTATCTGAATTGTGGAGAGATGCCATGAAGCGACTTTTTGTCCTCTGGGTGATTTTGCTGTCACCGGTGCTCTGGGCACAGCAGGTCCCTGTCCAGGAATACGCACTTCCAAACGGGCTTAAACTTTTGATGATCCCGAAAAAAGGGGATCCCAACATCGCCGCCGGTTGGCTGGCGAAAGTGGGCTCGGTCAACGAACATCCGGGAATAACCGGTTTGTCCCATCTGTTCGAACACATGATGTTCAAAGGGACCCATGTCATCGGGACCCGCGATATAGCGAAAGACCTTAAACTCATGGCCCAGATGGACGCCATAAAAGGCGAAATCCGAAAAGAGGAGCAGACACAGATCCAGCGCCTAAGACTGGGGCAGATCTCCGATCTCAGGGACCCCAAGAACCGCACAAAGCGCCACAACGCGCTTTTGCAGCAGCTGGCCGAGGTTGAGAAAGAAAGCAAGAGCCTTATCGTTCAAAGCGAGTTTGAAAAGATCTACACAAATGCAGGGGCCAGCAGCATGAATGCCGGTACGACAGAAGACTACACGATGTATTTCATTAACGTCCCTGCGAATAAGCTTGAGCTTTGGTTCTGGATGGAGTCCGATCGCCTTCTCAATCCCGTTTTCCGCGAGTTCTATTCCGAGCGTGATGTCGTCTTCGAAGAACGCCGCATGCGTACCGACAGCACTCCCACTGGCAAGTTCGAAGAAGAGTTCAATGCGCTCTTCTGGACCTCTTCGCCCTATGAATGGCCCACGGTAGGCTGGCCTAGCGACCTGGCGGGGCTTACCCGGAAGGAAGCCCTGGATTATTTCGCTCTCAATTATGCGCCTAACAACATCGTAGCTTGTTTGGTCGGCGACTTCGACCCTGCTCAGGCCAAACAATTGGCCGATCTCTACTTTGGTCGGCTGAGGCGGAATCCGCAAAAACCGCCTCCCGTCAGGACTCGGGAAGTGGAGCAAATGGCGGAAAAGCGAATGGTCGCCTATGCCGAAACAAATCCGGAAGTGGAGATCCGCTACCATTCGGTCGCGGACGGCCATGTCAATGAACCGGCTCTGGTCGTTTTGGGATCGCTGTTGAGCGGCGAAACCGGCCGTCTGTACAAGTCGCTCGTGCTCGACCAGAAAATTGCAAACAATGTTTCGGCCGGCCAGAACGGTATGAAATGGGAAGGATACTTTTCACTGTCCGGCGTCGCAAAACCGGGCAGCACGCCCGAGGTCGTTGAGCAGGCGCTCTATAAAGAGATCGAAAAGCTTCAGAAGACAAAAGTGGATGAGCGCGAATTGCAGAAAGTCAAAAATCAATTCGCTGCGGACAACTACCGAAGGCTGGAAGACCGCATGTTCCTGATGATGCAGATACTCGTGGCGGACAGCAATCGAGGTTGGCAGAGTTTCAATGAGGATCCGAAGCGAATTGCGGCGGTCACGGCAGAAGACGTGCAGAGAGTGGCCAATCTCTATTTCAAACCTGAAAACCGGAATGTCGCCTTGTACTACACCCAAAAGGCCGGATCGGCGAACGAAGATCCGCTTCTGGCAGGTCTCAGCGATCAGGAAAAGGTCCAGGTCCGCCAGTTCAGGGAGGCACTGGCCAAGATGCCGCTGGACGAGGCCAGAGCTGTGCTCAAGAAGGTGGAGCCGGAGGTGGCTTCCGCGCCTCCGGAAAGAAAGAATTTCATAGAAGCGCTGTACAAGCTGCTGCAGGCCAAAATTCAGAACGGGGGGGAGTGATGCGACAGCACCCGAGAATATGGAGCCTTTCGATTTTATTCGCCTTTTGCCTGACGACCGATCCGCTTTCTTCCGGACAAGCTCCCGGCCAAGCCGACGTTAAAACGCAGATCCCGCCGCACCCTCGTGCGCTCAAATACAAGCCGTTGCAGTATACGCCGCCCAAAGCCGCTGCTTATCGACAGGTGCTCAGCAATGGAGTGGTGGGATACTTCGTGGAAGATCACGACCTACCGCTTGTGAATATTTCGGTCATGTTCCGGATAGGGATCTACCTCGACCCCGAGGGGAAAAAAGGCCTCTCGGCCGCTACCGCAAGCCAGCTGCGTTCCGGAGGAACGATCCACTATAAGGCTGAAGCTTTCGATGAAGAGGCCGACTTCATTGCGGCGGAAATTTCCAATTCCGTCGGGCCCACGTCGGGCGGCGCTTCGATCAACTTCATGACAAAAGATACCGATAAAGCAATGGCGCTTTTTTTCGACATGCTTCGCAATCCTGCCTTCCAGCAGGATCGGCTGGATCTCTACAAAAGCCAGGTCCTCCAGGCGATCGAGCGCCGGAACGACCGTACGGATGAGATCGAGATCCGGGAATGGAATCGACTCATGCGTGGAGAGAAACATTTTACCAGCGCGCACAGCACGAAAGCCTCAATCACGTCCCTCACAAAGGAAGACCTCATGAACTTCCACAAGAAGTACTACCACCCGGGGAACATGATTCTCGCCATCTCCGGGGACTTCCAGACCGCGGACATGAAGGCGAAGCTGGAAAAGGCGATGGAAGGCTGGGCGAATTCCGGTGTCGCCGTTCCGAAGATCCCAAAGCCTGAATATGAACCCGTGCCGGGTGTTTACATGGTCGACAAACCCGAGGTGAATCAGGGACGCGTGTCGATCGGACACCTCGGGATCATGCGGGGCAATCCTGACGAGGTCGCCCTGGACATGATGAACGAAATCCTCGGCGGCTCTGAGTTCTCCTCCCGAATAATGAACAGGGTTCGTACAGACGAAGGGCTCGCGTATTCCGCCGGTTCGAGCTTCTCGGCTGGCGTCTACTATGAAGGGCAGTTCCGGGCAGCTTTCCAGAGCAAAAGTGAAACAGCGGCTCAGGCAGCGCAAATCGTTCTCGACGAAATCCAGCGGATGCGCAATGAGAAGGTCTCTTCGGAAGAGCTGCAGACAGTCAAAAACCAGGCGATCGAAGTTTTCCCGCGATACTTTGCGTCCGCTCCGGCAATCGCTGAAACTTTCGCAAGCGACGAGTTCACCGGAAGGGCCCCGGACTTCTGGGATACGTACCGGGACAAAGTGAAAGCGGTAACGGTAGCCGATGTCCAGCGGGTTGCCCGAAAGTATTTGAACCCAGACAAGCTCGTGATCCTGGTTGTCGGGAATACGGATAGCATTACAAAGGCCAATCCGGACAAACCGGAATATTCGTTTCAGAAGATGACAAAAGGGGAGATTATTCCAATCCCGCTTCCTGATCCATCGACTATGATTTACCCAAAATAGCGAGATTGTCCGGAGGCTTGAATGATTGGATTCCGCAGAAAAACAAAGTTATCGGCGATCGCTCTGTCACTCATGCTCCTGGGGCCGAGGATCGCTACAGCCCAGATCGCATGGGTCAAGAACTTCGATGACGCTCTGCAACGGGCGGCCAAGGAGAAGAAATATATCCTGCTGGACATTTCGGCCAGCTGGTGACCGCAGTGCCGAAGAATGACCCGTGAGGTCTATACCAATAAGGATTTTATCGAGTTCTCGCGGAGCCTGGTTTTCGTGCGAGTCTTTCAGGACACTCAGCCGCAGGGTGCCCGCCTGGCTTCCAGGTTCAGAGTTAAAGGATTTCCCACCCTGATAGTTTTGGATTCCACGGGTCACGAGGTTGAGCGGATCCTTGGTTTCACGAGCGCGCCGGACCTGATCGAGCAACTCCAAGAAATTTCCGGCGGCAACGGAAGAATCACAATCTAAAAAAACGCCACGGAGTTCACGATTATGTTTTGGAGCATTCGTGATCATCGGTGGCGTCTTTGATTTCAGGCAAGCCTAACGCTAATGACCCTGTCGGGTGCGGGCGTGCATGCCTGGTCTGTTTACTCTCACCTCCATGTGGCGATACGTTCCGTTGCGATCTGAGTTCTTAGGATAATAGCCGATACTGTATTGGCCCGACAGTTCTTCCATGATCATTTTGAAGGCGGGACCCAGATTTGCCTCCCGAGAAGCATTGACAAGCAAGCCGCCGCTAAAATTGAGAGGCTCCTTCCGCATTCAAGGTCGGCGCCACATTCCGGGCGCACTTGTGTCGGGGGCGACCCCATTCCTGGCAATAGGCCAGAAACCTGTCTGTTTCGGTCCTGAGAAGTATGGAAGTAAATGGAGTCGATAGGGACATCTCTTCTGCGGGCAAGCTCCAGCGTATCCTCCTTGGAAGCCGACTCGCTTCGGGTGTCAACGCCGTCGCCAAAAAAGACCAGCTCCTTGCGCCCGTCCTCAAGCTTCAGCGCTTTTTCGAGGGCAAACCCCACGCCCTCATAGGACGGCGCTCAACCCTCCCGACCGCACCTGCCGGATTTTGTCCGTACTTTTTAGGTGATAAAGGCTGAACTGTCCGAGCGGTTGTACCCCATCGGCAACTGAAAGGATGGCGATCACGTCATCAGGCCTCAAATCACTCACAAACCAGATTGCCTCATCCTGGATTCTCTTCAGCTGAATTTCTGCACTGCCGCTGACATCCTGCATGAGGGCGACCGAAATCGGCTCTCTGACCGCTGCAAATCCGGCGATTTCCCGGACCGCACCGTCTTCATAGACCGCGAAATTCTCCGGCCCGAGATTCTTAACCTGATTACCCTAGCCGTCGGTCACCACGACCGGCAGCGAAACCATCTCGACTTTCGCCCGGAAGTCCTGGCCAAGGGAGCATGGAGCGCATAGAGAGATCAACGCCGGGATAGGTCTGAAAATCGATCTGAGCTGCACGGTGCGCTGCCTCACTCATTTGGAGAGTGTGCAAATTCCTTTGGTTCAAAAAAGGCGTTGGTTAAGCTCTAAGGCGGAGAGGCCCGGAGACAGAGGCGGAGTTTTTATCAAAAAAGCGCAACGGCCAATCGGCGGCTTCGCCCGCATATTCAACCCCAATGCGCTTCGAAATGCCGATGTCAATGGTCCCGTCTCCCCTAAACAGGCGCAAATCACCGCCCGAGAGCAGGTCGACACCGCTTGCAGCCACAGTGATCCCGAGTGCGGCACAGAACTTCCCAGGGCCGCTCAAAAGCCTTGCCGGGGTTCCTTCGGGTCCTTCCGCAGCCCTCAGCAGGACCGCCTCCGCCACCCCCGTCGGCCGCGTGACCACATTGGCGCAGGAGTGCATTCCATAGACGAGGAAAACGTAAAGATGTCCGCCGTCCTCGTACATCGGTTCCACGCGCGGCGTGCGCCGTCCTCGCCAGGAGTGTGCGGCCGCATCCATGGCCCCCAGATATGCCTCGGTTTCCACAATTCGGGCGCCGTGCCATTGGCCGCGACACCTCCGGGCAAACCACGACCCGATGATCGCTTGCGCCACGATGACGGTATCATGCCGAAAAAAGTCGCGGGAGAATTGCGAAAGTCCGAGCGCCGTCGGGTCAAACTGGAGCCTCGGATCAGGAACAGTCGCTACCCGGTTTTTTCGTGACGTTACCAATGGCGGCCTCAAACCATCGGGGGCTGGAGCAGGTGGCGCAGCGCGTTTTCCAATTCAGGGAACTTGAAATTATATCCTGATTTTACCAGCCGTGCAGGAGCAACTCTTGCACTGGCCAGGAGCACCTCATCGGCCATTTTCCCAAACGCGATGCGTGCGGCAAAAGAGGGCAGGGAAAACCGGACAGGGCGCGAAAGCACACGCCCCAGTGCCTGCGAAAACTCCAGATTCGTTACGGGATTGGGCGATACGGCGTTGATGGGACCATGCAGCCAATCATTCTGAATCGCGTATGTGATCACCTCCAGCAGGTCCTCGATCGTGATCCAGCTCTGGTACTGCCGGCCGGTCCCGATCCTGCCGCCCATGCCGAGCCGGAAAACGGGGAGCATCAATCCCAGTGCTCCGCCTTTGGGGCTTAAAACCATCCCGAGCCTGGGGATTACAACGCGAATTCCCCTGATAATGGCGACTTCAGTCGCCGCCTCCCACTGCCGGCATAACTCGGGGAGAAATCCTGTCCCCGCTTCGCTCTCCTCGTTCAGCTTTTCGTCCCCTCGGTCGCCGTAATAGCCGATCGCCGAAACGCTGACAAAAACCTTCGGCGGGTCGAAAAGGCGCGACATCGCTTGAGCCAGGAGCTGAGTCCCTTTGATTCTGCTCTCGCATATCCGCCTCTTCTTCTCTCTAGTCCATCTGCCGGATGAAATATTTTCACCCGCCAGATTCACCACGGCATCGATGTGTTCGAGATGCTGCGGGTCCAGTGTTCCCGAAGCGGGATCCCATCGGACCTCGTCTTCTTCTGCTTGGGCTCTGCGGACCAGACGGATAATTCGGTGCCCCTTTCCGGAAAGAAAGAAGGCGAGTTCAGATCCAATGAGTCCGGTGGATCCGCTAAGCAGAATATTCATGCCTGCTCCGTGCGAAGTTTGGCTTACCGGGTTCGAACTGAAGAGACCGTCAAGGATCGGCCCAACACCGGTGCGATCTGACGAATTTCGCCCATCAGTTGCTCGAATTCAGGTGGTTCGATGGACTGGTTGCCGTCCGACAAAGCCACTTCGGGATGATTGTGAACCTCGATCATCAGCCCGTCGGCACCTACGGCGATTGCGGCACGAGAAAGCGGTATGACTTTTTCGCGGCGGCCGGTGCCGTGGCTAGGGTCCACGATAATCGGCAGATGGCTTAGTCGATGCACGGCCGGGATAACACTCAGGTCAAGCGTGTTGCGCGTGTGATCCGTGAAGGTCCTGATTCCGCGCTCGCAAAGGATCACGTTGTAATTGCCTTCCGCGAGGATGTATTCGGCTGCCATCAGCAACTCATCGAGTGTTGCAGCGATCCCGCGTTTCAAGAGGACCGGCCGGTGCGATCGGCCAGCTCGCCTCAAGAGCGAAAAATTCTGCATGTTCCGCGCACCGATCTGAATGATATCGCTGTAGCGCTCAACCAGGTCGAGACATTCGACATCGATGGCTTCCGTTACGATCTTAAGCCCAAAGTCCTGTCGAACTTCAGCCAGAATCTTCAGGCCGCTTTCCGCCAGTCCCTGGAAACTGTAAGGCGAGGTGCGGGGCTTGTATGCCCCTCCGCGAAACAGTTTCGCGCCTGCAGCCGACACGCTCGCCGCCACGGCCCGGGTTTGTTCGCGGCTCTCCACCGCGCACGGGCCTGCGATGATCGCAAGCTCTTTCCCGCCGATGCAGACTCCGTCTCCGAGATCGATAACAGTTGTCTCCTCTTTCAGTTCTCGGCCGACGAGTTTGTAGGGCTTCGAAACGGGGAGGCACTCTCCCACTCCGGGGAGTGATTCAAAAGCTGCCACTTCAATCGGCCCCTGGTTTCCGGTTATCCCGATGGCAGTCCGGGTGCTCCCCGGAATCGGGTGCGCTTTGTAGCCCATGGACTCGATTTTGCGGCAGACTGCATCGACTTCTTCGCTTGTGGCGTGCGACTTCATCATGACTAACATCGATTGATTCTCCTAAAGCCTAACCATTCTAATACATCAGCCCCAAAACTTTGAGAGCCTTCGAACAATTCCGCGAACTGACGCCGCAAAAGATTTCACCGCCGAGGCGCTGGGGTTGCAGGGAACTCCCAGCGGACGTGAAATAAAATGCTCTGCAGTGCAGGCTGTTTGTTTTAGATGTAATTAGAAACCCCCACCCTATGATTGTGCAGTATGGCGTGTTCAGGTAAAAAGAGAGGATATAACATGGGATCTTGGGGAGGCAACCTGGAAGGAGCCCGTAGGGCGACTGGAAGGTTGCCTCCCCAAGATCCAGGGCGCCCGGCTCGCACAATCAAATGGAAGGGGCAGATGATAAACAACACTAATTTTACACACTGGAACAGACTGCAAGCAAAAAGCCTCGACGCTCAATTTAAGAACGAGATGGTTACCGGTCTGAATTGTTCTCCCTTTGAAGCTGAAGCGATCATTGAGAAGGTTCACGAGATATACACTCCCCTATTGGAGACGTCACAGGGACTCAAGCCGGGGCAGGTTCAGGTGATGGTCATTGACGCCTCAGTAGCGCCCAATGTGCCGCTGGCTAAGGCCAAACAGAGGCTGGTGACCCTCACCCTGTATGCCGGGGAAGAGGATATCGAGACCAGGAAAAAGGGATCGGTGCCGGTACTTCGTCAGAAACGCTTGTGTCGTATGTGCCAGGAAGCTTTCCAGCAAGGAGGGCTGCTGACTTTGGAGGACTTGGCTAATCTGTTCAATTGTGGCGTTCGGACACTGGTCAACGACCTAGCGGACTTGCGCAAAGAGAAAATCGTGCCGGCGCTGCGCTCCACGACTAAGGACATGGGACGGGCCATTACTCATCGCCGGTTGATCGTTACCCTGTGGTTGCAGGGGTTCGAGTATTCCGAAATCGCCCGTAAAGCCTCTCATAGCGTTGACTCCGTCGCCAACTACGTGGACAAGTTTAAACGCTGTGTGGCGCTGTTTGCATCGGGGTTCGATGTTGATACGGTTGCGCTGATGGCAAAGCTCTCTACGCCTTTAACCAAGGAATTCCAGCGCATCCACTCCGATATCCAAGGGGTTCCCCACCGTCTTCGGGAATTAGAGGAGTTCCTCAAAAAAAACCGAGTTCAGAACCTAAGACGGAGGAGCCGGGCATGATTGCGCAACCTCAGGCTCAAAAACACTTTGGCTCCGCCCAGAAGCGGTTCCTGCAGTCTTCCATCGAAAGGTTCCTGGACAGGGAGTTTCCCAGAACCTTTGGTCCAGTGATTCGGCAGAAAATGGCCGAAAAGATCGTGGATCTAGTCGACCAACAACTTCCTCACAAAGATCATTTGCGGCCGGGACAATGCGTTTGGAATGCGGTATCCATCGCCACTCGGCCTGACAGCCCGAGATGCCGCCTGGTTCCGGTGATTCTCACGCTTGTGGATGCCTCTGATGTGGAACAACTTGCCCGTGGAATTCCCATGTCTAGGATCGCCCAGCAGTCCACTGCTCGCATCTGTCGAGAAGCGTTTGATCAAGGAGCGCTGCTCTCGATGCGTGACATTGGGTTGTTGGTATGGCGGCACGTTTGCGACATCTCGAAAATCCGAGGAAAGTGGGAAGCCGATCACCGAACGACATTGCCTCATGTTGGAACCATTCAGGACTTCGGCACCTGTATAAGTCACAAGACCACCATCATTCGTAAGGTAGTTTACGAAGGGAAAGACCCTCGCCGCGCAGCCGATGAAACCAAACACTCGCAGCGGGCTGTCGATCGATATCTGAAAGATTTCCATCGAGTCAAAACCTGTTATGAACACATCCCAGATATCGAATTTGTTACACGCACCACAGGGTTATCAAGACACCTGATCAACCAATACGTCGGCATCATTAAAGAAAATGAGAAGCCAACAACAAAAACATCTTGACAAGCAAAATTGCCTAAACTACGGGTGGGGCACGGGGACTGGCTACGCCGGTCCCGGATGGGTATGGCCAAAGGCCGCTCGCTGTTTTCGCCCACTGTGAGTTGTGACCGCAACTTTGCAGTGAGAGAGAATGCAGCGAGCAGCGTGCAGAGGTTAGCATGAGGTTACCTCAAATTGGCACCATCTCTTCAGCCCCCCTATGGGTGCGGATGCTTTACAGTGTGATAACGTCCTTCATAACACTCTATAGCCAACTTCCAATGCCGCTCGTATCATCGTATTGCCTCCGATAGGAGTTTTACATCTCCAGCGGCCATTCCCTCCCACCCGCTTATGTTCTGTTGTTTTTTGGCAAGCCGGTTGATGACCTCCTCCACCAGGAGGCTCTTGCTGATCCGGCCTCGCAGGTGATGCTCTGAATGCTGCACCAAAGCGGATCAAAAACAGAAGGTGTCACATCTTGCGCCAAGGTTTGGTCCCCTCCAGTCACGACAGGATGCGACACCCGTGACCGTCACGAAGGGTGCTTAGATAGTGATTTCATTTCGGGCGATTCCCGTGGGGTAAATTTCCCAGGAGATGTCGGGGTTTGGTAAAGTCGCTGGTGGTTCTTGGGTCTACGTTTGACCGCCCGAGGTTCGGATCGATTGGGACGTAGCGGGACCACATCGGCAGCGAGGATCTGGAGCATGGAGCGAAAGAGCCGGCGGCAGGGGTTGGCGTTTCGCCAACCGAGGCCAGATGGGGAGCGCACTGGCGCGAGGTATCGCAACTCCCCTTACAGCTGACGCGGCAGAGGGGATTGGCGTAAATCGGGGCTGACGGCAACATGACGGCGCGGTTGAGATTGTAGGCGATCCTGTGCATGTGCAATTCACGCCAAATCATTGCCGGGCTCTCACAGCGCAGAACCTCCATGTGCAGCGTGGTTTTGATAGGTCGGAAGATCAGTCCGACTGGCCATCGGCGCCGGTACGGCTTGGGATCGAGGGGGTCGGTGGCAACAAAAAGCCCACGCGTTCGGAAGCCTGCAATGGGCATGACGACCTTAACGACGCGTATCTCCATGGAATCGGGAACGGGATGATGCCACCACAACAGCTTGCGCGGTTTGTTTCAGGTGAACAACCGATCGAACTTCCCGAGGCGTTTCACCTCGCGCCAGTCGAGCTTGTGGTTCTGATGCAGGCGGAAGACCCCGTGTAGTCCGCAGCACCGCAGAGCGCAAAAGGTAGCAAACGACCCGAAGCCGAGATCGCCGGGCAGCAGATCAAACTCACGGGTCGGAGAACTCCATAGCTGTGGGAAGACGGCGAAAGCACCTGCGCTAGAAAATTCCCCAAAGTGGCCAACGAGGTGAAGAGGCGTTGACGATGGCCGCACCGGCGCAATCGATCGAGCGGCTGCTGAGGAATCCAGTCTCCGGGCAAACCGGCCGGGCACTGGTGAAAGTGGTGCCGCTAGCCTCTAGACTGAACCATGGGAGTCCCTTGGATTAGACGGATCAGTATATATACTGATAGTTAGTTAAAAAGGGAAAGGATCTTCCAGAACCTTCCCGCAACTTCATTGACTCCGAGTGATATCAGTATATATACTGATAGATGCATCGAATGGAGATTATTATGGCTCAGCTCAATCAGTTGATCCGGTCATTCAATCGACAAGCGGGCGAGATGAAATTCGAAAGCTGCATCCTTCAAGGTGGCGTCGCGTGGGGGGCGCCCTAAAAAGCTACGGTCCCTGCCTCCTTTGGACGCGGGAGATCAACAACAAGACCATCACTCAAGCGCTGACCGCTGGACAGGCGCAAATCATTCGAGAGGCGATCCGCCGAAACCGCCAGTTGGAACAGGGCCTCAACCGGCTGCGTTCGCCATCCGAGCAAATCATCCGTGCTATAACCCATTGTGTGACAAGACGTTATAGGGCTTAAACCTCTGAAAGCTGTTCCTGCCCGTCATCGTCTTTCGGTAATTGCTGATGGAGTTGTCCCTCGGGAATCGCCCGAAATGAAATTGCCGTCTAAGCGCCATTCGGGACAGTCCCCCTTCTTCACGCGTCGCTCTCGAATTTTCCAATCTAGGCGTGCGAATTAGGGTGAGTGTCCCCGTTGTTATTCAGCTGCAAAACCTATCCAGGACAGGCTGGAAATGCCGGGAGCCGGCCAAGATTTTTCGCGAGATCTGCTGCACCCGGTGCTCCTCCGTATCATTCGTGGAGGGCAGCGTGCCGGGCCCGTCATCCAGAATACTGCTAAGCCTGACCATGTGAACCATTTCGTGAGTCAGAATATAGACGAAAAACGGATACAGGTCCTGGGTCAGGTTCTCTCTTTCGGCAGCCGACAAGATGCCTCGGTCGTTGAGTTCGATGCGATAAAAGTCGAAGTCCCGGCGTGGATTCACTGGCTGCAGGCACCTCACCCTGGCTAGGATAGGTTCCGGGAATGGTTCCCACCCGTGATCGGCCCGCGTGAGGAGGTCAAAATGAAGCTTCTCCCATCGAAACGGGGGAATGCAATAATACCCGGCTGTACGTTCCTCCGCTTCACCCAAAGCCTGGAAAATCAGGCCGCGTTGCGGTGTGGAGAACTGCAGAATTCCCTGTTCAGGGATCATGATTTGCTTTCGGAACTCTTTTCCGTGCTCTTCGAATCCGAGGAGCTTTTAGCCGTTTCGGTCTTTTCAGAACCTTCGCTTGCCTTGGGCTTGTCCATGGCGCTGCTCGAGGACCTCCGAGCGTAATCGGTCAGATACCAACCGCTCCCCTTAAGCTGGAAACTCGAATGACTGATTAACTTCTCAACTTTGCAATTGCAAAACTTACAATGGGTTAAGGGTTCATCGGTAATCTTCTGGAAGGCCTCAAATACCTCGCCGCATTTTGTGCATTGGTACTCGTATATCGGCACTGCGCACACCTCCGTTATCAATTAGCGATAAAAATATAATATCCGGTTAGCGATCAGTCAAACGTTTACGCGTTAACGCTATTCCGTGAATTCGGCTTGGATGCGGGGGATGAGTTTGGCCTCGTAGGCGCGATCGAACAGGGTTTGGACGGCTCGGCGCCCCTCCGCCCCATAATCCAGAGTTCGCTCGTTCACGTACATCCCAACGAAACGATCCGCCGTGCTGGTGTCCAGATCGCGGGCAAACTGCATCGCATGTGCCAGCGCCTCTTCCCGGTGGTCGAGTGCATACCGAATGCTTTCCTTCAATAGCCTGGAAATATCGCTGATGTCGTCCTTCCCGAGATCCCTTCGGACGACATTGCCTCCCAACGGGAGGGGAAGGCTGGTGACCTGATGCCACCAAACGCCGAGGTCCACGATTTTATGCAGTTGGTGATCGGCATAGGTCAACTGCCCTTCGTGGATCAAGAGTCCTGCATCCACCGTCTTTTTTTGCACGGCGTCCATGATCTGGTCGAAGGGAATCACGACGCTCTCGAAATCGGGCTGAAACAGCTTCAAAGTCAAATAGGCCGTAGTCATGGTTCCGGGGATTGCGATCTTTTTACCCTTCAACTCATGAGGATTCCAAGGTTCCCGGGCCACAATCATTGGACCATAGCGGTCTCCCATGCTGGCTCCGGAAGGAAGCAGTACGTATCGGTCCGCAATATAGGCATAGGCGTGGAATGAAATCGCCGTGATTTCATACTCTCCATTGAGCGCCTTGCGATTGAGGGTTTCGATGTCCTGCAGAGTGTGGCTGAAGTGAAACTTTCCGGTAGGAAGTTTTTCCTTTGCCAGGGCATAAAACATGAAAGCGTCGTCGGAGTCAGGGCTATGTGCGATTCGAATCTCCATACTTACCTTTCTCGGGTTCATTTAATCGATACAGGATGCAGGCTAGAAACACAGGCTACCATTCTCTATCCTGTATTTTGTATCCTGCCTCTTGCGTCTTGCATACCGCACTCATCACTTGCTGTGCCCAAAGATCTGAGTACGGAAAAATGTCACCAAAGCTTCCTTGCGGGCACGGTCCTTAGCATGAAGGGGGATAAGGCTCTTGAGTGGCCACCGAAGCAGGGACATCTCGTAGTCCATTGTTAACCCGCCGCCGCATAGATACCAGGCATAAATGAGCCCAAACAAGAGGCCGGGCGGGAGGAAGCCCTCCTCGTTGTTTACGATGAGCCGGTATCTCAGGGCCTCATCCCTAGCCTTGGTCATTCGGGTCAGGCTCAGGTAGGTGTGGAGCTGGGAATCGGACAGAAAGCATTGCCGCTCTGCTTCAGGTTTCAGCACTATCTCATACGACCTTGCTCCGCGATGCTCAATCCAGTTGCGTTGATCAATGTATTGTCCCAGCAGCGATTCGCCGAGCGCCACCAGCAGATCTTCCCGAATCTTCGAAGGAATGTTCAGCAGATCTTTGTGCAACTTCAGGTATTGATCCTGGGGGTCATAATAGCCAAGGACATTGTCCCATTCCGTATTGCGGTTCCAGTCCTTTGCAGGAACGACGACTGCACCTCGGAAGAAACCGAGGTGGGAAGGGTGGATGTCTCGATTTTCCCACGCAACCTCAACCAGAATATCTTTCAACCCGGCCGGCCGATAGTCCTTGTCTTCCAGAGCGCTTTTTATGGAGGCCAAATAATCGCAAAGAGTGGCCCCTGTTTTGGAATTCATCACGCTGCGGGTCTTGCCTCGTCCGATCCTTCCCGCGCTAGGCTGCTTCGGGGCTGCAATGTGGCGGAGTGAATATTCGCGCCTTTGTTTCAGGCGCTTGTCGACATAGAGCAGAGTGCGGATCGCCAGAGTGAACCGCTGGGCGTCGTGATGGATCACGTGCGCTTTCCTTTCCTGCTCGGATGAAAACAGCGTCGCTTCAACCGGCCGGAATCCCATGGACTCCACGCGGACTCTATCCATATGAATGGGGCTTTTCCCTTCGAGGGCGTAATTACGGAGTATGTTTCCGGGAATCCGTTCAAGGTTGGCGCTTAAAACGACATCAAACAACCCGTGGACCCCGTCGCGAACGTTTCGATCGTACGCTTCGATCAATTCGGAAACCAGGAATCCTCGCCCCTGGTTTTTGAGGGAAATATCGGTCTCCCCTTCCTGGATCCAGGAATTGGCGCCCAGGACTTTCAACGCTTTGCCGTTGGCGCGAATGGCGGCCACAATCGGTTGCAGCTGAAGAATCGGGAGGATGCTCGTATATAGGCTGCCCGGCGCATAGATGATGAGTTCTGCTTCCTGAATGGCGTTTAATACACCGGCACTCACGACGGGCTTGCGAGCGAATTCTGCCGTGACGCGTTCTACGGGGGAATCACGACGAACACGGGCCGATTTGCTCTGTCCGTAGACTTCGACCCCGTTGGCATAACGAAACTTCAGCTGTCCTGGAGCTGCGGTCGCAGCGTGAATCCGTCCCGTTGGAGCGCCGATCAAGGCCGCGATCCGATCTATGCCCCCTTGGATCTCGCGCAGTCCCGGCGGACGACCCGTGCGGCCGTGCGCCTCCATGAAAATGGCGGAAGCCAATAGCAGATTGCCCATGGAATGTCCCGCAGGCACGATGGCCGGACCAGGGCTTCCTAGAGAGACATATCTGCCGAGCTCGGACAAAGACTCGGCGAGCTGCTTTGGACAGGCATCGCGCAGATCGGGCGAAATCGCAATCAATGGGTTTGAAAGCCGCTCAAATCCTGAATCTCTCTCGGGGAAACGATGGTTGAACAGAGCGTGAAGCATGCGAACGAGATCGTCGCTTTCCTGCCCGCAGATGCGGTACCGGCGCTGCAGATTGACAGGCAGAATCGACGAAAGAAGGAGTTTTCTCAGATCTCCGATTCCGATCAACGGCAGAGATTTCAGCAACCGCCCTGTGGAGCCTCCATCATCAGTCGTACATACGACAACATTCAGATGGGGGAACTCCTGCTTGACTCCGACGTACGGCTGATCGGGCCAGTCCGGCATCTGAGAATTGCCGCCTAGAATTGTCGATAATCCTGTTCCGCCCCCGAGGATCACAACGCGCGTACCGCGAAGATCGAAATGCAATGCCTGTTCCGCGAGGCGTTCGATTCCAGGAGGAGCGTTTGTCGCCAGCAATCCGGTCAAGAGAAACTCAACGAGATGTTCGATGGGAGTTCGAGAGCCATCCGGCTGCCAGGAAGCGGTCCGGTGCAGTTCTGACAACAATCCTAGGGATGGCGTAAACGGCATGAGCATTCAAACGGCGGGATTACAGAATCCCTTTCTTGAAGGCGTATGAGACTGCCTGCGCCTTGCTGTGTAACTCGAGTTTCACGAGAATGTTTTGAATATGGTTCCGGGCGGTGAAGTGACTGATTTCCAGCTTTTGAGCCAGGGCTTTGGTCGAAAGCCCTTCTGCGAGCAGCGTCAATACTTCAATTTCTCTCCCGGACAGGGTGACGGAAGGCCGGTCCACCGCCGGAACCTGTCCAGCCGCAAAATTCCGGACCGCCGGCCTTTCTGCGAAATTCTGCTTGGGCGCCGGGCTGTGAGACCCCAGATCCGCGAGAAACTGATCCAATGCCAGAGCTGTCCTCTTTTCCCGGGTGACATCTCGGAAAATATGGGCAACAAACGGATCGTCAGCACTGGGGGCGGAGATGATGGTGACATTCAACCAGACTACTTCCCCCTCATTTGTCTGCGTCAGAAGGTCGAAATTTTTTTGGGGAGAGCCCTTCAGAGCACCCGCATGTATTTTGCAGTTCTGCCCGCAGAGCGGCTTTTCCGGGGAAGTCCTACCCGAAATCACTCGGTAGCAATCGTGGTGCAAAACATCCGTTTCGGGATATTTGAGAATCCTCTCGGCTCCCTTGTTCCACCGGACGATGTGTTTGTTGGAGTCGACGATATAAACGCCGTCTCCGGTATTGCAGAGTGTGTCCAAGTCTTCTCTTTCGCGCATGAGAGCATACTCCCCGATCGCTACTGGATCTCTCTAAAACCGCTGCAAGAAAATCGATAGCTACAATCGCCAAGGGCCTGAAGGCCCCTCATCTTCACTGGAGGTTCGCCAGGCCCGAAAGGAGCCGCCAAGGTTGCCTAATTGATTCTTCGAAATTTGGACTGAAGAATCGCGATTTTTTCCTGGAGCGAGGGCTCGGGCACCTTGGGTGAAGAATCGGTCTGCTCCTCCGGCTCTCCCGGCCTTTCCGGCTTCCGTGGGCCCCTTCTCCGGAAACGAGACGGGCCCTCATGCGGCCTGACCTGCCTGGGGCGCTCAGGATGAGCAGGCTTTTCAACAGGAACCGGAGAAGCAGCCGCATCGGTTGCAGCGGCTTCGCCCGTGGGCACTGCCTCTGCGGCGCGGGCGGGAGCGGCAGGTTTGGGTGCGCGCCTCGGTTGTTTTTTGCGGCGCCGCTGGGCCGACGGCAGCAAAGCTTTCATCGACAATCCGATTCTCTTTGTCTCCGGCTCTACAGAGATCACCTTGACCTGAACGACATCCCCGACCTTGACCGCTTCCCTTGGGTCATGAATAAACCGGTTGGACATCTGGCTGAGATGCACGAGTCCGTCCTGCCGGACCCCAATATCGACGAAGGCGCCGAAATTTGTAACATTGGTTACGGTTCCTTCGAGCGTCATCCCCTGTTTGAGGTCGGACATTTCCTTTACATCCGACCTGAATTTAGGGACCTTGAAGGATTTTCTGGGGTCTCGGCCGGGGCGCAGCAACTCCTCGCGAATGTCCTGCAGCGTGGGCCACCCCACTTTTTCCGTCACAAATTCCTCGAGTTTGAGGGACGAGATGGATTCCTTGTTCCCAATCAGATCCGGGATCCCGATCCCCAGGGTTGCCGCCATTTTTTCGACGATCGGATAGGATTCAGGATGAACCGCCGTGTGATCGAGGGCGTTCTCTCCCCCGGGAATGCGCAGAAATCCGGCAGCCTGCTCGTAGGTGGTTTCATCCATTCCCACGGCGGCCATAATCGCAGGACGGGACTTGAACGGCCCGTGAGCGGTCCTGTGTGCAACAATCCTGCGCGCGAGCTTTTCATTCAGGCCGGATACGTAACGCATTAGGGATTCGCCGGCCGTGTTTACATTGGCTCCAACTTTGTTGACGCAATACTGCACTGTCTGGAGCAACCCTCGGTGTAGCTCTTTCTGGTCAACGTCGTGTTGATACTGTCCGACCCCGATTAGCTTTGGGTCTATTCTAACGAGTTCGGAAAGTGGGTCCTGCAAACGCCGCGCAAGACTCATGGCACAGCGGGCTGAAGCGCTCCAGTCGGGGAATTCTTCGCGCGCGATCCGCGAAGACGAGTAAATGGCGATGCCGGCATCGTTCACCGCCGCGATCAGGATTTCGCCGAGATTCTCTTCCGATACGATCTGGTGCAAGACCGTCTCGAGTTCGCGCGCCCCGGTTCCTGTCCCTATCGAGATCGCCCGGACGCTGTATTTGGTGATCAAATCGCGCAGAATTTTTCGTGCATCTTCAATCTCAGCGCTCGAATCCGGTGGATTCCCGGTTTCGGCGGGCACGGCCGGTGCTAGCTCGATTGCCTCCAGCACGCTTGGTGCGGGTTGCGCTGCCGGGGCCCCCGCTGCCAGCGTTTCGGAGCCTGTCTGCGTCAGAAGCTCCGCCGGGGGATTTTCTCTGATCACTGCGCTCTCCGGAACGGGTGCGCTTTCGACAACCTCACCGGCTGCAGCGGCCGGAGGCGTCAAGGACTCAGCCTCAGGTACTGCTCCTGCCGTAACCGGCTCCTCCGATACGTTTGCGGTTTCGGGAAGGAGTTCGACCGAAGGCTCAGCCGAGGTGAGTTGTGCCACCGGAAGGGGGGCCGGCTCAGGCGCTTTGACCTCCGGGCTTGCGGCCAATTTGGGGCTGGGAGCAAGCCTAATCTTTGCTCCCTCAAGAAACATGCCCGCCGCGTTCACGACCGCAACACTGCATTCATCCCCCTTGCCCCAATCCACTCCCATAACGACGATCGGTCCGGCCGGTGGAGAGAGCAATAGATTCGAGAGATTTTCCTGGAAAACCCGAATGGCTTCCCGGTCTGCACGCTCTTTGAGCTGGGTCCGGACCTCGGTTTCGATCAGGGGACGCAAAATGCGGCTATAGCTTTCCCGTACGGCGGCCTCGATGATCGGAGCAAAAACAGATTCCTTCTCCTTGAGAACGGAATTCAGGAGGAATTCGATGGATTTTGCCGCATCGCCTTCGATGGAGGAAATCAAAATTCCTTCTTTGCAGCCTCGACGGATTGCCAGCACGCGGTGCGATGGAATGGTGGTGACCGATTCCCTCCGCTGATAGTACATGTTGTATTTGGTCTTCTGACCTACCTTGGCCGGCACAACAGTCGAGACCACGAATCCCTCAGCCAACAACATTTCTCGCAGTGCTTTGCGGTAATCGAAGTTTGCCCAGATCCATTCCGCGATGATATCGACAACGCCCTGAAGAGCCTGCTCCCGGGTCGAAATGCCCTTGGAAGGATCAACGAAGACGTTGATGTGTTCGTCCACGCCCCAGGCGTCGGATTCCTGGTTCCAGAAATATTCAGCCAGCGGCTCCAGCCCTTTCTCAATGGCCTCGGCCGCGCGGGTCTTCCGGCGCGGGCGGAACTGGTGGTGCAGATCATCCAGCTCGGATTTCGTAAAGCAGCCTTCGATTTTGCCCTTCAATTCGTCGGTTAGTTTGCCCTGTTCCGACATGAACTTGAGGAGTGCGGCGCGCTGGTCATACACTTCCCGATAGTGAGCCATCCGTTCCTGGATCGAGCGAACCTTGGCCTCGTCCAGACCGCCGGTGGCTTCCTTGCGGTAGTGGACTATGAAAGGCCCCGTTGCCCCTTTTTCAAAAAGAGAAACCGTCACCGCGACAGAACCCTCCGGTATGGCGGTTTCCTGAGCAATTCGAGCAATGATTGCAGCATCCATGGGCGATATTCTTACCGAGGTAGACTGTAGAATCAACCTGTAAATTCACCTCAAACGATAAAGCATGGCACGGATTACAAGAATTTTCGCCAATCCTTTTTTGCCGGTGGATGATCCAGCCGTTTCAGGAACGCTTGAAGGTCAATAGATTGGAACTCGAGGTATACCGATTCCGGGGAACGGGAAAGTCCGTCGGCTTCCCGAATTGTTTCCACGAGGATTTGGATTCCCTGCGCTTGACTGGACCAGCCGTTCAGCATCGTTCAGCTGCGCACTCGTGAATTGGAGCTCGTTAAAGGCAAACTTCAATGGTTTCTTCAGTTCAAGGTCAAACTGAGTGCCCGGGTTGAGGACCAGTTCGCGTCCCCGGGTAAAAAGCACTGTTGCAAGACCTCCGGCTGCACCCACGCCACCACCGATCAACGCTCCAGTGCCACGATCGACCACGGCTCCGATGATGGCCCCGGTGCTTGTCGTTCCGACGACAGTCCCCACATCCGCTCCTCCGGAGCCGGAGCCGCTAGAGGAGATCGTCTCCGATTTGCGGTCCAGGCTTTCGTCTCCGGGACCATGGATGCCTCGAAACGTGGCCACGAAATCACGCTTGACGCCGTTCGGTAGAAGAATGTCGTCAAACCGGACCGCCAGCCGCCCTTTTCCTTTCATCCTGCCCGGTCTTACAACGTCGGTGACCGTCCCCCGGATTGCGGAGCCCTTTGGTATGACGAGCCGCTGCTGGATCCAGATGGGGTATGCAGTGTCAGCGTAGACTACATCTCCTATCTGAGTGCTGCGAGTGTTCAGGTAAGCAGTTAGAATAATGGGAATTACCGTTCCCTCGGGCACTGTCATCTCGAATTCCGTCTGGCTGGACGGCGGAGGCTCCTGAGGCGCTGCGGCCCAGGCAGCCGAGACAAGCAAAATCGCTAAAAGAACTAGGAGAACAATCTTAGAGTTCATTGGTCGGGTCCTTTGCGCATGTCCTAGACTAATCTAGGCCGAACGCTAATGAATTGGATTAACCTATGCCTGCGAAAGTCTCAGCCAAATAGTATTTTAGATCATTTTTTGTAAAGTGGCATTATATTATCACGGATCAACACCAACCGGACAGTTGTGTGGGGCAAAAAGAGCTTCAAGCCCGTCCACAGCACGAGCACGTCATGATACCCGCCGGTTATTGGAATCCTGATGCGGGCGTGCCTTGACCTGCTCGCGGCCGAGGACGATGGCGGCTTTTATAGGCCAACGAGACGCGTTTGTCCGCCGTGTCCAACGGGGCAAGGATAAACACGGATTCAGGCGGATGATGATCTCTGAGGATTCGCAGTTCAGGCCTGCCTGTCGCGTTTCCATAGTTTGCGTCAGGCTGCCGTTGGTAATAAAATAGGCATTCACGACAGTTCTCGACATTGTTGCCGTAGTGAGCACGTGGTGTGGAAGGTCTCGTTGACATAATCAACCGCTGACCGGATGGGATTGACATGATTTCAGATCGAGATACCAAATCCGAGATTGCACAATCCGAACCTGCGCGGGTGGACACTGCGGACAATATCCTCCGGCGGGCAAACCAGCCTCTCAGTGTTTTTTTCAGCCCAAAGACGGTGGCGGTTCTGGGCGCGACCGAAACCGCGGGCAGTATGGGTCGGACCGTACTATGGAATTTGTTTACCAACCCGTTCGGCGGGACGGTTTTTCCTGTCAATCCAGGTCGAGCGAGCGTTTTGGGAATAAAGGCATATCCCAACGTCGCGGCTGTCCCCGAAAGGGTGGACCTGGCCGTATTGGCAACGCCGCCGGACACCGTTCCCGGGCTCATCGCTGAGTGCGCCGACGCGGGCGTCCGCGGGGCGATCATATTATCTGCGGGGTTTAAAGAGATCGGGCCGGGCGGTTTGGAATTGGAGGAAAAGATCCGGGTGAATGCGCGGCGCGGCGCGTTGCGGGTTATTGGCCCGAACTGCCTGGGTGTCATGAGTCCCTTGACGGGATTGAATGCCACCTTTGCCGTCGGGATGGCCAGGCCGGGAAACGTGGCGTTCATCAGCCAGAGCGGCGCATTGTGCACGGCAGTACTGGATTGGAGCCTTCGAGAGATGGTTGGGTTCAGCTGCTTTATTTCGATCGGCTCCATGGTCGACGTCGGATGGGGGGATCTCATCGATTATCTTGGAGACGACCAGAGGACACGCAGCATCGTGATGTACATGGAGTCTGTAGGCGATGCCCGATCGTTTCTCTCGGCCGCCCGCGAAGTTGCGCTCACGAAGCCTATCATTGTGATCAAAGCCGGACGGACGGAGGCGGCCGGGAGAGCGGCCTCATCCCATACGGGCGCTTTGACAGGATCGGATGATGTATTGGATGCGGCGTTCCGGCGCGGCGGGGTCCTGCGAGTGAACAACATCTCCGATCTTTTCGACATGGCGGAAGTGCTCGCAAAACAACCCCGGCCCAAGGGACCCCGGCTTGCCATCATTACGAATGCAGGGGGACTCGGCGTGCTCGCGACCGATGCCCTGATCAGCAGCGGGGGGGAACTGGCCAATCTTTCTCCGGATTCCATGGATGCGCTGAATGCAAGCCTCCCTCCCCACTGGAGCCACAACAATCCCATCGACATCCTCGGCGATGCTTCCCCTGAGCGTTATGTCAGCACAGTTGAGATTGCTGCAAAGGATCCGAATACTGACGGGGTTTTGGTCATCCTTGCGCCCCAGGCGAACACGGATTCCACCCGGACGGCCGAACAATTGAAGCCACTGGCGAAGCTTGACGGCAAACCCATTCTCGCAAGCTGGATGGGGGGCGCCGATGTGGCGACGGGCGAGACTATTCTGAATCGGAGCAATATTCCAACCTACCCATACCCGGATACGGCAGTGCGGGCGTTCAATTACATGTGGCGTTATACGTACAACCTGCGGGGGCTATACGAGACCCCCATTCTTCCCCGGGCTCTGGACTCTGCGCGGGACCGCATTCTTGCGGAAAACATCATTCAGAGTGCCCGCAATTCCGGCCATACACTCCTCAATGAGTTCGACTCCAAGAGAATTTTGGAGGCCTACGGTATTCCGGCAGTCGAAACCCGATTGGCCTTCGGGGAGGAAGATGCCGTCCAGGCTGCGGAAGATCTCGGATTTCCGGTGGTTTTGAAACTTGCATCCGACAGGATTGCACACAAAGCGCAAGTCGGCGGAGTGCGGCTGAACCTCACCGATGCCGCGGCGGTTCAAGGAGCATACCGGAAGATCCAATCGAAAGTTCAGGAGAAATTCGGGCTTGATACTTTTCAGGGAGTGACGGTCCAGCCGATGATCCGGTTTAGCGGCTATGACATCATCCTCGGCAGCACGATCGATCCCCAATTCGGTCCCGTGTTGCTGTTCGGGTCGGGTGGACGTCTGCTGGACTACTATAAGGATCGTGCGCTGGCTTTACCGCCCCTGAATATGACGCTCGCGCGCCGTCTAATGGAACAGACCCAGGTCTATGGAGCCCTCAAGAATTTCCGGAAGGATGTCAATCTGACTGCATTGGAGCAGATACTCGTGCAGTTCAGTCTCCTGGTCGTAGAGCAGCGGTGGATCAAGGAGATCGATGTGAATCCGCTGCTGGTTTCTGCCGAGAGAATACTGGCATTGGACGCACGAATCATCGTCCATGAGGCGGACGTGAAGCCGGAGTCGATCCCCCAACTCGCCATCCGTCCTTATCCGACGCAATATGTCGATGCCTGGACAATGTCCGATGGCACGGCGGTAACTATCCGGCCCATTCGGCCCGAAGATGAACCCCTCATGGTCAAATTCCACGAAACCCTTTCCGAGCGCAGCGTTTATTTCCGCTATTTTCACGCGATGCGGCTGACTCAGCGTATCGCGCACGAACGGCTCACCCGCATCTGTTTCATCGATTATGAGCGTGAGATGGCGCTTGTGGTGTTGAGAAAGGATCCGCAGGCCGGAGATCAGGAAATTTTGGCCGTGGGCCGCCTGATCAATGTGCATGGAACCCGGGAAGGGGAGTTCGCTATTCTGGTCAGCGACAATTGGCATCATCGCGGATTGGGGCTTGAGCTGCTGAAGCGGCTTGTCAATATCGGGCGCGAAGAAAAGCTGGCTCGGATCTTCGGAGATATTCTGCCTGAAAATCGCGATATGCTGAGAGTTTGTGACAAGCTCGGGTTCCAAAGGCACTATTCGGTGGAAGAAGGGGTTGTCAGAGCGGTCATTGAGCTGTAAAAATTAGAGCGGGACTCGCATTAACGGATGATCCCGCTTTTCACTTATTCAATGTATCGGAGATTTCATATGGATTTGACAACCAGATACCTGGGATTGAACCTGCGGACACCTCTGGTGCCGTCAGCATCACCCCTCACGGACGACCTGGATAATATCAAACGGATGGAAGATTGCGGCGCTTCCGCGGTTGTTCTTCATTCCCTGTTTGAAGAGCAGGTCAGGAGCGAGCAGGACGCAATTCAGTATCACCTTGCCTATGGCACCGACAGTTTCCCCGAGTCCCTCACCTTTTTCCCCGAGCCGGCTGAATTCATGACGGGGCCGGAAGAGTACCTTGGGAATATCCGGAAAGCAAAAGAGACGGTTCAAATCCCGGTCATTGCCAGCCTCAACGGCGCTGCAATCGGAGGCTGGGTCGATTACGCAAAGAAAATACAACAGGCCGGGGCCGACGCGCTGGAACTTAATGTGTATTCGATTCCGACAGAGATGGACAAGAGTTCGACGGAGATCGAACAGACATACATCGATATCGTCAAGGCGGTGAAAGGAGTCGTCCACATCCCGGTGGCCGTAAAACTCAGCCCTTTCTTCAGCAATGTCGCGAATATGGCAAAACGACTGGATCAGACCGGCGTGAACGGCCTGGTGCTGTTCAATCGCTTCTATCAGCCGGACATCAACATCGAAGAACTGGTCATCCAGGCGAACATCCACCTCAGCTCGCCTCAAGATATCCGGCTGCCCTTGCGCTGGATTGCTATCCTGTACGGCCGAATCAAGGCCGATCTGGCAGCAACCAGTGGAATCCATCGTGCAGCGGATGTTCTGAAGATGCTCATGGTAGGTGCGGATGTCACCATGCTCTGCTCCGTATTGCTCAACAACGGGATCGGCGTGATCCGGCAAATTGAGACCGAATTGGCCGACTGGCTTTCGGAGCACGATTACCAATCGGTGCGCCAGTTGCAGGGCAGCATGAGCCAGAAGTATTGCGCAGACCCGGCCGCGTTTGAACGAGCGCACTACATGCGTGCGATTCTATCGTACAAACCTGCGTAAAGTGCTTGACCACGAAACACACGAACGACACGAAAGAGGGAAGCCGTCGATTATTGACTGCAGGATCACTGTTACGACTTGAGCTTTGCGGCAGGGGCCGAAATTCACCGGAAGTCCCAGCCTACGTAAGTGAGGCTCCCCTCTGCCTTGGGAATCGCTTCAATGAAGTGGAAACCCGGCATGACCCGTGCTGATGACAAAAAGCTTAGCAATCGAGCTGCAGGCCGGGTTGGCAACTTCGAGCATGTTGAGGTTTGAAAGGGGCCTTAAACAGCAAGAAGTTTTTCAAACGTCAATCTGAGGTCGTCCATTTCTCGAGTTTGACTACTGTTTCAAAGTGATAAGTCTGGGGAAACATGTCAAGCCCTTCGACGAGGCCTATTTTGTAGCCGCGACGTGTGATCACGGTGAGATCCCTGACGAGGGTCTGGGGGTCGCAGGAAGCGTAGATAATGCTTTTCGGAGCCCAGCCGGCAATTCGTTCCATGATTTTTTGGCCGGCTCCCGTGCGGGGTGGGTCTAGCAGGATAAGGTCAAAACGGCCTGCGGACTTTTCCTGTGAACCCATCCACAGGAGCACGTCTGAGCATACCGCCTTGATGTTGCCGAGTCCTGCAGCCTCGGCATTGCGCGAGCAGAGCTGACTGGCAAGCAGAGAGTTCTCGACGGCGACTACCTTCTCAAACTGCTTGGCTAAAGGCAAGGTGAAGAGGCCCACTCCGGCAAAAAGATCGAGCGCCCGGCCGGTTCCGGAACTCCTGGCTGAGTCTTGAACGAGAGAGACCAATTCCAAGACCATGAAATCGTTAGCCTGGAAGAATACGGACGGGGTGACCAAGTAGGTGAAATCCCCGACCTTCCTGCGCAGAATGACATCCTCTCTTCTTCGATTTCCAAACAATGGTGTGACGCCCTCATCCGCGCTCGCAGTGGTGAGCGCCGTCGCCCAGGAACCTTCCTCTTCTGAGCAGGCGATATCCATTTCTTGCGGCTTGGGATCGGTATCCACCTTGATTTTGAACTGTCGTAGCGAGGTCAGCGCCTCATTGAGCGATCCTTTGAATAACGGGCAGTTTTCCAAATCTTCAACGGTGTGCGAGCCTGTGCGGAAGAAGCCGACCGAAGCGTTGGATCCGGCGCCGCGCAGTTTCATGCGCGCCCTGGACCGGTAGGCGAGAGGTTGGGGGCAAGATCTCATGACGATCGGATTTTCACGCGTTTCCGGGAAACGATGATAGAAAGTCTCTTCAAGGATCTGCCGCTTGGCTTCGACCTGGCGCGGGTATTCCAACTGCTGCCATTGACAACCGCCGCATTTTATAAAATGGGGGCAGACAGGAGCCACTCGGCCGTTTCCCGGCTCGAGAATCCGGATGATCTCTGCCCGGAGAAACGTCTTTTTCTCCTCGACCGGGCGCACAATCAGGCGATCTCCCGGAACGGCGAACGGCACGAAGACAACCTTCCCGCTGTGCCGGGCGAGTCCAGCCCCTCCATAGACAAGCTTCTCGATCGTGACTTCGAATTCTTTGCACGGCTTTTCGTTTTTGTTCATTTTCGATCTTGAACCACGAAACACACGAACGATACGACAGCCAGCAAGGTCCCTTCGTGTGGTCCGTGGTTAAAAGTTTTTAAAACGCGTCAGAGACGGAAAATGCTCAATTCCCCGATATTAAATTTTCTATGAATTTTTTCGCGGATAAAATTGCCGCGGATCTTCTCGTACGTCTCCTTGGGCAATCTCTTCCGGTAGACTTTGAGCTCCTTCTTTGCCTCCTTTTCCCACTCGATCATCTGTTCCGGCGGAATCGACGCTCGGAGCTGCGTGAGAAGGAGTTCGTCTATGATTGCGAGATCCCTTTCCAGAGCTTCGGAATCGACGCGTCCCGCGGCTTCCACGTTTTGCCGCACCTCTTCCAGTCTCGCGATCACCCGTGTGATCCCGTCAGCTGCGCTCCCGGAAGATTGTTTCTCCGAGGCTGACGTTATTTCATTCATTCTTTCCGAGATAAGTTTGAGAGTTGCCGCGCTGCCGTGCTCATCTTCTAAAGAAGCGGCGCGGTCGCCGGCTGGCGTATTCACGCCATCGGAGGACTCCCCGAGGTGAGACTCCAGGTGATCGGCATACTCAGCCATGACGCGGTCGTGACAATAGCAGAGGGAGTTCACTTTCGAGCTGCCGCGCTGGCGGGCCGAAAAACCATCCATGGCGATATCGATTCCACGAAGCGCCACCTGTAGCGGAACTCCGGCCTCCCGCCAGGCCGCAATCAACCCCCAGTCCATAGGGGAAATCAGCAGGTGCTTGCCGCGCCGCCTTACAAAGTGCTCTTCGATTTCTGTGAAGTAGTTATAGTAGTTCATCGCTTCAGGGTTGAAGATAAATTTTGCCACAAGCCCAGAGGAAGAAGCCAGAAGCAAGTCTCGCCGAGAGCCTGAATGCCGGCTTCTGCTCTTCTTTTTTTACCGGATCAGCCTCGTTTCCAGCGGCGGGCGAGGATTGGGGCTTTCGGACACCGTAAAATCGATCCGGCCCAAGGTCTGGCCTGTTTCTGTCTCCACCTCGACTCGCCATTCTCCGGGCACAACCCCGCTCTTGACCGTGTAACCGCGGTATCCCCCTTGCCGTCCACCCGCTATCTGGAAAGCGATTCGGTCTGTCCGCGCCCAGCCTGAGGGCGTTTTACGGCTCCAGACGTGATGCACGGGAACGCGCACTTTGCCGGGCGCAAAAACGGCCGTATAGCAATAGACCCTTTCTCCCGAAGAGAGGTAGAAGGGATCGTCCCACTTCCTCCAGAATCGGAACAGGGAAGGGGGAACATATTTCACGACGTATCCTGCAGGCGTTCTTATGACACTGTGATAAATGCCTGCAGCTTTCAGTGCCAGCGGGACCGGCGGAATCAGGTTCGCGAAGTAGAGAATATTCACGGCTAGGTAGGTGGACAAAATCCAGGCTCCAATTCGCGTCATCCGGCGCCGCCACTCGCCCGGTTCCGGCAGCAATCCTATTGAAAAAACGGCCAGGCTGACGACGAGACTGATAAAGCCTGCCAGCAGAAAGATCCATATCTTGACCTCGGCTAAAATGACCGGAAGAAAGAAGGCGAGAAACGAAAACAGACAGAAACAGTAGAGGACTGCCAGGAGCGCCGGGTTTTTCAGCCGTTGTTCGAGAAATTCATTCCCAATCCACAGGAAGACAAGAATCAGAAAGAAAAATTGGGTTCGGCTAAAGGAAGCGCTCTTGAAATAGAAGATGACGTAGCTCGAAAAAAGTCCCCCAAAGCAAAACTGCATCGCCCATAAAAAACGATGCTCAAGCTTTTGAATCCACGCCACAGGGGCTCTTCCGCACTGCCGGTGAAGCGTGAACACAATCATTGTGCCGATGATGGCAAGGTAAAAGAGCAGGATTACGTTGTCGATCACGCTGTCGACACGGGTCATTGTGAATGAGTCCCAGATGAACCCTACGCCGAATATCGCGAGACCGGTGTATTTCTCGTATTTTTCGTAGAAAGCCCGAATCCTGAGCTTTAGACTGTTTGGTTCTCGGGTTGATTCCCCGGGTTTGGAATAGGCAGTGCTACACATAGATCGCTGTCATCAAAAGTGCAGGGGCGGGTGGCCCGCCCGTCCCCACACAAAATCCGCAAGCCTCCGCGTGAACCCGTGTTTCATGAACAGGGCTTGACCAGGATCCTGTCTTGCGCCCGGGCTATGATCCGTCCAGTCCTGACTCCGTGAACGAGCGCTTCGACGACCTGTTCATCATATTTGACTCCCGCGGCGGAACGGATCGTGGCAAGAACGTATTCGATCGGTGCGGGAGGCTGGTACGGCCTTATCGTTGTCATCGCATCGAAACAATCGGCGACCATGATTATGCGCGCGATCGTTGGGATCTCGTCCCCTTTGAGTCCTAGAGGGTATCCCTTTCCGTCAAGCTGCTCGTGATGGAACTGCATTCCCGGCATGATCTCCTGCAATTGGGGGATATGCTTCAGCAATTCGTAGCCTTTGGCTGGATGCGTTTTCATGACCTCATATTCGGCTTCCGACAGGATGGTTGGTTTGTCGAGAATGTCGTCATCGATGGTGATTTTGCCGATGTCATGGATCAGCGCGGCGATTCGGATCCGTTCGATTTCTTTTTCCGAAAGCCCCATAATTCTGGCGATTTCCACCGAGAAGCGGGTCACCCTTTCTGAATGTCCCCGGGTATCCAAATCCTTGCTGTCACTGGCGGTCGCCAGGGCGCGCAGCGCCTCGATGAAAACCTGCGGCGAATCCTCTGCCGCTTTTTGAAGCTCCGCCATCATCTGCTGCAAAGTCGCTTTCGAAAAATCGGTTTGCGCGGCTCCGTTGGATCGAGAGTCGCTGGTCCGGCGGTTGAGAGAATCGAACAGCCTGCCTTTTTTTGCCCCCGGACTGCGATCGCGCCCGAAAGAACGGAAGAATCGATTCAGAAATAAATGCAATCGGCTGCTGAACTGTGGGAGAACTTTCATACAATAGAAAAAATGCCCGCTGATTCCACGAATTTTCACGGATCTAGCTCCGTGAAATCGGTGGAATTCATGGCGTTTTGGTAAACCTAATGCTTGAAGTGGCGAATCCCCGTAAAAACCATGGCGATGTCGTGCTCATTCGCGGCGTCGATGACTTCCGGATCTCGCATCGAGCCCCCAGGTTGAATCACGGATCGGATTCCGCATCCTGCAGCCGCTACGACGCCATCGGGGAAAGGGAAAAATGCATCGGAAGCCATTGAACTCCCCTTCAGGGGAAGGGTCGCTTTCTGTGCGCCCCATTTGACTGCATCGACACGGCTTGTCTGGCCGGCTCCAATGCCGAGCATCCTAGTGGAGTCCGTAAACACGATCGCATTGGATTTGACGTGCTTCACTACGCGCCAGCCGAAGAGCAGGGCGTCGAGCTCTTCCGGTGTCGGCGCCCTTTTTGTTACGACCTTTAAATCGCCTTTGCTCATCAAGTGCAAGTCTTTGTCCTGAACCAGGAATCCACCGCCGATCTGCCTGTGCTCGAGCACGACGGGCGCTTCAGAACTGACCCTCAAAACCCGAATATTCTTTTTCTGCTTTAAAATCTCGAGCGCATTATCCGCAAAATCCGGTGCGAGCACGACCTCAACGAAGGTCTTGGTGATTTCTGTCGCAGTGTCTGTGTCTATAGATCTGTTGAAAGCTATGACGGAGCCGTAGGCGGATGTGGGATCGCTGTCTCGGGCAAGCGTATAGGCATCGACGAGTCTGTCGGACTGGGCGACCCCGCAGGGGTTCGTGTGCTTGATGACCGAGGCGGCGGGTTTGTCGAACTCGAGCACAAGATTCCAGGCGGCATCGGAATCCAGCAGGTTGTTGTAGCTGAGCTCCTTGCCGTGCAGAACTTCCGCTCCGGCGACTCCAAATGCCGGGTCGGAGGTCTTTCGGTACAGAGCAGCGCGCTGGTGCGGATTTTCCCCGTATCGAAGGTCCGTAACCTTTTCCAGGGAAAGCACCTCGGATGAAGGAATCGCGCCCATTCCCTTTTGGGCGCCCTCGGACGACCAGACCCTTTCCGCAAACCACGTCGCAATAGCGCTGTCATAAGATGCGGTTGTGGCGAAGGCTTTTTGAGCCAAAATGAATCTCGTCGTGTCGCTCAAGCTACCATTGTTTTTCTTCAGTTCCTCGATTACCCAGCCGTAATCACGATGGTCGGTCAGGACTGCGACGCCGGCGTGATTTTTAGCGGCCGATCGAATCATACTCGGCCCCCCGATATCGATCTGCTCGATTACCTCCGGATACGTGGCTCCTTCACGTGCCGCCGTTTCGCGGAACGGGTACAGGTTGACGACGACCATGTCGATGGGCCGGATGTTCTGCGCTTTCATCTGGGCCTGATGGGACGCCTTGTCTCTCATCGCCAGCAGGCCGCCATGGATCATTGGATGCAAAGTCTTTACCCTGCCGTCCAGAATTTCGGGAAATCCGGTGTATTCCGAAATGTCAATCACGGGTATATTGCGTTCACGCAGGAAATTCGCCGTACCCCCGGTTGAAATCAGTTCGACTCCCATTTCATGCAACCCTTTCGACAACTCGGCAAGTCCAGATTTATTGGAGACGCTGACGATAGCTCGACGAATTTGAATCACGGACCACCTCCTAGGGGCTAAAGAGATAGTATACGCATTGCGTTTCCGGAAATCAGCAGAGCGTTATGTTTATGTTTTTCAAGAGTCTGTGTCCAAGTGGCACAAACTGGTTCCTCGGTTGCTTGGTGGCACGTTTCCGCTTGACAAATGGGAATCTTTTAATCTAGGCTTTTTCAAAATCTCTAGTCTTTTGTCTTGGCTGTATTTACGTTCCGCGAGAGGTGCCTTGGGCTCGCCAGAACGTGCAAGAGCGTTGTCAGGTTTTTCGAGGGGAATGGATATATGAGTAAAATCACGGGCACAGTGAAGTGGTTCAACAATACCAAGGGATATGGTTTCATCTCGCAGCCCACAGGAGCCGACGTTTTCGTTCATTACAGCTCGATTCAGGAAAAGGGATATCGAACCCTTCGCGAAGGCGAACAGGTTGAATTCGATGTAAAGTTGGGGCCCCGCGGCCCACAGGCTGAGCATGTCGTGAGGCTGGAACCGGAAAGGCATGAGGCTGAGGCTGCGGGCTAGCGGCTGTCTGCTGCTGCCGTAAATCGAATTGCATCCTCCTCCAGCGCGATTGTAAATGCGACCTTTGAACATCCGTATTTCTCGCGGATAACGCGAGCTTGAGCCGCTAAATACTTTGCGAATTGTGGATAGGAGATAGGTGTCTCTCCGGACTCCTTCCCCCGGAGGCGCATTAACGCTTCGTAGAGCAACCGCACCTTCTCCTCTTCGGTTTTGGGGTCCGATATAGAGATGCGAATCGCCTCCACCGGCTGCCTTGCGGGGTGGGCAGAGTTTTTGGTCTTCGAGCCTGCCTCCTCTTTCGGTTCCGTTCCCATTTCCTTTTCAAGCTGCGTACGCCGCCAGAGGTCCCGATAGACGTAAAACCGGCTGATCAGCGTGGTGAAGCGAAAACGCTGGGAAAAGGAAAGATCCGAACATTCGGAAAGTTTTTTGACGAGTTTCTCGACTCGCAGCCTTAGATCATCCGGCGGCTTCTTGCGGTTCCCGGTAAAGAAAATGTGATATTCAATCTTTAGGCGGCGAATCCACTCGTCGAGACTTGCCAGGTCTTCGTCATACATAGTATTTGTATCTCCGGAACAATCGAGCTAATCCTCAAAACGCTCAAGCATTGACAGCTTCCGGCCGCTGTGTTGAAATGCGCCAATGAACATGACCGACCAACAGAACCTTTTTCGACAAATTCCGGCCGTAGATCAGCTTCTGTTGCGGCCCACAATCGCTTCCTGGGTGGAGCGCACCAGTCGCGAGTTCGTCGTTTCAGAAATTCAGCAACTGCTTGAGGATATCCGGGATTCGATCCGATCCGAGAGCATGCCCGCCTCGAACGTCAACGCCGAATATGTGGAGTCCATCCTCGTGGACACTCTTCAGAAACGACTGTACCCGAATCTGCGAACGGTCATCAATGCAACCGGAGTGGTTCTTCATACGAATCTGGGTCGAGCGCCACTCTCCGCTGCCGCTCAAGAGAGTTTATCGGCATTTTCGGCGAATTACACAAATCTGGAATATGAAATTCGCACGGGGCAAAGATCCCAGCGGGACAAGCTGATCGAATCCGTGCTCCAGGAAGTACTTGGCTGCGAGGCGGCAACAGTCGTGAACAACAATGCGGCCGCCGTATTTCTGATCCTGAATACTCTTGCTTTTGGCCGGGAAGTGATTGTTTCCCGGGGGGAACTGGTCGAAATCGGCGGTTCATTCCGGATACCCGATATCCTGGCGCGCAGCGGCGCTATTCTTCGCGAAGTGGGTACGACCAACAAGACTCGAGTGCAGGATTATGAGGGCGCCGTTGGATCCAGCACGGCTTTGCTGCTCCGTGTCCATCCGAGCAACTACAGGATGCTCGGTTTCACCGAAAGGCCTGAACTGGGCGCTATGGTTGAGCTTTCCCGCGATTCCGGGATTCCGCTCGTGGAGGATATCGGCAGCGGCTGTCTGATGGATTTAAGGCCCTATGGTATTCCGGATGAACCCCTGGTGCAGGAAAGCATTTCCGCCGGGGTCGATCTTGTCTGCTTCAGCGGGGACAAGCTTCTGGGCGGACCGCAGGCGGGAATGATCGCCGGCCTCCGGAAGATGGTGGATCCGATTCGCAGAAATCCTTTGATGCGCACGTACAGAGTGGAAAAGCTCATCTATGGAGCGCTGGAAGCCACCCTAGGAAGCTACAGGTTCGGGCGTGCAGCCGAGGAAATCCCTGTGGTGCGCATGATCTCCATGACGAGTGAAGAGCTGAGTGGGCGAGCCCGCAGCTTTTCACGGAAATTGAAAGCGGGGCTTCCCGAGGGAGTGCATCTTGAGCTGATGGAGGGGAGTTCTGTTGTCGGCGGAGGTTCGTGCCCTGAATGCCATCTCCCAACGACTTTGATCACCCTGGAATCTAGCCGCGCACGTCCGAATGTGATTGAATCCAAGATGCGCTCCCAGGATCCGCCGGTCATTTTGCGCTTGGAGGAAGATAAGGTCCTGATCGATCTGCGTACGGTGTTCCCTTCACAGGAACGGGCGCTCATCCAATGCCTTCAGAAAGCGCTCAATTCCTGACTGCCGGTTGAAAACAAAATCCGTTTTCAACCAGGAATCATACGATTGAGAAGGTGAGGCGTGCAGTTTCCCTATCGGCGCTGTCAAGACGCACGCGCACTCTCGATCCCAGCTGAAAACGCCGGTGCCGGCGCTCCCCAACGAAAGAATGGGTCTTTTCTTTATAAACGTAATTGTCGTCGGTCAGTGTGCCCAGCGGGACGAATCCCTCAACAAAATGGTCCAGCAACTCGACGAAGAATCCCTGGCGCCTCGCCGAGAAGACGATTGCCTCGAATGCCTCCCCAAGCTTGTCGGCCATGAACTGCACTTTTTTGATCTTCTCGATCTCACGCTCCGCTTCATCGGCAATGCGTTCCCGCGCGGAGGTGTGGTTGGCAAGGTCCGGGAGGCGCTCAATCATTCTTTCCCGCCAGCCGGGCGGTTGCTCTTCCCCTAAAGCGGCTTTTAGAAAACGGTGAACCAGAAGATCGGGGTACCGGCGGATTGGTGAGGTGAAATGGGTGTACTCGGCGGTGGCCAGACCGAAATGACCGACATTCTGTTCCGAGTAGCGCGCCTGCATGAAGGAACGCAGCATCAGGTACGCGAGGAATCGCTGTTCGAGCTTTCCCTGCAGCTGTGACACGAATTTTTGAAAGTCCTTCGGGCTGTATTGGCCGCCGTGTTTGTCCAGCTTGTATCCGAGCGCCAGGGCGAACTCTGCGAATTCGTCCACTTTGACCTCATCAGGCTTTTCATGGATCCGGTAAAGCGCAGGCCCCCCCGATGCGGTAAGCCTCTCTGCGACGCACTCGTTCGCCAGAAGCATGAATTCCTCGATGATCCGGTGGGCGATGTTGCGTTCGGAAGGGACGATGCTGATGATTTTTCCGGTCTTGTCGAACTCTATGTCTGCTTCGGGCAGATCGAAGTCGACAGATCCGCGGCGGTACCTCTTTTTCGACAGAATCAGGCAGAGCTCTTCCATAGTCTCAAACAGTGGGACCAGCTCGGCGTAGCGGACTCTTTCCCGCGGATCCCGATCCGCGAGAATTCTTGCGACGGACGCGTAGGTCATTCTTTCGCGGCTGCGCAGCACGCCTTTGACAAAGCGGCTGCGCAGGACTCTTCCCCTGGGATCGACCTCCATCAAAGCCGACAGTACCAGCCGGTCGACACCGGGTTTGAGGCTGCAGATTCCGCTCGAGAGCTTGGGCGGCAACATCGGAATGGCGCGGTCGGGGAAATAAACTGACGTACCACGCGCATAAGCGTCCGAATCAATCGCAGTGTCTTCCCGGACATAATGCGATACGTCGGCGATGTGCACGCCCAACAAGTAATGGCCGGACAAGAGCTTCTTCAGGCTGACCGCGTCGTCGAAATCCCGTGCCGTTTCACCGTCGATCGTTACCACGACCTCATCCCGGAAATCTTCGCGCCCGGCGTACTCCTCTTTCAGGACGTGGCCGGGAATCTCCTCGCATTCTCGAAGAGCGCCCGGCGTGAATTCAACCGGGAGTGAGAATTTGTGCTGCACGATTTTATATTCAATCCCGGGGTCATCCGGATAGCCCAGGATTTCAACAACACGCCCCTGGGGAACCTGGTTCCGGCCGGGAGGCAAAGTGATCTCGGCGGCCACAATCTGCCCGTCCTCCGCTCCTAGGCTTGCCCGATAGGGAATCCGGATGTCATGAAACATCCGGGCATCCAGCGGAACAACAAAAGGGAATCGAGGGTGGGCGCAATACCGGCCGACCACCGTCGGGTGCTTTCTTTCCAGCACTCTCACGACCGTTCCCTCGAGCCTCGCTTTTTCCTCCTCCCGGGCAAGGCGGCGTCCATGGAAAACCCTTTGCGCCGGGCGCTTCTTCTGGGCAACTTCGACCAGGACGCGGTCGCCGTGCAGAGCGTCCTCCATGCCTCGAGCGGGGATAAAAACATCTTCTTTGTAAATGCCGCGGTCGTCGGGGATCAAGAACCCGTACCCGTCCCGATGGCAGCTCAAAGTGCCTGAAACAAGATTCTTGCGCACAGCAAGCGAATACCGCCCCCGTTTGATCCGGTGGATCATTCCCTCCGAATCCAGCTCATCCAGGTATCGTTGCAGGCTCCTGCGTTCGTCGCTTGCCAGATCCAGAATCCGGACGACCTCCCGGAAAGTGAAACTGTTGCGTTTGGAGGATTCAACAAACTGCAGGACCTGATTCTTTTGTGTATTGGTCAGCATGATTTCAGGAAACCCTCGGTGGGACGGGTCCTGCAGAGCCTCCCGGTGCGAAGAGCCGCCTTCACTCATTGAGGACCGCTTGCTACTCCCGGGTTGATGCCTGTGTGCCGCTGGGCGACACGGCGGCGCTGGAAAACCGCCCCACACGTTAAACAATATCACGGGGCGGAGGCTCTTATTTATACAGTATTATTTCGGCAGGCTTGTTACAATTTCGCCGCCATGGAGACCAACCCGCCACCACTGGAAGCCGTTCTTCGCGAGAGTTTCGGGTTTGAAGTATTTCTTCCAGGGCAGCGCGAACTGATTCAATCCGTTTTGGCGGGTCGCGATGCGCTTGGCGTGCTGCCCACAGGCGGCGGGAAATCAATGACCTATCAACTGCCGGCGATCTTTCTCTCCGGGCTGACGCTCGTGGTTTCACCGCTGATCGCACTGATGAAGGATCAAGTGGATGCGTTCAACCGAAGGGGCCGGGGACTTGCGGTTGCAATCCATTCCAATCTGTCCGCCTCCCAGGTCCGTGACTCCCTGGCGCAGGCGTCCAGCGGACAGGCTTGCCTGATTTATGTGGCGCCGGAGCGTTTTGAATATGCAGGCTTCCGTGAACGTATTCTCGCACTGAAACCCAGGCTTTTCGTGGTGGATGAAGCTCACTGCGTAAACCAGTGGGGCTACGATTTCCGTCCGTCCTACTTAGCCCTTGCAGGCATCGTGGAAACGCTCCGCCCGGCTCCGGTCCTTGCACTGACGGCAACCGCTACCCCCGTGACCCGCAAAGAAATCGTATCCAAGCTTGGTCTGCAGAATCCGCTGCTTCATGTCGCGCCATTTGACAGGCCCAACCTGCGGTTTGAAGTCCACGGGTGCGATTCCAGAGAGAAAATGCGCCGGCTGCGGCGGATTCTCAAAGGATCGGACAAGAACGATTCGCACATCGTCTATGTTGGGCGCAGGAAGGATGCCGAGGTGATCGCTTCGGAATTGAATAACGACGGGTTTGGCGCCGTCGCCTATCACGCGGGCCTGACGGCCGAAACACGACTGCGCGCACAGGAAGATTGGCTATCCGGCGCAAAGCCTGTCGCGGTGGCAACCGTGGCTTTCGGGATGGGAATCGACAAGCCGAATGTCCGCACCGTTATCCACTACCAGCATCCGTCATCGCTGGAGGCTTACTACCAGGAGGCCGGCCGCGCCGGGCGCGACGGGGATCCGGCTCGCTGCGTAATGCTTTACAGCAGCAAAGATGTTTCCCTTTCTCATTTTTTTATCCGGAACCGGTATCCGTCATCGGAGCAGGTCATTCAGGTGCTCCACTGGATTTCGCCCGAGGGGACGACTCCGGACGGCATTCGCAATGTCGGTGATTTGAGTGATGAACAGCTGAATGTTGCGCTCTGGGTGCTCGTGGACCAGAAACAGATCTGGCGCGACGAGGACGGCTTGCTGCGGCGCAAAAGCAAAGCGAATGCAGGCCAGCTCTCTTTTTCTTCCCTATACACGCGCAGGAAAGCCGATTACCGGCGGCTGGATGAAGTCATCGGCTACTGCGAAGATCCGGTCTGTCATCGCAGCCATCTTCTGCGCTACTTTGGCGAACTTCTGCCCGACGGGCATCGCTGCGGGAACTGCTCGGCCTGCAGAGGCCAGAAATCCGAGGAGGGCCAAGCTGCTGCTGAGGATGAAGCGGTGCGGATCTACCGGCTAAACCGGAAATTCTTTGAAGACGGCCGCCGGCCGCTGGCGCCAAGGGAATTTGCCCAGTTCCTGGCATCGGGCAGCCGGCGCCACGCATCCGAATGGGCCGGTCGGCCGGGCTACGGCGCCTTTAAGGGCACTCCGACTTCCAGGCTCGAACCTATGGCTTTGCATATTCTTACGCGTGAGAGGCTTGCAGTGGCCGTGGGCGACCCCATGAAAGCAGCTCGAGTTTCCGATAGGACGGCACGGTCTTCCTCTCCCGAACCGGAAATGATTTTGTGGCAGACGGAAAATCGGTTTTTCACGCTAGGGGAACTTAGAAACAGGGAAGTTGCCCGCAAATCGGGAATCGCCGTGCTCCGGGTGTGTGAACAGGCAAAATCGGGGATTGCTCCGTCCAGCGTTGTGAATGCTCTTCGCGGGATTCAGAAGAAAAGCGAGCGTGAATTCAGAAGCCTGGAGCAGTTCGGCGCTGAAGCCGGCCGCGATTATGATGCAGTGCTGGCGGATGTCCTGGCCATGTGGGCCAAAGGCTATCTTCAGCTCTATCCAGCCCAAAACCGCCGGCTCGAACTTGCCGACAAGGGAAGGGAAGTGCTGAAAAAAGAAGAAGGCAAAAGCCGGAAGTCGGACGCCGCGATGCAGAAGTAACCCTTCAGCTCGTGACGATCCGGATACCGAAGGAGACGCTTTGATCGGCGATCAGGAAAACCGCCGGGACGACCAGTGAATTGTGGGTGATCTTTCAACGGAGCAGAAACCACTTGCCGCCGCCATGCTCAACGGCTCCCCCGGTGTCCGCCGAATAAAGCATCAGGGGTGCTTTGTCCTCCTTAGCTACGGTGAAGGCAATCCATCCTTCAAACGATTCGCCCGATTTCAGATTCTTGCGCAATTCAGGTTTCGGCGATATGACCGAGGCGGCTTTATAGTCTTCGCCGCTTTTGTTATACGCCGTGAACTCGTCCGGGATTAGCTGGTGAACGCAGGTGCCGGGGGTTCCCCTGGCATAATACTCATATTTGACGCGGGCCAGGAGGTACTCCATTCCTGGTTGAGCCGGCTTATTCAATTTGTCGGCTTGTTCAATGCGTTTCCAGGCCTCATCGCCGCGGATGACTTCAAGTAGCGTGATCTTCATGTCATAAAGTTCGTGCGATGTATACCCCTCGCCGCATTCAATAATTCCGGCGACGATTGTGCCGGTCGTGGCCGGATTGCTTGGGCCGGATCCCGATTGTCCAGAAGCCAGGGGCAGTGTGGCCGAAATTAAGATGAGAACCCCAAGAAACCGCAGAATCGTCTTCACACATCCTCCTTCGGAGGTGAGATTTTGGCCTTTAAGAGCAGCTTAAATCAACCGAAAACGGTCAAAATCCGCGCCGAAGCGCCCTACAGGCGCGATTTTCCTATCGCCTCAGCTTTTCCAGACTTCGAACAACCGCGTCGCGGTGGGTTCCAGCCCAGAAGACCCTGCCGCATCGGGGGCAGGACTTGAAATGCACCTGGGTTTCGAACACAAATTCCGGAACAACTCCCCGCACGGATTCGCGTGCTGTCTCCTGAAGCGGTTCATTGCACGAAAGGCAGCGGGTGAGGAGCGAAGGGAAGCCCGTCAGATGCAGGGCCTCGAAAACCTGCCTTATCTGCATCGAAAGCTCTTGGCTTTCGAGAAAAATAAAGAGCCGGACCGCCTTTCTGACCAGGAGCCGTGTGTCGCGGGATAGAAGTACTCTTCCTTCGCCGTTGGAAATCCTGATCAGCTCGTTGTCGGGAAACCGGTTGGAGTAAAGAACGTCAAAACCGGCAATTCGCAGCCACTTGGCGAGCCTGCCGAGCATCACGTCCGCGACGAACCTGGGAGGTGAATGCTCCGGCGCGAAGCGGAGGCGCTTCTCCTCGAGCTGTTTCTGCCGGATCAAAGCCGCTCTTTTTCTTGAGTCGGAGGTGCTCATTATTTCCGGACCGACGGATCGTGTCAGGCTTCCGCAAGCTTCCTTTTCAGCAAGTCGTTGACAACCTGCGGGTTGGCCTGACCCTTGGTTTCCTTCATGATCTGACCAACGAGGAAGCCCATCACCTTGGTTTTCCCTGATCGGTATTCGGCCACTTGTTTGGGATTTGCGGCGAGGACTTTTTCAATCACGGAACTCAAGCTTGCTTCATCACTGACCTGAACTAATCCCATTCGCTTGATGATGGCTGCAGGCGGCTCACCGGTGCGGACCATTTCCTCAAAAACGGTTTTTGCAATTTTGCCTGAAATTTCGCCGGCATCGATCGTGCGGATCAGCGCTGCCAGATCACTGGCTGGAATGGGGCAGGCCTCGATATCTTTGCCGGAATTTTTAAGGGAGTAGGCAAGATCCCCCATGATCCAATTGGCCGAAACGCGCGCATTACCGGATGCCTTCGCACATGTCTCGAAATAGTCGGCCAGGGAAGGGGAGGCGGTCAAAAGCAGCGCGTCTTCAGTAGAGAGGGCATATTCTGCCATAAAGCGCTGCATCTTCACTCCTGGCAACTCTGGCAGAGCCGACTGGATTTGGGCAATCCAGTCCTTGTCCAGCTTCAAGGGCAACAGGTCCGGTTCAGGGAAGTACCTGTAATCGTGGGCTTCCTCCTTGCTTCGCATCGGGAATGTGCGTTCCTCCGTCTCGTCCCACAGACGAGTTTCCTGTACGATCTGACCTCCTTCGGACAAGACCTTGGTCTGCCGTTCGATTTCGTAGTCCAGCGCTCTCTGCAAAAACCGGAACGAATTCAGGTTTTTGATTTCGACTTTGGTCCCGAGTTTTTCCCATCCCTTCGGCCGGACAGATACGTTTGCATCGCAGCGCAGGCTTCCTTCCTCCATGTTTCCGTCGCACACTTCAAGATAAAGAAGCGTCTTACGAAGGTCCGTTAGGTAATCGTAAGCCTCCTGGCTGCTGCGAAAATCAGGATCGCTGACTATTTCCACCAGCGGGACGCCGCTTCGGTTCAAATTCACATACGACTTCTGACCTGCGTCCGGAGTCCCTTCGTGAATTGATTTTCCGGCATCATCCTCCATGTGCAAGCGTGTGATTCCAAAGGATTTTTCCTGTCGGTTCACAATCTTCCCCGTCTCCGTCCTCTCTCCGGACAAGACATGAACCCGGCCCTGTTCTCCCAGGGGCCGGTCGAATTGGGATATCTGGTACCCCTTGGGCAAGTCCGGATAAAAATAATTCTTTCGCGCGAAAATCGATACGTCGTTAATCCGGCAACCTAGTGCCATGGCAGCTTTCACCGCCATGGCAACCGCCTTTCGATTAAGGACGGGAAGAGCGCCTGGAAGGCCCAGGCAAACGGGGCAGGTATTTGAATTCGGCGGAGCTCCGAATTGAGTGCTGCAGCCGCAGAACAGCTTGCTGCGCGTGAGCAGTTGTGCATGTACTTCAAGTCCGATTACGGGTTCAAATTCCATATAGGCATTATAGAACAGCGCAAACAGGTCTCATTCTTTTTTCACCAGTTCGACAGAAAAAGTGAGCGGGAAACAGCATTTCTCAATGCCAGGGTCCCTCTGAAATCTTGCGTCCAGACTGCAAAATACTGAGACAAAATCATTTAAAGATATTCGGTCGTGACTTCACTTCTGGCACGGAGAATGCAGAGATGATTCCCGAGCGCTGCTGCCAATCAGGCCGGCACTGGGGCGTGCAATTCGAGGGAACTCCGGCTCTTGATGACGGCAGCGCTCTTCCAGGATGCAGGATCAGCCCAGCCACTCTGCTATCAGGGCCGCGGCTTTATCCTGAAGTTCGGGCCAATCCAGCCGTCCATCAAGCCAGACGATATCCGGATCTGAGCGAAACCAGGTGAGCTGCCTTTTGGCATAGTGCCTGCTCTCCTTTTTGGTCTCCTCGACCGCTTGCGGCAAGGTGAGTATCCCATCCAAATAGTCGATGGCCTGCCTGTAGCCGATCGCTTTGAGTGCGGGCACCTGCCTTGGAAATCTCAAGAGAAGTTCTCGCGCCTCCTCGAGCAGGCCGCCAGCAAACATTTCATCGACGCGCTGATTGATTCTCCCGTAGAGCTGTTCCCGTGGGAGGTCGATCCCGATTTTGAGCCAGCGAATGCCGGCGAACGCGTCCTTCGGCTGCTGCTGCCACGAGGTCATGGTTTTTCCGGTCAGGAGATACACTTCATAGGCCCGGATGATCCGTTCTGAATCTTTCGGCGAAATCCTTTCGGCGGACAAAGGATCAACTCGCTCGAGATACCGGTACAAGACGGCTGCCTTTTTACGCCGTATGATATTCCGCATCCGTGCTCGCAATTCCTCAGACCGTGCGGGGCCCTCGAAGAGACCCTCAATCAAAGCCCGAAGATAGAATCCACTGCCTCCAACCACGAACGGCACGCAACCTCGTCCGTGAATTCCGCGAATCACGTCTCGTGACATCCGCTGGTAGTCTCCGGCCGAAAAATCCGAGTCCGGATCCTGCACGTCGAGCATGTGATGCCGGACCCCCTCCTGGTCGGCCTTCGACGCTTTCGCCGTTCCGACATTCATGTACCTGTAGACCTGGAGCGCGTCGCAACTGACAATTTCCCCTCGAAACCGAGGAGCAAGCGTCAGCGCAAGCCGGGATTTGCCGGATGCGGTTGGCCCCAGGATGACAATGGCTTGAATCTCGCTGGACACTGGCTCTATCCGAAAATGACGAATACAGGCGACCAACAGTAATATCACTGCCAGTACAATCATCCCCAGCCGTGACCCCGACTCCTGACCAGGCCCCTCTCTCGATTGGTTTTTCGATCAGGAATCACCTAATACGCGTTACGAAGCTGCACGCCCTGGTAATAGGTCTTGATGATCTCTTCGTAAGTGCGTCCCGCGCGCGCCATGCCAACAGCGCCGGTCTGGCAGAGCCCGACACCGTGACCCCAGCCGCGCCCGTGGAAGGTGAACTTTTCGATGCTGCCGTCCGGGTTGTGTTCGCGCGTGACCGCAAAAAGCGTGCTCCTCAAGCCCAATGCATTCCTGACCTTTTCGCCCTTCACGCTAGCGGAACCGCGGCTGCCGATGAGCTGAATCTGGAGTGCTCTTCCGGAGTCGCTTATTTTAGAGGGTTTCAGATCCATGAATTCTCCGATGTTGCCGGCAATTGGGCGCAGTTTTTAGGCC
>Ga0326727_10001893_pt1 | contig 74797 bp, 51 predicted proteins | sample MB2enrmetagenome_FD_207643 | JGI IMG/M metagenome (GOLD analysis project Ga0326727, IMG submission 207643) | Lab enriched peat soil microbial communities from McLean, Ithaca, NY, United States - MB29MY | ecosystem: Environmental > Terrestrial > Soil > Wetlands > Peat | place: USA: New York... | reverse complement strand
ATACTGATTCGGGGCGCGCCACCCGTGGGCTGAAGCCACACGGCTACCTTCAAGACATCGCTCCGCGATGAGCCCCGGGCAACCAGCGCGAACCCGGGAAAAAGCCGGCGAAAACGTCCAAACTCCTAGGCGGGGCGCGCTCCGCGCGCCCTGCCCTGACATCACGGGAGCGGAACCAGCCTGTAGAACCTCGCGGGGGCGTCGATGGCGGAGGTATCGAAGTAGAACTGCGTGGTGTTCGTGAGGGTCACGGCGGCCAGCGGCTGCCACGTGCTGCCATTCCCGAAGGCGGGCAACCAGTCAAGTTGGTACTGGTTGCCGATGATGCCGGTCAGGGTGATGGCGGGGACCATGTCGACGCGCAGGCCCGGCAGAAGGGTGAGCTGGATAGGCGGTGAAACGGCCGAACCAGCCATATTGGTGACGCTGATCGTGTAAACCCCCGAGGCGCTCGGTGTGGTATTGGGGAGTTGCAACACCGAATTGGTGGCGGTAAGGACCGCTTTTCCGTTCTGGAACCATTGATAAGCCAGGGGCGGCGCGCCGATCGCCTCGACGAACATTTCGACCGTCGTTCCAATGGCCAAGGTCCGGCTCGGGGATGCAAAGAGAATTGTCGGCGCGATTTGGTTCACCAGCGCGACGGTGCGATCCGTGTTCGCGGCCAAGGCCGTCGCTCGGGGGAGGTTGTCGGGGACATCGCACTGGCCGAGGCTGTTGTCGCCCCAGGCCCAGACGGTGCCGTCCGACAGGAGCGCCGCGCTGTGGGCGCGCCCGGCTGCCACCGCCACCGCGTTTGCCATGCCCGAGGGAACGTCGCATTGCCCAAGGCTGTTGTCGCCCCAGGCGACGACGGTTCCGTCGGCCAACACGGCCAGGCTATGGGAAAAGCCCGCGGCAATGGACACGGCGTTGGTCAGGCCGGAAGGCACATTGCACTGGCCGAAGCTGTCGAGGCCCCAGGCATGGACGCTGCCGTCGGCGGATCTGCTGAGGCTGTGGTACCACCCGGCGGCCACTTGCACGGTTTCGCCCAGTACGGGCGGCACGTTGCACTCGCCGTATTCGTTGTAACCCCACGCCTGCACGGTGCCGTCGGCCAGAAGCGCCAGGTTATGGTCGCCCGCCGCGCTGATGGCCACGATTGGGACGGAGAAACGGCGCAGGTCGGCCTGTCCATCGCTGTCATCGCCCCAGCCGATCACGGTGCCATCCGCGCGAAGCGCGAGGCTATGGCCTTGACCCGCGGCCACCCCCACGGCATTGGTGAGACCGGGCGGCACGTCGCACTGGCCGTAACTGTTCCCGCCCCAAGCCACAATCGTGCCGTCGGGCTGGAGCGCCAGGTAGTGGGAATAGCCAATAGCTACAGCCGTGGCGTTCGTCAACGACGCCGGCACGCCGCACCCGGACGAGCAGTCACCCCACACCCAGACGTCAACCCCGGGATTAGTCGATTGCGCAAGACACCTCCAGCCCAACAACACCAACAACGGCCAAATTCTCGAAGCGTTCGACATGATGGGCGCAAGTTTACTAAGATGCCCTCGCGCGTGCAAGTGAAGATTTGATGACGCCGAGATTTGATGACGCCGCCACTTGCGCCCGAACCCTCTAACGGTTGGAATCGAAGCAGCCGCGGCATCTGACGGATGTGACAATCCGGTTTCTCGCGCGGGTGAGCTTCGATCTGTAATCGCACAAGTTATTGGTTGCAAATGAAGTAAGTGGCGTTTGGAGCATGTCCTGAAATAAGCGGTCCATAGCCGATTATGAGTGGGTAAACTGGTGTATGTTTGGCGTATATTGCCACCGTCAGGGCATGGCCGGGATTCATCGGCCCAGGGCCAGGATTCAGAGGCGTCAAACAAGTTGATGTGATAAAGCAGAGCTTTCAGATGGAATCGCAGTCTCAGAACAACCCGAAGTGCCTCGCCGGAACCGCATTGTGGTTGACCGTCGCGTGGCTGCTTTGGCTGGTCTGTCCTGCCCAAGGCGCTGTGGTATCCGAAACCATCACCGTCGCCCCTGCCCAAGGGGATTTCACGGTGCCTATCGAGGTCCCGCGCTTCGACCCTTCGCTCGGGGTGCTCGAGTCGGTGGCCATCAGCCTCGAGGCAACAGGTTATTCCACGGAGAGTTACGAGAACCTCGGTGTGCAGGCTGACACCATCACCTTCCAGGAGAACATGGGATTGGTTTTGGGGTTCAGTGGCGGCGGAGAGTCTTCCAGCATGATTTCATTGAGCAAAGGAGCATCGAGCGAATACCGGCCCAGCCCGTTCAACGGCGCCTTCAATTTCTCTGGAGCTTCGGGAGGAACTGTGACGAGCACCATGAGTGCCAGCGGCCAGACCACGATGGATTCCGCTTACAACTTCGCTTTCTTCACGGGGAAGGGGTTTGCGAATCTCTATCTGAGCGTGACCGGCGAACTCAGCCGGAACGATGCCACGGGCCAAGGAGACGCCGAGGGCGCGTTGTCGGTCGGGGCCTGTGTCGTCGTTTCTTACTTTTGCCAGACGGTTCCCGAGCCTTCCTCCTGGACCTGGGCGACCGCCCTGCTCATGGCGGGGGCTGGCATAGCGCGTTCTGTGCCCTGGAAGCGGCGCCGGGGGACCGGCCGATAGGTCCCGCGCTTGCCGAAACGCCTGGGGTGGTCTGGAGTCCGGCCAAGCTCCGGACTCGAGGCAACTCCTGGGGTTGCCTTGCGCCTGGACGGAGGCAGGACGCCTCGCGCCACGAAGGCAACCCTCCGGATTACGCTACAGCTTCGCCTTGGCCAGACGGAGGATTTCCTTTTCCTCGGGCAGCAACGGCGCCCCATCGGCCCGCCGCAGCGCCTCTTTGGCGGCTTCCTTGTGCCCGGCGCTGGCTTTGACCACTCCGTAATAGAGCGCGACGCTGGGGATCTGGAGGTAGTTGGTATTGATCTGGCTGACGATTTGAGCCGCTTCGACCTTTTTATTCTGCAACAGGAGCGAGTAGGCGTAGGTCGAGGCAAAGAACGGATTGTTGGTGGCGCTCTCATAAGCCTCGCGGGCGAAACGGTGGGCGCGGTCCAGGTTGGACGTCCGCAACAGGCTGACGCTCGCCAGGTTGTTCTTGAGGCGGTTATCGGAGGGATTGGCATTATAGCACTTCTCGATCAGTTCGGCCATAGCATGCGTGTTCCCGGCCTGGTAATACGCGGCGACAAGAGCGTCGCTTGCCCATTTCTCCTTGGGAAAGTCGCTCGTCGTCTGCACGAGAACGGCGGTCATCTCCGGCTCCCAGCCCCATGCCTTGGTGACTTGGGCCAGGCGGGAAAGGCGGTCCAGACGGTGCGCGGACGCTTTCAGGGCCCTCTGCCACGCTTGGGCCGCGGCCTGGGCCTGGCCCAGAGATTTCTGCGCCAGGGACTCCAGCGCCATGTGGTAGTACTGGCCTTCGCCCCATTGGGCCTTGGCGATGGTCTCGAGGATGCCCCGCCAGTCCTTGAGGGCGATCTGGCAATCCGTGACGACCAGAGGCACCGGCTGGTTTGTCCGGACGCTCGCCGGCAGACTCTGCAGCCAGCGCAACGCATTCGTCGGCCCCTCGGCCGCCGCGCACCATTCGCCGTAGAGAAAGGCCTCGGCCGGGTCTTTGGCCGCCTCGTTTCGCAGTTGTACGGAGTACGGACCAAACTCGGCGTTGGTCGCTTCGCGGAGCAATCGCAGGTGGCCAAGCTTGTCCCGGAACGGGGCGGAGGGGACCTGGCGGAGCTCCTTCGAGTAGGCGATTGCGTCCGGCCAATCCTTGCGCGCCTCGGCCTCTTCGGCCAAGTCCTTCAGGGCAACCGTTCGCAACGCCGTGTTGGTGCGGGCCATGCCTTGCAGCGCCACTCTGGCGGCCTGGACCGTGGCTGGATTGGTCGAAACAAGGTGAATCGTTGCAAGATTGACCTCGATCACGGCATTGGTCGGTTCAAGCCGGAGCGCTTCGCTGTAGTGGCTCGCGGCCTCGGGTCTGTTGTGCGCGGCCCAAGCCAGCGCCCCCGCGAGCTTGTGATACGCAGCGCTGTTGGTTTCCGCGTCCTTAACGCCCGACAATGCCTGGTCGGCGGACTTGAGCTCCCGCAGTCTCAAGGCCGCTTCCGCCCATTCAAATCGGCGCTTCATGTTTGCGGGCTCCAGTTGGGCCGTTCTTATGCGCCAGCCTAGCGCGGCGGGCAGGCCCGCCGTCTCGAGGAGGTCGGCCATCGCCGCGCTCGCCGGGACGCTCAGCGCGTTGATTTGCAAGGCGCGCTGGAGGCAGAGCCAAGCCGTCCGAAAGTCCTTCTTTTCCATGGATGCTCTGGCCTCCGCGACCAGGCTGCGTTCGCGGTGCTTTTTGTATGCCTTGCGTCCAAACCAGCCGGCGCCGGCGACAACGGCCATGACCAGCACAAAGAGAAGGACTTTTCTTAAGAGACCATTCATAAGGCGCCTGGGTTTAGATTCTCATTGGCTAGGGCTGGGCGCCTTCCAGCGCCAGCTTCCTGGGCGTGACTCGGTGGTCGGGCCTGACCAGTTGGCCGCACGCGAGTTCGACTGAGGTTTGCCGGCCGAGAAAGTCGAGCAGGACGGCCACGCGCTGGGGGCCGGGCATGACTCGCGTCACGACGGCCGCCAGGCCGTCCAGCGGCCCGCCGGTGATCTGCACTGAGTCCCCGGGCCGGAAGGCGTTTTCGATCACGCGAAGCTCGCCGCCTCCCATCGCGGCCCGCAGTTCCTTGATCGCCCGGTCCGGCACCGTCGGCAAATGGTCTCCGAAGCGCACCGCGCCGCGCACTCCGCGCGCGTGCTCGACTCGCCTGAGGCACGAGGCCAGGTCGAACCGCGCGAACAGGTAACTGATGAACAGGGCTTCGCTCACCCACGCCGGCCCGAAGCGCGTGGGGCGCTTGTAGCGGATTCGCGGAAGGAACACCTCGACCTCCGGGTCGCGCCGCAATTGGGCCGCGGCGATGTGCTCGTGTTTGGGCTGTGTCCGCAGACAGTACCAGGCGGCGCCTGGGGCCCGCTCAGAAGTTGATTGTCTTGGTGGGCACATAGAGGATATCAAATGGCTGAAGGTAGAACGGCTTGGGGTCCCGCCCCTCGAGCGCCCGCTTCAGGTTCAGGCGGTAAGTCCGTTGCTTGCCGTTTTCCAGCCGTGAGACCATGACCACCTTCATCCGGGCGCGATACGGGTCGAACCCGCCAGCTTCCATGATCCCTTCCAGGGCGGTCATGGGCCTGTCCATCGCCACCCGGCCCGGCCGCACGACGGCCCCGCTGACATAGACGCTGGCCGCCGCGGCGGCCAGCCTAACCGTGATGGAGTCCTCTTTGACGTGTGGCCTGTAGAGTCGCGTCAGCTCGGCCTCCAGGTTTGTCACCGTGCGGCCCGCGGCCTTCACTTGGCCGACCTGGTCGAGGTTGATGAGCCCGTCCAAGCCGACCTTCTGAACGGCGTTGAAATTGGTCGAGTACAGAAAAGTGATCGAGAGCGTGTCTCCTTCCTGCAGGATGTTAGTCGCATAGGGCGTTACCATGTTGGTGGCGGTGAGCGCCATGCTGTTGGTCGCAGTAGGGGTCACGGCATTGGTCTCGCTCGGCCATAGAGGGAAGCCGGTGGCGCTGAGCGGCTCGAAGCGAGGGCCCGGTGTCTGGTGACAGCCCGCCAGCCCGAGGACCATCACGCATAGGACCAGCCCGAGGCACGGGCGCGCCAGCGCGCTGAGGCTGCTCCCCGCGCCCCGGCGAAGTCCCCCGCCTCGCGAGCGAAGAGGGCCAAATCCAAACCCCGCAGGGGCAAGGCCTTTCGGGAACCCCCATTTGAGGCCGAACCTCTTGTCCCGGAGGGACATGTGAGAATAGCCCAAGGCTTTAGCCTTGGGTTGCCGATGCGGTTCCGTCCCGAAGGGACGGTCGATGAGGGTGCTGGGGCGGCTTTCATCCGTCCCTTCGGGACGGGAGCATGATTCGACGCGGAACCCAACGCTGAAGCGTTGGGCTATTGTCGGGATGTCCCTCCGGGACAAATCCCATTTCTTGGTGTTTGGAGGGGGATTCATCAGAAAACGTAGCTGAGGCCCAGGGTAGCCGTGTTTTGGGTGTAGCCGCGGCCGGCGAGGTCCGAGGTCCTGGACCAGTGGGAATAGCTCAGGCTGGCGGAGAGCTGCCGCGTGGGTCGCCACGAGAGCGCGGGCGTGAAGCCGAGCCGCTCGTAATTCTCGGTGACCGGGAAGAACAGGGCGCCCCCGGGCTGGCTCCCCTGCTGATACGTGAAAGCCAGCGCGAGGCCGACCGCGGAGGTCAGGGAGTAGGAGAGGCCGTAGGAGACGTCCAGTTCCTCGATATAAGAGCTGCCCTGGCCGTAGCCCGGCAGGATGGACCGCGAGGCCGAAACGCGTTGAGAAAGGAAATCAGTCAGTTGGTAGCCCAGCTCGACGTTGAAGTAGTAGGTCGTCATCTCGTACGAGGGCTGGAAGCTCGAGGCATCGAAAAAATAGACCGTCGGCCCGCCGTGCAAGCTGGCGTGAATGGCCTGCGTAATCTGCCAATCGGCAAACGCTCCGACGCTCAAATCCTGGTTGTTCTGCTGGAAGGATTCCTGGTAGGCGGTCAAGCCGCCCGTGACCTCGATGCCGGCCTGGCTCTTCTCCCCGAATCGCAGCCCCGCCCGCGAGTTGAACAGCTCGGATGTCCGGTTCAGATAAGCGAATTGCGCCCCCTCGGACGTGAAATCGTCATGGCTGTAGCCGGCCTCCAGCATCCAGTCGGCCGGGAGCCAGGTGCCGCGAGTTCCGACCGTATTCTCGCTGCGCGGCAATATCGCCAAGCCGCTCAGCGCCGCCTGGCTGATGACCTCTCGCGTGTAGTAGTAATTCTCGTAAAACATCAGGCTTCCCTCGGTCAAATCAATGGCATAAGTCAGCGCCGAAGTTGGCGTTACAAAAAGGCCGCCGTAGGAGGGGTGGTTGACATAGCTGCTGTATCCCAGCGCGGCGCCAAACTGCAACGCGGACCGCTCCGTGGCCTGCCACGATGCCGTGATGCTTCCACCGGCGGAGAGGAAAATGTCGGATTCCTTGGCCGTTTGGGACAAGTTGATGTTGTCGACGTAGCCGACGCTAGCGGAGGCGCCCAGCGTGTACTGGAGCGGCCCAAGGTGGTGCTCGGCGGGAGTGAACTGCGCCGGGGCAGCCTGCTGGGGAGTCGCAAGGGTGTCCACCACCAGCGCGTTGCGCAGGGCATCCTGCGCGGGCGCCCTGCCGCCGGCAGCCAGCCACAGCACCGCTGGACAGAGCAATGCCGCGCGCCCGCGCGCGCGCCCGCGGCCTCCACGGCGCTTCTTAGAATGGCATTCCACTGGCACAAGTTAAACACAACAAACGCTGGACCGGACGCGGGACAGAATCCTTCGCGTATCCGCCCTGACGCCTTTAGGCGGCAGTCGAGAATTGAGTCCCGCGTCCAACCAATCCATAGATTCCCGCCGACACGACCATCCAGGTCTCCGGGCCTGCCGAGGGCGGCCCCGTCCGAAGACCGTCCGAACTGGATAGCCGAGTTGTGTGGCGAAATAGAGTCGGAATGGTGACAATTTCACAACGAGCCCTGCTGAATGCCCATGAGCGGTCAAAACCTCAACGTCAGGTCAAGCTGCAGGAGGTTGTAGTGCTCGATCGGGTTGATGTCGGGGATGTCCAGGTTGCTGCCGCCGGTGCCCAGCTTCTCGTTGATCCGCTGCGCATAACCATACCGGATGGTTCCGATGACATTGTCGGTGAAGCCGTAGGCGGCGGAGACATAGACGCCCTCGAGGTTGCCCCGGCCCTCGAAGAAGTCCGAATCGAGCAGGTTGGGGTCGAGGGCGTATTGCTCGACGTGCTGCCAGTAGGTGCGCACCTCCCAGGCGTGCTTCCTGGAGACCGTGCCATAGACCAGGCCGAGGCTGTCCAGCGACCCCAGGGCAAATCCGACCTGGTAGGCCTGGACGTCGTGGGTTTGGGCGCCGTACTGGGTCAGGGGCGCTGTGGCCAGGACAGCGGAACTGCGGTAGGCGACCGCCCGGTACGCGGCGAGGGCGCGGCTGCTTCCTTCGAGGTTGTAGGCATAATCGCCGAACACGCGGGCGTTGAGGGACTTGATCTTGAAATTGACCTCGAAGGGCACCTCGAGGACGAGGAGGTTGTTGATCCCGATCTGGTTGTAGGAGAGGGGCGAACCGACGTTGTTCTGGGACGTGAGTCCGTTGATGGGCGTCGAGCTGCCCTTGCCTCCGTAGGAGCCCTCGCCGATGAACGGGTCGCCCAAGCCCATGCCTGAGACGTTGGTATTGAGGTGCCCGATGTAATTGTAGAGCACGGGGGCGATTTTCGCGGACGTGTCCTGGGCGAGCTGTGCGTTCACCCCAGCCTGCCAGGCCAGGAGGAACGTCGCGTCGGCGTCGGTCTCCTGCCGGTCCCCGTTGCTGGTCAGATCGTTGACTTGGGGGATGAGGCTCCCGGAGATGAAGCTGGGGTTGTTGTCCTTGTAAAGGAACTGGGCGAAGTTGGCGAAGAAGCCGGCCGGGCCGACAGAGTACTTGAAGCGCTCGACCGCGCCCTCGGGGTTGAGGTCGGAGTCCCAGACCATCGGGGTCGTATAAAGCGGGTTGGGCATCTTGCCGACCGTTACGTCCAGCCAGTCCTGGGGGCGCCAGCCGATGTAAAACTGGCCGAGATCGACCCCGGTGTTGGACTTGCCAAACGGGGCGGGGGAGGACCCGCCGAAGTTAATCCATGGGGACCGAGGGTTTGAGGAGGTCTCCAGCCTCAGGCCATAGTAGAAATCGTCGACAGCGTCCCCCCTGAGGCCGATGCGGAGGGCGGCCCTGCCGCGATCCAGCACGATACTGCTTCCGGGGGGCGTCGTGGCCTCGCGGTGTTCATATCGCATCCTCAGGTCGCCAAAGAGCTCGACGCTCTTGATGGGGTTGCTGATCTTCCATTTGGACTGGGCCGGGGGCATTGCCTGGTTGAGGGTGTTGGTGTGCAGGTAGTCGTCCTCCAAGCGGACGATCGAGGCCTCGTCCTTGGTCAACATTCCCTTTCGGACCAGCAGCTCGAGGAGGTCCTTGACCGGGTCGCGAGGTTCCTGGCCCTGCCCAAGGCCGGCGGCGCAGGCGGCGAGCAGCAGGAAAGCCGAGAGAAAGACCCAGGCGTTAAAGCGTTGAAGCCTGGAGGGTTTTTGTCCGGTTCCCGCTCTTCCGCTTCCGAGGCAATCGCTGGTGGCACGATGTCGCATGGGGCGGACCGTATCGAGCTTCGGAGACAACCCCGTGTCGGACGCGTGACGTTTTCGTTACTTGGGCCGCGATTTCCGGGCGCACATGGCGGGATTCTGATCTTTCCTCGCGCAGGCTGCTGAATTAACCGCAAAGAGCACAAAGAACGCAAAGTCCGAGGCGGCTGCGGCCTTTCTTTGTGATCTCTGCGCTCTCTGCGGTTGAGCTCACCGCCGCCTCCTCATGGCGGCCGCGGAACACGGAACACGCGGAAAAAGGGCTCTCTTGCCGGAATTAACCGCAAGGAGCACAAAGAACGCAAAGTCCGAGGCGGCTGCGGCCTTTCTTTGTGATCTCTGCGCTCTCTGCGGTTAAGCTCGCCGCCGCCTCCTCATGGCGACCGCGGAACACGCGGAAAACACAAAAAAACCGGGCCTTTTCGGTGTTTTCCGCGTATTCCGGGATTTCCAAATCCCCAAACCACGCCGCTTTGGGATTGTGAAGAACTGCCGACGGACAGGAAACGGCCCTCATCCGCCTGCCTTGCGCGTTAGTAAGTGGCTCGCCTGTAGCATCTTGGGACGGCGGTGTAAATGTTCCATTGTTGGACGAACATGTCCTATTCATAGGCACACGTCCTCGCGCTGGGTGAGTATAGTCACCATCGAAAGCTGCGGATCAGTGCGGGCCGCGGCTTGTAGAATGAATCGGTAAAAACGAGCACATCAAACCAAAACGAAAAGTATGAACAGACTCAAAAAAACAACAGTCCTCGCTGCGGCGCTTCTGGCGGCTGCGGCGTCGACTCAAGCGCAATCGTCGAGCGACACCATATACGTTGGCCTCATAGGCGGCGCCAACGACATTAATCTGAACGCAGGCCAGGCTGGGAACCTGTACCAGGGCGAGACCTGGAACCTGAGCTCGGTTAGCGGCATCGGCAGCGTCACCTCCTTTGGCGCCCTCGGGACTGAGAACAGCTACGCGATGTGGTTCACCGCCGCGTCCGCATCACAGGCAGGCACCTCTCCGGGTGACTTCGGCGGCACTATCAATACATTCGTGAACACGGTCGCGTCGTACCTGCATCCCGCAGTGAATGCGACGGCCACGATTGCGGCGGGCGCCGTGCCGCCCACGCCGGAAAGTTGGACTGAAGCGACTACCGGCTCAGGGGACGTCGCCAGCGAACTAAGCTTCAGCCCGCAACTCGCCACCGGCGCCAAGGCTTATTTGTTCAGCCAGGACGCAAATGGGGACACGCCGAACGCGCACAGCTACTTCACGTTTAACACGGCGAATGACGTACTCACCTACGGCGCGGCTGTGCCCGAGCCTGCCAGCTTCGGACTGCTCGCCGGTCTGGGCGTCCTCGCCCTAGCCATCCGGCGTCGGATTGTGGCGGGTTAATTCCCCGGAAACAGAACAACCAACACACGACATTAAATAACGGAAATCGATACACAACAAAGCACAATCGGAGACAAATGACTATGAATAAAAAAGCACTAACCCTTGTTGGAGTGGCGACTGCCATCGGCAGCCTAGCATGCAGTAACGCTCTGGGTTCTACGGCCTACGTTTACCTGAGCGGCTCCACGGCGGCCCGTTCGGTGGTGTACGCCACACTCAAGGATACCAGCGGCACCGCGGTTTGGGACAGCGGTACCACCGTCACTGAGTACGACGACGGCGGCAGTTGGACCTCCGGTTCGAGCGCCAGCGGGAACAACGGCGCCAGTCACATGAACTTCGAAGGCACTCTCGGCGGTAATCCCGTCATAATCAAGTGCGAATGGAGCGGCTCGGAGGCGGGATACATCGACGTTAGCCAGAGCGGGGCCAACGCAGGCTCTGAGACCTTCCTCTCAGACGATGGCACAGAGCTCAACGACTCGGAAGTCGTCGACATTTGCATGGCCGACAACGCCATCAACTTCTCCAGGAGCTCCGGTTACGCGAGTTCGGTTACGACCACCAAGGTCGGCGTCGTCCCGTTCCGGTACGTGGCGGAAAAGGGCTCGGCGACAGCCGCTGCGGGCGGCGCGGCCAGCTTTGTCAACGTCACGGACGAGGGGATTCGGCAGGCGCTCAGAGGCCTGTGCCCGCTCTACCTGTTCACCGGCAATACGGCCGACACTACAAGCCGAGTGTTCATCAGTGGTCGCGACAACAACTCCGGCACTCGCGTCAACTGCTATGGCACCACCGGTTTTGGCATCTTCACCGCACCGCATCAACTCGAGGTAAACGCGGACGGTTCGATGAAGGACGAGACTGGCGGTGGCGTCTATACCGGTGACTACGGTTACAGCGGCGGCGGCAGTGTCGCCACGCAAATGGGCTATGACCTCAGCGTGGCGACTTCCATCGATGTTGCCCCTGGGGCCCCCGCGGGCAGCCCTCACTTCAGCGTAGTCGGGTACGTAGGCGTCAGTGACGCCGCGACGGCCGTTTCCAAGGGTGGTTGGTACATGAGCTACAACGGCGTTCCCTACAGCGTCGGCGCGGTGGAGGCTGGTCAGTACAACTTCTGGGGTAATGAATATATCGGCGTGAACAACTCGTTAAATTCCGGCACCGTCAACACGGTGTACAGCAAGATGACTGCCAGCAGCGGCGTCAGCGCCTTCGGCGACAACGTCGCGCTGATCTCGCTGGCCAATATGACGGCCCAGCGCAGCGGCCCGACGACGGACCCGGCCAAATTAAAGTGACCGGATGTGCCTGGCAGTTAGAGTTGCCTAGTTTGCATGGCCGGCGCGGGCCAAGCTCCGCGCCGGCCCCTTTTGTTCAGCAAGATGATGCCCGTGATGAGTGGGACCATGAAGCGGGCGCCGATTGTGGATTGAGCGTTGAAAAGTGAGATTCTGCCGTTGATCGGGCGGCGGTGGAGCGAGGAGCCGGTCCATGGAACCGCCCGGGTCATGAAGCGCGCCCTGTTGATTTCACTGTGCGCCAACGGCGCCTTGCTGTGCGTGTTGGCCCTGAAGGCCCTGTCCCCGGCTGGCACCCCGGCGGCCAGTGGCGCCGATGCCGGGGCGGATGAGTCCCTCAAACGCCCGGCTGCGGCTGGCGGCCCGGAGCAGGAGGGGTTCCACTGGAGCCAGATCGAGTCTTCTGACTACCGAGTCTTTGTCTCGAACCTGCGTGGCATCGGCTGCCCGGAGCAGACGATCCGGGACATCATCAGCGCCGACCTGCACAGGGTGTACGCCCGGCGCATCGCGCGGCTGGAGCAGGAGGCCGCTTCCGCTGATCCTGTCTCGCGGGACCGCCTGGAGAGCGATGCAGGGCGGCTGAAAGAGGAGGAGCCCAGGGCGCTGGCGGCGCTGTTGGGCGATGATCCCTCGAGTGCGGCGGCGGGCGCAGCTCCCGCCGGATCGGGGACGCCTGCAAGCCAACCGTCCACCGACGTGGCCCTGGCAGCCTCGTCGGCGCCGGCGATGCCGCTTGTTTTCCAAACGGTCGATATTTCCTCGCTCGACCTGAATCTCGAGCAGATGCAAGCGATCGAGGCCATAAGAATGCGCTTTCTTGACGACATTGGCGGCTCGAACCAGGACCCCAACGACCCCGAGTATCGCCGCCGGTGGATTGAGAGCCAGCCGGCGGTCGATGACGAGATGCGCGGGATGATCGGCGCGGACGCTTTTCAGGAGTACCAGTTGAAGGCCCGGGAAAGCGCCTCAAGCCCCGCGCCGGAAGCAGGGGCGGCCGCACGGTAGGGCAAATGCGCCGAGGAGGTTCAGGCTGCGGATTTATGATGCAAAGCCGCTTAGTCGTGCGTCGTGGAGCAGTGAGGTTAAGCCGTGGACTTGGAAGTCCACGGCTAACCTGAGGCACCGCTATGCGGCGCCAAGCCATGCTGGCCCCTTTGAATCGCCGCATTGGCGCCCGGCAAACGTAAAGGCGCACGAGGGAAATGTCCAAACTCCGGTCCGTGAATTAGAAGCCCGCGGGTACCATCGGGCGCTGCTACGCGGTGACCGGTGCGTTTAGGTCGGCTGGTCCGATTGAATCAGCGCCCCGGCGCGCTGGAGGCGTTAGCCTTTCCGGTTTGGATGCTCAACGGCTTGCCTCCCTTCAGGCGTTTTCGGTACTCGTCGGCCCTGCGGACCCCTTCATCGGCCTGGTCGGGTGTGATGAGGCCGCTTTGAATGGCGTCGTTGAGGGCAAGGTTGGCGCTTCCTTGGCCGTTGCGCCCGGCCAGGCTCAACCACTTGCACGACTCGACGACGTCCTTCTTCGTTCCCGTCCCCGAAATGAGCATGCGGGCAAAATTGAACTGGCCTTCCCCGTAGCCCTTTTCCGCCGCCAGGCGGTAGTAGCGGGCGGCGCGCTTGAAGTCCCTGGGCATGAGGCGGCCCTGCTCGTAGAGGTCGCCCAGGCAGTTGCAGGCATAACCGTTTCCCTGGGCCCCGGCCCGATCGAGCCACTTCCGCGCGAGGCGAGCATCTGGGGGGATGCCCGGGCGGCCCTTGAGGTAGATATCGCCAAGGCAGAGCAAGGCATCGATCTGGCTGTGGCGTGCCGCCCTTTTGTACCAGAGCACGGCCTGGCCGAGGTTCGTGCCCAGACCGCGTCCCAGTTCGCAGCAGTGGCCCAGGTTGTACTCACCGAGCGGCTCGCCACCTTCGGCCGACCTGCGATACCACTTGAGCGCCTCGGCCAGGTCCGGTTTCACCCCGCGTCCGCGGGCGTAGAAGGAGCCCAAGTCGTTCTGGGCCTCATGCTGGCCTTTGGCAGCGGCTTGGCGAAGATACTCGACGACCTTGGCGTCGTCCTGGGGAACTCCGTCTCCGGTGGAATAGCGCTTGGCGAGTTCGTAGGAGGCCCGGGCATCGCCGCGCTGGGCCGCGGCCTGGAGGCTTTCGAGCGTGGGGCGGCGCCCGGCGCGGGCGTCGGAGGCCAGGCAGAGACCAAAAGCGAGCAGGAGGAACCCTCTGGCGAGATGCGCCGCTGGGCGTGGCCACCTGCGTGCGAGCAAACGGCCAAAGCGGTTGACGGCCGGTTCGCCGGCCTTGGCGCCCCGCTGAAGCGCGGTAATGAGAGGAGTTGTCGGGCAATCTGGCATTGTCGACAAAGACACGCGAAGGGGGGCGCTCGTTCACGTGGTCCAGGTTAAGAATCGGGGCGAAATGTGGCGGGGGGGTTACGAAAATCCGCGCCACGTTACAACTGGGCAACGACGCAACTAAAGCCTCGACGACTCGCCACGGATTTGATAAGCACTTCGCTCGCAGGGACGGGCGCCTCCCGGAGCTCCGCGGCGGCAGTGGGTGGATGCGAGCGGATTGAGCGAAACATCGAGGTTGCGCGCGACTGCCATCCGGCGGGCTGGAGGCCGGCGATCACTTTGTTGGGGGATCAAAAGAAACCTGACTAAACTGACTAAATTCAACGGACGGAACTATGATTACAATAAGCCCAAAATTGCTCAAACTGGCAACCGTGTTCGGCTTGCTTGCAAGTTGCCAATTAACCGAGGCCCAGGTCTTCAAGCACAACGATGCAGACTTGTTCCTTACTTTCAGGAGTGTGCCGCCCTACAGCGACAACAACGAGGCGGTTGTCGATGTCGGGACCGCCCTGAACTACGTGAACCAGGCACCGGGAACGACGACGACCGTGCCGGGCTACCTGCCCTTGCAGCTTGTCACCGGTTCCTTCAGTTCGTACGACGGCCTGACCTGGGCCGTCTTCGGTATCTACGAGGGAGACAACCACCACTACTCGAGCTACCCCGACTTTTCGCTGTGGCTGACGGTGCCGCGGCAGGACAATTCGGTGCAGACCCCGGCTCCCGCGCGGGAGTCATCTGCTTTACAGGGGAACGTGGACACTCCGATTGACTCGATTTCAGCGAACGCCGCCGCGATCTCGATAGACGTTGGGGTCTCGAACGCCTTCAACACGGCCACGTTCGTTCGGGAACCCATCGCGACCGAGTCCGCGCATCTCCTGAGCATATGGCTGGGCAGTGTTGTCAATAATGCGGTCGGGGATTTCCAGGACAACTGGCCGCAGAACGTCGAAAACACGACGCCGGATCCGTTTACGGACGTGGTCCGGTCAGACTTTTATGAAATCCGCGCCCTGGACAATGGCGACGGCGTGTTCATCCCCGACCCGCACACGGGCAACAGCGGGCTGGCCTACTATGTGGGCTATTTCGAGTTTGCGGCGGATGGGACGATGACTTTCACTCGGGACACCGGGACGCCCTCAGGGCCGCCGGCGCCGGTGCTGAGCATCGTGCGCACGAACGGGGTGAGCGCGATCTCGTTTGTCACGTCGAACACAGCGAATTACACCCTTTTCTTCACGAATGCAGCCGGTCTCTCGGCACCTGTCACGAACTGGGCGTCGGTGCCTGGAACGATCAGCGGGGACGGGTCGAAGAATGCCTTTGTGGACCCAAGCGGGGTCCCGAACCGGTTCTACCGCGTTCAGGCGCAATGACGGAAAGGCTGAAGGCTAAACGCCAGAGTGTGGCGTGTATGAGAGCGCGCTGCAGGCCCAATGAGGCCGGGGGCATCTTATGGCGAGCAGAGGCAGCCAACGGGCGCTGAAGCGGCTTGGGGGGCAGGGGCGAGCCGGGGCACGTTCCTGCCCGAGGCAACCGGGGGTTTGGGGGCCTTGGACGCCAGCGCTGCCGGCGCTGGGCCTGGTGGCGCTGGTGTTCGCGTTTTATTTTCCCGCGCTCGGGGCGGGTTTCGTCTGGGACGACGACAAGTATGTGACGGAGAATCCTTTGCTGACCGAGCCGGATGGGTGGAAGCAGATCTGGTTTAGCGCGCATACCCAGTCCCAATATTTTCCGCTGGTTTATTCGACCTTCCGGCTGGAGCATGCGCTCTGGGGATTGCACCCGTTGGGCTATCACCTGGTGAATGTGGTCCTGCACGGGGCGAACGCGGTGCTGGTCTGGGCGGTGTTGCGGCGGCTGGCGGTCCCGGCCGCCTGGCTCGGCGCCGCCATTTTTGCCCTCCACCCGGTCCAGGTCGAGTCCGTCGCATGGGTGACGGAATTGAAGAACCTGGAGTCGACGTTTTTTTATCTGCTGGCGGTGCTGGCGTGGATGAGATTTGTGGATTTGCCAGTTGTCAGTGGTCAGTGGTCAGTGGTCAGTGGTCCTGTCAAGTACTACTTCCTGGCTCTAGGCGCCTACGTGCTGGCGCTATTCGCCAAGACCACGGCCTGCACGCTTCCGGCTGTCCTGGTGGTGGTGCTGTGGCTGAAGTCCACAGTCCACCCGCCTTCGCTCGGAAGCTTCGGCGGGGCAGGCGGTCCACAGTCCACCCGCCTTCGCTCGGAAGCTTCGGCGGGGCAGGCAGTCCACAGTCCACAGCGGCTTGGCTCAGGCGCTGGTCACTCGTCACTCCTGACTGGTCACTCGACTTGGTTCAGGGTTCTCGAGATCCTGCCGTTTGTCCTTTTCGGCGTCGCGATGGGTTTGGTATCGATATGGTGGGAGGGGAACCTGGGCACTTACAACGAAGAGACAAAGCTGTCCTTCACAGCGTTGCAGCGGGTGCTAATAGCCAGCCGGGCACTTTGGTTCTATGTGGGCAAGCTTTTCTGGCCCGCCAATCTGGCCTTTAGCTACCCTCAGTGGGAGGTGAACGTGGCGAGCTTGGGGCAGTACGTGCCGTTGGCCGGCTGTGCAGCGGCAGCGGTGGCGCTATGGGTTTGGCGTCGCAGACTGGGGGCTGGGGTCATCATAGGGACGGCGTTTTTTGTGGCGACGCTCTTGCCGACGCTGGGTTTCATCTCGCTGTACACGTTTCAGTACTCGTTTGTCGCGGACCATTACCAATATCTCGCATCGATTGGGCTGATAGCCTTGTTTGCCGTGGCCGTTGCCACACAGTCCAAGAAGCGCCACTGGGCGCCGATGCTGACGGGAGGGGCCCGGGCAGTCCTGATCCTGGTCCTGGGCTGCCTGACCTGGCGGCAATGCGGCGCTTACCTGAATGCGGAGACGCTATGGCGGGACACGCTCTGGAAGAATCCCGAGTCGTGGATGGCCCATTACAACCTGGGTTTCGAGCTGCAAACCCGGGGCGAGCTGGACGAAGCCATCGAGCACTACCGGCTGGCGTTGCTCCACAATCCGCAACACGCAAAGGCCCGGAATAACCTTGGGGTGAGCCTGGCGGCGCAGGGCAAGCTGGCCGAGGCGGTCCAGTGTTACCAGGCGGCATTGAAGTTGCGCCCGGATTTTGCCGTGGCGCACAACAACCTGGGGGCAGCGTTGACACGGCAGGGCAGGAACAGCGAGGCCGCGGCGGAGTTCGAGGCGACACTGAGGCTCGATCCAGGGTCCCTGGGCGCGCGGCTGAACCTGGGGGACTGCCTTCGCGCCCAGGGCAAGACTCGAGAGGCCCTGGAATGTTACCGCAAGGCGGCCGACCTGTTCCCTGGGGACGTCGATGCCTGGAGGAGCTTAGGGGCGGCGGAGTTGGCCTGCAACGGGCCTGAACAGGCGGTGGCGGCGTATCAGCGGGCGGCCCAGTTGGCGCCCGATCGCATCAATGTATTGATGGAGCTGGGCGCCGCCTTCGCGGCCCGGACGAACTATACCGAGGCCGGGCGCGTGTTCCGCCAGGCACTGGCCCTAGCGCCGGACGAGCCCGGGGCGCATTACAACCTGGCCACGATGCTGGCCCTGGAAGGCCGGAGGAACGAGGCTCAAAAGGAGTTCGAGGAGGCGCTGCGGCTCAAGCCGGACTTCGAGGAGGCGCGCCGGCAGTTGCTGCTGCTGGGAGGAGGCAAGTGAGTGCGGAGTGCGGAGTGCGGAGTGCGGAATGGTCAATGGTGAATCACGAATGAGAAATGCCGAAGGTTAGCGTGAACAATCAGGATCGCTGCAAGCGGGCTCCAGGCAGCGCGCCGTCTTGTGTCGGGGCGGGCGGCAGGGAGGTGCTGCGGGGCCTGGCTCTCCTGGCCATGGTCCTTGTGGTGTACGTTCCCGTCATGGGCGGGGATTTCCTTTGGGATGACGATGCGTGGACCTCGAGGATTGCCCATCTGCTGGGGAGCCTTTCCGGATTGTGGCGCATGTGGACGGAGCCGACGGCCTTGCAGCAGTATTTCCCGCTCACCGGCACGAGCTTCTGGCTGGACCATCGGTTATGGGGTTCCTGGACGGTGCCGTATCACTTGGAAAACATATTTCTCCACGGGTTGGGGGCGGTCCTGTTCTGGCGGGTCCTGGTGAGGCTCAAAGTGCCGGGCGCATGGATGGCCGCCGCTGTTTTCGCGCTGCACCCGATGCACGTGGAGTCGGTCGCCTGGATTACCGAGCGAAAGAACGTGCTGTCGCTGGTCCTTTACCTGGGCGCCCTGTACGCATACGGCATGTTTGCCGGCTTCTGGGGTGAGAACCCCCCGAAGCGGTTGGCGCTTTGCGCCCCTGAACCTCGGCGCAGCGGCGTCTCGGCAGAGCGCCGCCATTCGCCGAGACAATTCGAGCGGGGCTCTGCCGAGACGCCGCTACGAGGGGCGGTTTATGGGCGGGGCGCGGGCCCCGTTTCCGGGGTCAGTGGGGAACAGGAGGGGGAGCGCACGAGCCGGTGGGGCGCGTATGCGGGGGCGGTGTGCCTGTTTGCGGCGGCGTACCTGGCCAAGGCGACGGCGTTTTCGCTTCCGGCGGTTCTTCTGCTGATCGCGTGGTGGAAAAGAGGCCGCGTCGTGTGGAAGAAGGACGTGCTGCCTGCCTTGCCGTTCTTTGTCCTGGCCATTGGCTTGGGGCTCCTGGTCTCGTGGCTGGAGCCAACGCACGTGGGAGCCAGGGGCGAGGCGTGGCAGCTCCCGTTCCCGGAACGGTGCCTGGTTGCAGGCCGGGCGCTTTGGTTTTATGTGTGGAAACTGGTCTGGCCCTTTGGGTTTTGCTTCATCTATCCGAGGTGGGCGCCGGATGGGCGGTCCCTGGCGCAATGGGTCTATCCGGTGGCCGCCGGGGGCGCGATGCTGGGGCTCTGGCTGGGGCGGCGGCGGATGGGCCGCGGGCCGGTCGCGGCGGTCTTCTTTTATGCGGGCGCCCTGTTTCCCCTGCTGGGATTCATCAACGGCTATTTCCAGCTTTACTCCTTCGTGTCGGATCACTGGGTCTATCTGCCGAGCCTGGGCCTGATTGCGTTGGCGGCCGGCTGCGCCAGCCGCGCATTGGAGGCGGTCCATTTCCGGAGGCTTGCGGAGGTGGCCGGCGTTGCGGTGCTCTGTCTCCTGGCGGGCCTGACCTGGCGCCACTGTTACGTCTTCCAGACCATGGATTCACTATGGAGCGACACGCTGGACCGGAACCCGAAGGCATGGATGGCCCATCACAATCGCGGGCTGCAGTTTCAGGCCCGCGGACAACTGGCGGAGGCCGAGGGGTGCTATCGCACCGTGCTCAGCCTGCATCCCAAGGACGCCCCGGCCCACAACAACCTGGGCGTGGTCCTGGCCGGGATGGGCCGCGTGGGCGAAGCCATCGAGGAGTACGAAGCGGCCATCGAGGCCGACCCCAATTTCGCCGACGCCCAGAACAATCTGGCCGGGGTGTTTGCCCAGCTCGGCAATTACAAGAGCGCGCTCGAACACCAGCGGAAGGCGGTCGAGCTGGATCCCAGGACCTCGGAGACCTGGCTCAACCTGGGCCAGTTCCTGAAGGAGAGCGGGGACCTGCCGGAGGCGGTCGCCGCTTATCGCAAGGCGGCCGCGCTGGCGCCGGGGGAAGTGGAACCGAGGCGGCGGCTAGGGAGCGCCCTGCTCGCCATGGGGCAGGCCTCGCAGGCCATCGCCGCCTACGAGGACGCGGTGCGTTTGGCAGTCAATCGACCCGATCTGTTCATGGAGTTGGGGAACGCCTTGGCCGCCCAGACGAACTACGACGCGGCGGCGGCGAGCTATCGGAGCGCGCTGCGACTGGAGCCGACAAATGCATTCGTGTTTTACAACCTCGGGGCCGTCCTGAGAGAGCAGGGGCGAACGCTGGAGGCCAGGACGAACATGATGGAAGCTGTTCGCCTGAACCCGTCGTTGTCCGACGCTGTTGCGCGGCTCCTGCAAAGGGCCTCACAAGCGAAACCGCTAATTGACGCTAATAAACGCTAATTACCGAAACACCTCCACGAACCAATGCGCGCCTTGCGCCTCTGGGTCTCCGCTACGAGGGGCGGCTCATGGAGAGGGCTGCAACTCAGCTTTTGGGAAGGATGACCGTCACGCGCCCCACGCGGCGGGTGAGAGCGGGCCTGAGCTTGCGCTTGTTTAAGTCGTCGTCGCCGCCGGTTGTGGCCTTGGCGACCTCGTCGCGTGTGTCTGCGGCGGTCTGTTGCGCGGCGGCCTGGGCGGTCACGGTGGCGCCGCCGGAAGAGGTGAGCGTGGACGTGGCGGCCGCCCCGCCGATGGAGACATTGGCGCTCATGATATTGGCGCTCACACCGCTGGAGCCGGAGGCGTTGACGCCGGAGATGCCGATGATGGTGCCGGAGACAGACCCGCCCGAGGCGTTCACATTTGCGGTGCCCGAGGAGAGCACCGTCCCGGTGAAGCTCTGGGCAGCGTTGATGTTGGCATTCTGGCGGGAGACGATGAGACCCTGGACGTTGCCTTGAGCGGTGACGTTGACCGTGCCGCCGACGACGCCGCCCTCGCCGAGATCGATGTTGCCGGTGTGCCCCGCGGAGCCGCTCGAGGGCGGGGTCCCGGCGGTGAGTGTAACGGTCGGCCCGCCGGCGATGCTGCCGTTCATGGCGTACTGTTGGATGCCGCCCAAGGTGGAGGTGATATTCCCCTCAGGGGTGGCGACGGTGATGTTGCCAGGAAGATCGCTGGCGCCGGGCGGGACGAACCTCTGCGAGGGCGAGACAGCGATAATGCCGCTGCCGAAGGGTCTTGGGTCATCGATCGTGTCAGAAATCCACGCGCCGGAGGCGGGGTCTTGCCGGACCACGGGCACCGACAGGACAGAGTTGGCGCCGTTGCCGGCATCGACATTGCCCTGCTCCGACTCGACGAGGACGTTCCCGCCGTTAAAGGCGGCGATGCGCGCCCCGCCGACGTTGATGTCGTTTTGGGCCGTCACGGTGACATCGCTCTTGCCGGAGGTGAAAATCCCATAGCAGGTGCCGCCGCCGGACGGGATGAGGGCGAAGTTACCGAGGCTCAGGTCGATTTCACCGCCGCTGGTGACGTTGATGGCTCCCCCGAAGATCGAGGCGATGGTCGAGGTAAGCAGGCTAATGTTTCCGGCAACGTCGACGTTTAACGCGGCGCCCGAGGGGGTCCAGGGGGCCAGGAACCCGTACCCGACGGGGTTGCCGACGCCCGAGCCAATCCCCCAGGAATAGATGCCCGTGCTGCTGCCCAGGTCCAGCGTGCCCGCCTTGACATTGAACTGGCCAGGCCCACCGATCTGGAGGCCGGCAGGGAGGCTATTGGCATTGTGGACCGCGCTCTGGCTTTCTGCGAAGAGGTTCTGGAAGACGGACTGGGGAACGAAACTGGCGGTTGTGGTGGCCAGGTAGAATTGGTTTCCACGCTGCTGCAGGATGACATGTCCCTGGGCGTCTAACTGGAGGATAGGAACCTCCGCCTTGTTCAGTGCGCTGTAGATGGCATCGGGCATCTGGTAGCGGAAGCCGAGCGTCCCGGCAGCCGGGTCATAGATGAAGCCTGGGTTGGCCGCGGGATCGTAGCCGGGCTTGAGGACCTCACCGTTGAGGAACAGCCGGACCCCGGAGTCGGCTGAGAAGGCCCAGGCGGTGAGTTGCGCTGGGGTCAGGCCCACCTCGGCGGGGGGGACGGGCACGTCGGCGTTGTGAACAAGGAGCGAGAAGATAGCGTCCCAGGACGTGCTGAATGAGGGGTTTGGGCTTGAAATGGGGTTCGGAAGGTCCGCGAAGCTATAGACTGGGGAGTAGGAGATGCTCCCGGCAACGTTGACCGAGGTAACGTCTCTGGTGGAGAGGTTCTGCCCGAGGAAACTAAAATTGAAGGCGTTGCCTCCCACAGCGATTTCGGTCTGCTTGGTCGTGCGAAGGGTGACGTTATTGATGTTTCCGGAGACCTGGACTTGGACCGGGTTGGGATTATTGAGTTCTGGGGGCGTGGGCGCATTGTCCTGCATGCCGAAGACGGCCACACTCACCTCTGACGGTGGTAGCCAGCGGTTGGCGGCGCTATCGGACATGGCCAGGGTGAAGGTGTTGGGGGTGGTCTGCGTGGTCGGATCGACGTAGCTCTGAAAGTTGCCGCCGGCTGTGGTGACGATTTGGAGTTCCCCCTGGGCGGAGGGATAGAGGGTGACGTTGTTGTTGAGCACGAACCCGCCAGGGCCTGTCGTGACGCTCAGAGAGGGGGGGAAGATCATCGGCAGAAAATCGCCGGTCGAGACCGTGTGCGGCGAGCCCGCACTGCCAGTGACCTCGACCATGTTCCCCGCGTTTAACGAGAGCGAAGCGGCGGGGTCATAGTCAAAGAGGTGATAACCGGGCGAGCTTGGGTCGCCGTCGTTGAGCACTCCATTGGGGTTGCGGGCGTCCTGGATGTAGATGCTGCCGCTGGGGGCGGACACGCTCCAGCTTCCCTTGATGAGGCTGAGGGCGAAGCCGCTGCTGGGGTCCTCGGAGCCAATGTTGCCGCCGGCGGTGATGGAGCCCAGGCCGTTGGCCAGGACAAAATGGCCATAGACATTTTTGCCGGCGGTGACAGTCACGTTGCCCCCGCCGAACGCGCCCGACCCGCCGTCGTATTGGGCGTCGCAGGACGTAAGCAGGTCGCCCGGGGCCTGAAGCGGGTTGTAGCTGATGACGTTCCCGCCGGCGGTGATGGACACGTTGCCGCCGGCCGCCGTGCTGATGCCGCCGAGGTTGGGCATGACGCTGTAATACGGGGCAGTGCTCAGCGAAAAGTCAAAGCCGTAAGGGTTGCCGCCGGTGACGACATCCCCGAACTGCGCGGTCACGTTGATCGCGCCTCCGTTGAGGGTTCGAATCCCGTTGCCGTAGGCCGGGTTATCCTGGGAGAAACCGCGGTTGACCTGCACCTCATTGGCGGCCCAGATGTCAATGCCGCCGTTTTGGGCCTGGATATAGGAGGCGCCGTTGAGGTAAAGGCCGTCGGTGCCGGAGGCGGGTTGGGCCGAGAGGCCGCGGGGGCCGGCGGAGATGTCCAGGCTCCAGTTGTTCCCCGCAGCGAGCCCTGCGCTTGAGTTCAACGTGACGTTGTTCCCGGCCGAGAGGCGCAGCACCCCATCGGGATCCGACGTGTCGGCCAGGTTCCAGGTTGTGTTGAGGGTGATGTCGCGAGCGGCGACCAACTCGATCTTCGAGAAGCTGGAGAGGTCGTTGCGGTTGAGGTTCGGGCTTGGGGCGGAGGGGGTGGAGGGGGAGGTGGAAAGGGTTATGTCCTGCGGGTTGATCAGGAGGAGGCCGCCTGAGGAGAGAAACGAGGAGGCCGAGGCGCCGTCGATTTGAGATTGGATGGCCGGCGCCGTGACGCCCGTTCCGAAGACCTCGATAAGGCCGTCGTGTCCGCCCGTTTTTCCCGGGACGGTTGCCCCTGCGACGTTGATCGAGGAAGAGGACGTGTCCGTGAACGTACCGCCGGAGCAGGCGATGACGAACCCGCCGGGACTCGGGTCGGTGGAGGTGGCATCGGCGGTCGCCGAGATCGTGGACCCGTCCTTGAGACTTAGGGAGTCGGAGGCGACCAGCTCGATGACACCGTTTGCGGTGCGGATGGAGTTGGCCTCGATGAGGCCCCCTTGGTTAACGGTTTGAGCGTTCAAGGCGATAGTTCCCGCGTCGGCAATGATCCGGCCCTCGTTGTCCACCGATCCCTGGGGAAGGGTGACCGTTGCGGTCAAGCCTCGGCCGTCCGGGCGTAGAGAGACAAGGACCTGCTGGCCGGCGAGGAGGCCGACGTCGCTTTGCGGGGCGGTGATCGTGCCCCGGTTTTGGATGTCCGCGGCGATGAGATAGACGGCGCCCCCTTTGTCGCCGTCGGGAAGGCGGATTTGGCCGTAGTTCACAATGCTGGCGGTGGGGGGCGGGGCGTTGAACTGCCATGGGCCGCCGCTGGTGAAATCGGGAGGCGGGGAGGTGGCGGTGCTGAGAATGAGGCCGTGGGCGGTGATCGTGGCGGCGCCGCCGATATAGAACCCGGCGGAGTTCTGCAGAACGACGTAGCCGTTGGCGTTAAGGGACCCGAGGATCTGGGATGTGTTGGGATCATTGATCTGGTTCCAGATGACGGAAGACGAGGACGGTTGGACGAAGGTGGTGGTTTCGGCGGCGCCGATATTGAAGCTGTTCCAGTCGATCTGGGCTGTGGGCGAGGTCTGGGTAACTGTGACTTGGTTGCCGGAGGTGTTGAACGATGCGGTTCCTTGTTTGACGACACCCCCAACGGGATTGGCAAGGGGTGAGCAGGCTGCCAGGCCAACGGCCACGCAGACGGTCCAAAACAACACGCGGCCTTGGAAAGTGGGCGAGGACTGACAGGCATTCATAGTTCGGATCGCGGCTCAGGTCTGAATTCCCGGGAATTACCGAGTTGGGAATTACTGATGGCACGATAACATGGCGCCGCTAAATGGCGAGCGAAGATTGTGTTACATTTTGGGATGCCACCGAGCCCTCGTATGCGGTTCACCATTGCCATGAGAGAGAGAAGTCAAACCGCGGCTGCTCCGCTTCAGTGTTGGGCGTGCTGATGAATGGGAGGGAGAAGAAGAAGCGGGCGTCCCAGGAGGGGCCAACGGAAGCAGCGACACCAAACCCGGCACTCCAGAGGTCCTGGTGGCCGCTCAAGAGGAAGGCCTGGCCGAAGCCGGTATAGGCCGAACCTCGCACCGACAGCATGTTGGAGCGATAAACCCGTCCAAGAACCACCGGAGGGGTCTTTTGCTCCGCGGTCAGCCACCAACCATCGCTCCCGAACACATCCCCTTCGTAGTAGCCTCGGAGGTTGCCGAGGCCGCCGAGGCTAAACTGCTCGATGCTGATGAGCGGTTCGGTCGCCCATTGGCCGCTGGCGGCAAGGGAAAGGAGCCAGTTGGTGTGGATGGTGAACGTGCGGGAAAGGGTGGGGTTGACCGTGAACCAGTAGCCGGAGGAGTCGCTTGAGCCGGTGATGGTCTTAACGGTCGTTGAATCACCCGAATGCCAGACGTTCACACCCAGGCCCAGGCCGAAGCTGGTGACTCCCAGCCGGTCGCGCAAGCTCGCGTCGTACCGCAGCGACAGCGGCAGATACTGAACGCTTTGCGGGGGGAGTTTCACCTGGGTGAGGTTGGTGGAGCGGTTGATGTTGGTCGTGGCCGGGAGCGTCAGGGTATCTATGGAGACGCTGGTCAGGAGGTAAATGTTGGTGGCGATTCGTGAGAGGTCGTAGGATTTCAAATCGAAGCCGCCGGACAGGACCGATTGGAATTTTTCGTCGGTAGAGAGCAGAGGGACCGAGAGCCGGGCACCAGCAGAGTTGTTGACGGTGATGTCTTGCTGCTGGTCGATGCGCTCCAAGGTGTTGCCGTTGGTGTTGTAGAGCTGCTGGTCCGAAAGCGTCAGGCGACCGGTATCGATGGTCGAACGGCTGGCGAAGAAGTTCAGCTCAGGCTGGCCGGAAGGGGGCGGGAGCCGGAACTTCCGGGTGGCTTCGTCATAGCCGAAGCTCCCCGGATTGGCGGCGAGGGTTTCGGCGATGGGAGCGGGGCTGCCGAGAGGCATCCGGTAGAAGCCCCCGAAGTTTGCCACTTGCGGCCGATCATAGAAATTCCACTGGTCGCCGGTCTTGTAGTCCAGGGGCGAGAAGGCGTATTGGACGCCGACTGAGTGATCGAGTTGCCAGAGGTTGTTATAGACCGCCGAGGTGTTCAGGCGGAGGTCCGGCGTGCCCGGGGAATTCTGGTTGTTGAAGTCGACCTTGGCGTGGAGGGGAAGGCGGTCCTTGACCTGGAGGTCGAGGGTGCTGGTGCCCTCGGTCGGCCCGGCGTCGATATGGGGGTATATCTGGCGGTCCTGGTTGAGGTTGGCGCGGTCCAGTTCGGCCTGGAAGACGTCGTTTACCAGGATCATGTTCGTGTGCAGGCCCGGCAGCGCGCGCATGACGTTGTTGGAGCTGAAGTAGCGGTTGTTGACCACGTTGATTTCGGCGAGCCGGCCCTTGATGACCTCGAACCTCACCATGCCGTTGGTGATGATCTGCTGGGGGACCAGGACCTTTACGGTGACAAAGCCGCGCTTCAAGTACTCGGTTTGCAGGTCGGCGCGCGCCTTGATGATGTCCGGGATGGTCACATTCGTGCCGGTGTACTTCGGCAGCACCTTCATGAGCGTCTCGGTGGTCAGGAGGGTGTCGCCGTGGATTTCGTAAGCCTTCACCAGGAACCGGCGGGGCGCGTTGGTGGACGCGGCAGACTTCGATGCCTGCTCAACCGCAGACGAGAGCGCCGGCACCGTGCCGTCCGGTCCGGAAACCCGCCAGCCATCCACTACGATCTGCGGCATGGTGCCGTGGAAACAAATCAACGGAACAACGCCGTTCGTGATTCCCTCCGAGCCGATGGTAATCGAGACATTGGTAAACCCCTGGGAAATGAACCTGCTCTGCAAAGCCGATGCTGCGGCGACAATCTCCCGCAATGAGATGTTCGTGCCGGACGGCTGGGGCAGGCTCGAGGCAAAGCCGCCGCCGGTAATCTCCGGGTCTCCCTTGAGCGCATAAGAACGAACAGGAAACTCCTGGGTTGAGTTCGTGACAACGGCCAAGACGGCGGCGGCTGACAATTCCGGCTTCGGCCCTCCAGGCGGAGCCTCCGAGGCCCTCGCGGCGGAAAACACCGGCGCAAGGACCATGATGAGCGCCACGACCTTCGGCGAGTGAGACTGAACAGGGTTCGGGAAAAACCGCTTCGCCAGGCACAAAAAAAATCGCCCAGCCGCTTTGAGACCGCGGCTTGCTTCCTGACGGGGGGCCTGCGTTCGACAAGTCATCCGTGGGCCCCGCATAACCGAGTTGTTGCAGGGGAATTCAACGTTTCCGACCACATCGCGCGGGGAGTCTGGGCATGTTTAGTGGCGCACTAGTGTCGGGTCGGTGACAATTAAGTGATTACACCCTGGCGATGGCATCATTCTGCATGTTTCTCTCTCCAAGGAAAATGCACAATTCGGCTTCGAGCTGCCGTATGGTGTCACACTCGTTTCGCGAGCGACATCGCGTTGTAACAAGCGAGGTTCACGCTGGCTCCCCGCTGGAAAACGGACAATTGGCGTGCGGCAAGCTTGGGTTATCAGCAGGTCTTGAAAGTAAAACCGATGTTTGATCAGCATCTCTCCGCCAGACAGCTGTCTCTTGGGCCCGGGGCCGAATGGTCGCCGCCGCAAGGGTGGTCTGTGGTGCATTTGGCCGGCGGCATCTGCTACTGGAAGCATCCTCATGCCAGTCGCGAGCTGGTGGTTGGGTCGGTGCTAATCCTTTCGGCGTCGGCAGGCGGCGCCATCCTCGCCAGCCAGCTTGGCGAGGCCAGGCTCGATCTCTTCATGGTCGAGCCGAGTCGCCTGGCCAGTGTCGTGACTTTGAGCGAACAGACGGCGTTGCAGAAAGCCGCCCTTAACGCTGAGCCTTCTTTCAGGCTCTTTGAACCTGGAACTCCGCTCGCCGCAAGGTTCGGCTCGCTATTCGGCAAGGGGAAGGGGTCTCCACGCCGGCTGCGCCTGCAGTTGCTGTCGTTGTTTCTTGGGGCCGTCCTCAACGACCTTGCCGAGCTGGCAGAGATGCCGCAGTGCAGCCCCAGAGAGCGGCTGGAGGCCCTGTTGCGGAGGATGCCAGAGGAAAGACTGCTGAAGCTGGAGTTCGCGGACTTGGCGCGCCAGGTGGCCTGCTCCCGCAGGCATCTGGGGCGCCTTTTCGGCGAGGTCACGGGCATGACCTTCCGGCAGAAGCAGGCGGAAGCCAGGTTGTCCCATGCTCGGGAACTGCTGGCGACGAGCGAGTTGAAGGTGCGCGAGGTCGCGCCTCAATGCGGCTTCGGGTCGCTCAGCCTGTTCACGCACATGTTCAAGCGGCGGTTTGGGGTGACCCCGGCCAAGTGGCGCCGCCTGGTTCCAAGCAAGCCCGCACCTGCGGCTGTGGGTGGGCCGGGAGTGGCGGGTGGTTCACTGGGAATTGCAACGGAGTGGAGGCGAGCCAGCGTCGCCGACAATGGCGCAAAACAGGTGTTTTCCGCGAATCTTAGCCCATAGTTGACCCTCAAAACGCTTGAAATCACGGGGGAGTTGGTCACACTGCAAGAATCTGAGGGCGTGGTGACCTGAGTTATCTGATTCGCCGTAACTCATTGATAATCAATGACGTTTTCACCTGAAGGATTATAGGGATTTGACGAAAAGCATATAATCAGGACATGCCTTTGTGCACAAGGTGCCACATTAGTTTCGCAGTTGCCATTTGTCTGTAATGTGAATTGGCGAGCATCTCCCCCGCGCCTGCTGTTACACGTCCGCAGGTTTTCGACACTCATGAAAGTCGAACGAACTTTCGATCAGCATCTCGTGGTAAGGCAGCTTTCGCTTCACCCAGGCAGTGAGTGGGCGCCGAAGCCACCTGGGTGGTCTGTTGCGCATCTGGCGAGCGGCACCGGGTATTGGATTCATCCGCGTCTGAATCGCGAACTGGCCGCAGGGTCGGTGGTGATCCTGTCGCCGATGACGCAGGGGGCCATTCGGGCGAGCCAGATTGGCGAGGCCAGCATCCAGTTCTTTAATATCGCACCCGAGCGTTTGACCGATGTAGTAACCCTGGGCGAACAGAAAGCGCTGGAAGAAGCCGCGGGCAAAGCCGAGTTGTCGTGCCGCTTTTTTCCACCGGAAGATCCGGTTTCGGTAGAGTTCCGGGAACTCTTCGGGAAGCGGGGGGCCAGTGGACTCCATTTGCGACTGCAGCTTGTGATGCTGTTCTTTGAGGGCATCAGTGGCGACCTGATTCTTGAGCAGGTTGAGCCGGAGGGCAGGAGCACAAAAGAACAATTGGAGGCGTTCCTGCTGAGAATGCCGGCCGAGTGCCTCCTGCGTCTGGAGTTCACGGGTTTGGCGCGCCAGATAGGCTGTTCGCCCAGGCACCTGAGCCGCACCTTCACCGAGGTCGTTGGCACGTCGTTCCGGGAAAAGCAGGCGGAAATTCGGCTGGCGCGCGCCCAGGAGTTGCTGGCGACCACCGAGTCCAAGGTCTGTGAGGTGGCGCCCGAGAGCGGTTATCAATCGGTCAGCTTGTTCAATATGATGTTCAAGCGCCATTTTGGCGTGAGTCCGGGCCGATGGCGGCGTGGGCTCAAGAGCCGGCAGGTTCAAACGGATGGCGCCGAGTCCCGGAGCAAACAAGGCGCGACAAGGGGTGCTAGCGCCAACGCAGGAGGGAATAAAGGACGGTGGGATGAGCCCTCACAGAGAACGGAGTCGTCGAAACTGGCAGAGGGTTCGAGTCGGGCGCCGTGGCGTCCAACCCAATGAGCGAGCTTGAACACATGTCGAGATTTGAGCGAACCCTCCTCAGTGGGAGGGAATGGGCGCTTTCCACAAAGAATTGGGTGGTGCTGCAGCTTTCGGAGGGAATCGCTTATGTACGTGCATCCGGGGCAAGCAAGGAAGTGCCGACCGGTGGAGTGGTGCTCAGTCCGCCCGGCTCGCCGGCGACGATCCTTACAAGCCAGATCGGGCCGGCAACGGTGCGCGGAGTGGCCCTGTGCTTGAGCTCGTTGACGGGGTTCCTGACCGCCCTGGAGCGCCAGTATTTCGAGACGCAAGTTGCCCAGCGTTGCGCTCCGTTTTTGCTGCTGCCGCCGGCCCATCCGGTGGCCGCGCGATTGGGCGCCTTTTGCCAGCCGGACCATAGCATGAACTTGCAAAACCGGCTTGGATTTGCGCACGCGTTTTCCGAAGCGGTGTCTCCGTTCCTCGGCGAGGCCGTTGCCAACGGGGAAACGGGTCGTCGGGATGTCGAGGCGCGGCTCAAAGAGTTCCTCAACCAAACGCCCGAGTCTGAACTGACGGAACTGAGGCTGGACCGGCTGGCCAAGCATCTGAACTGCTGCAAGCGCCACGCCAGCCGCCTGTTTGCCGATGTTTGCGGCCGCAACTTCCGGTCCTACATATCCGAGTTGCGCCTCAAGAAGGCCTGCACGCTGCTGTGCAACCCAAAGCTCAAGATTATTGACGTGGCGATCGAGAGCGGCCACGGTTGCGCGGCGGTTTTCAACTACCGCTTCAAAAAGCGGTTTTCCATGACGCCCTCCGAATGGCGGCAGCGGCGCCTTTCGCGGGAGCGTCAACCGGCACGGCCTGGTCTTGGGCGCCAGGCAGTCAGAGCGGCGCTGGCGCTCTGTTTGGCCCTGGCGGTGTCCTCGAGTCCGGCCGTCCTATGCTGAGCAATCGATCTGTTGGGATCCGGACGGTTTTATTGCTTTGGAGGCTGGCGCTGGTGAGCGGCAGCTTCTGGGGGTGGCTGTTTATCTGGCGCCCCGAGTTGTTTGGCGAGGCGGGGAACCTGCAGCGATACCTGCTCTACAACGAATTTCTGCTGGTGGGGATCATCTTCGCGGGAATCGGCAAGAAACCCGAGCCGGGCCACACCGCACAGGAATTTGTCCTGGCGAACCGCAACTCCCTCCGGCAGGCGGTGGCGGGGATGTTCGCGGTTTTTGTGGTCAATTTCGCGCTGGCGGATGTCGTGGCCTCCCGTTCTTTCTTTTTCTCCTACATGCCGTGGCTTTATCTGACTCTGCTCTTCGCCAATTATCTTTTGCCCCGGACGCTGGCCAATTGGGCTTTTTCGGGCGACCGCATCGAGCGGGTGGCCTTGGCGGGGACGCCGGAACAAGCCCGGCGGCTCAAACCGTGGCTCGAACGCAAGAGCCTGATCGGGCTCAAGACCGTGGGGATGGTCTGTTCCGGGAATGGAGCCCCGCTCGATCCTCCGTTTCCGCTGCTGGGGGCGCTGGAGGAAACCGGAGAAATTCTCAAGCGAAGATCGATCACGCAACTCATTGTGCTGGATGTCTCGGTGGGCAGCCAATGCCTGCGAAGACTAACGCAACTCTGTGAAGACGCCGCCGTGCGCCTGCTGGTGGTTCACGATCTCGACAGCTACTTCAGTCACACTACAAGGATGATTGAGGACGACGGCGTGCGGTTCGTGGCGCTGCGCGAAGAGCCGTTGGAAAACCCGCTGAACCGTTTCTTCAAGCGGATGCTGGACCTGGCGGTGGCCTTGCCCGTGGTGGTGTTCGTCCTGCCATTGGCCACGGCCCTGGTGTGGCTCGCGCAACGGGTGCAATCCCCCGGCCCAATCCTCCTTGCCCAGGTCCGCACGGGGATGATGGGCCGGCCCTTCCGAATGTTCAAATACCGCACCATGCACGTGAATCATGAGGATGAGGCCAGGCAGGCCTCGAAGCACGATCGCCGCATTTTCCCCGCCGGGAGTTGGCTCAGGCGATTGAGCGTGGATGAGCTGCCGCAGTTCCTCAACGTGTTGATGGGGGATATGAGCGTAGTCGGCCCTCGGCCTCACTTGCCAAAGCACGACGAACAGTTCACGAGGGTGATGCGCAGGTATGTTATCCGCAAGTTCATCCGGCCCGGCGTGACGGGTTGGGCGCAGGTCAATGGATACCGCGGGGAGATCCACTCCGAGGCCGACATCGAGGGCCGCGTCGAGGCCGACATCCATTATCTCGAGAGTTGGTCGTTCAGCTTGGACTGCCTGATCATCCTCAAGACAGTCAAACACTGTGTTTTTCCACCCCGCACCGCTTATTAGCATCGGGCGGGCCCAAGCCAATGTCACTAAAATGAAACTCGCGCGCCATGTGGTCGTCACACGCCACTGCTTAAGTTTGTGGCTCGGGTCACGTCGGAGGGTGGGGTTGGGCTGGAAAACGGGGCGGCGCGACCCGGGATGTCAGCCGCCCTTGTGAGCGGCTGCGAGTTGGGCGTCATTTTGCCCGCCTGGCCGGCACAGGCCCCATACCTGTGCGCGGAACAGAAAGGAAGCCAAAGCGGTTTTCGCCGGAGACGGGCGAAAAAACGCAATGGCGGCAGCTTGCTCGCACCCGGACGTGAGCGAAACGACCATCAATCTTCCCGCACTCCCGAACAACGGCCATGATGCGCAGTACAAGCTCACCGTCATGGCGCCGAAGCGGCGCTATTTTTCGTACCTGCGCGAGCGATGGTGGGTGGTGCTCGCCTGCCTGGCCCTGGCGGTGAGCGCCGTGGTGGCGTTTGAGACCCTTCGGCCGGAGACTTATATCTCCCACGCGCAGCTCTACCTGACCCTTGCGCCACGACTCTCGATGGGCGTGTTTACCGAAGTCAAAGACGATTACGCCACGCAAATCGAGTTGCTAAAAGGCTCCCACTTGCGCGGCGTCGCGATGGAGAAAGTGCCCGCGTCTGCCAGCCTCAAGTCCCCATTGACCGTTGATGTGGTCAGGCCCATGGCCACGTCCATCCTCCAGTTACGCGTGTCGAGCTCGGACGCGGCGGTCTCGCAGGAGTTCCTCAAGGCGCTCATCGATGCCTACCTTGCCTTCAAGAAGGACACGCGGCTCTCCACGACAAAAGACCTGGTTGACTCGCTCACCGACCAGCTTCTGCAACGGGATGTCGAGCTCAAGACAAACCAGGATAAATGGCTTGATTTCCAGAAGACCAATAACCTGCCTGTGCTGGAGGAGGAATCCAAGAGCGACGGCCTCTACCTGGCCGAGTTGGAAAGGCAGGTGGCCAGGCTGAGGCTCGATGAGGGGCTGCTGAACCGGGGACTCAGCCCGGAGGTCTCCGGCGGGGCGGCACCCACCAACCTTCCCAACGCCGCGGTCTCCACCCCGGTGACCAACATTACGGGGGCTTCCCTGGCCGCCGCAGCCACCAACACGCCTCCTCCCGGCGGGGACACGGCCCTCAGAACCGCCCGTCTCCAACTGGCCGTGGTCCGCGCGGATCACGAGCGGCTCTTGAAGACGCTCTCCCCAATGCATCTGGCGGTGAAGAGACATGCGGAGGAGGTCGAGCGACTGGCCCAAACCGTGGCCATTCTCGAGCAGCAGGCCGAGGAGCAGAAACGAATCGAGCTCAAGCAGGTCCGCGAGCGCATCGCCGCTATCGAGGAGGCGATTCCCAAATGGGGCGAGAAGGTCCTCTGGAGCAACATGCGCCTCTCCGAGAGCCAGCGCCTGCGCAACGAACTGCAGCGTCAGCAGGGCCGCTACGATATGCTGGGCTCCATGCTCCAGGCCCTGGATCTCAATAAGGACATACAGGAGGAGAAGATCACGGTGCTCGAGCCTCCGTCTCCCGGCGCGCCCGCTTTGCGCAGTCTGCCTTTTCGACTTTTCCTGGCCGCGCTGGGCGGCATCGTCCTGAGCTTGGGACTCGTTTTTGTTTGGTACCTCTTCGACGACCGCTTCGTTTCCGTGAGGGACGTGAAGGATCAGTTCGGTGAGATGGTGCTCGGGCTGGTCCCCCAGATAAGGGTCCCCAGGTCCAGACCTCAGGCGGCTCTCCTCCAGCCGCAGGACTCGCGCGGCGCTTACGTCGAATCCTACCGCCACTTGCGGTCGGCCTTGCTGTTGTCCCAACTGGGCCAGGCCCAAACGCGCAAGCTGCTCTTTACCGGCGCCGGGCCGCGCGAAGGCAAGACCACTGTGGCCGCGAACCTTGCGCTGGTGCTGGCTCACAGCGGGTTGCGCGTGGCGCTCATCGATGCCGACTCCCGTGGCGGCGGTATCCATGAGCTTTTGGGCATCAGCGAGGCCCCGGGCGTGCTCGATTACCTCCGCGGGAATGCCAGCCCGGCGCAGGTCCTGCACGCGACCGACATTCCCGGCTTGGCCGTCGTGCCCTCAGGCGCCGCAGGGGACCAGGCCGATGGGTTGTTCATGCGCCCCGGCCTCAAGGACCTCATCTTGGAAATCGAAAAGGAGCGGGAGTTTGTCATCCTCGACGCCCCACCCATCCTTTCCGCCGACGACGCTGCGCTGCTGGTGCCTTATTCCGATGCAGTGGTCATGGTGGTACGGCCCTTCTACACCCGGTCGCGACTGGTCCATCAGGCATTAGACATGCTGTACCAACGAAAGGCCAAGCATGTGGTCATCGTGTTGAACCGCGCCCGAGAGGATGACCTGGCCGGGTTTTACCAGGCCAAAAATAATAGTTCCCACCGGAACGGAAAGGCGGTATGATGCGCCATCCTGACTCTCGGAGGGGAAACGAGGGCTTCACCTCGGGCCGTTTTTGGCCGATAGAGCTGTGGCGCCGGGGTCGTATGCGCGGTCGCGGAGCGAAGAGATGCGATTGCCCCGGATCGGCCGGGAATTTGCATGAACGAAAAGACCATCATCCTGCCGGCGGAACCGCCGGGCAAGGGCGGGGGCGCGGGCTATTGCCTGACGTTCATGACGCCCAAGCGCCGCTACTGGTCCTACCTGAAGGAGCGTTGGTGGGTGGTGCTGATCTGCCTCGCCTTGGCGGTGGGCGGGGTGCTCACCTACGAAGCGCTTTGCCCGGAGAGGTTCAGTTCGTACGCCCAATTGTACGTGGCGGGGGAAGTCCAGGTCAGTGAGGGCGCGGGCGTGAGTGAGGACCAGCAGAACTACTTCGGCACGCAGATTGAGTTGTTGAAAAGCGCACGCCTCCAAAACGCCGCGTTGGACCGGGCCAACCTCACCATGAAGCCCAAGGCCCAGACGGACTATACCATCGAAGTAATCCAGCCGATGAGGACTTCCATCCTTCAGGTTCAGGCCGGCGGACCCGACCCTGCGACGACTCGCGCCTTTCTCCAGGGTCTCATTGAGGCCTATCTCGCTTTCAAGAAGGAGACTCGCCGCACCGCTTCCGAGGACATGGCGGATTCCCTCACGCGCGAACTGACCGACCGCGATGCCGACCTCAAGAAGGGCCTGCAACGGTGGGCGGACTTCCAGAGAAGCAACAATGTGGGCGTCCTCGAGGAGGAAGCCAAGAGCGCCGGGATGTTCCTGGCGGACATGAGACTCCAGTTGGAAAAGCTTCGCCTCGAACAAAAGTGGTTCGAGACCGGCTCCAGCCTCCCCAAGGAACTCGCCGCCCGGGACTCTTCTCCGGCTGTTGCTCCGCCATCGTCCGGAACCAACTGGACGCCAGGCACAAACGCGAGTCCCTTCACAGAGGACAGTGTTCTCAGAAACGCCCGCCTCGACCTGGCGATGCTCCGCGCCGACTGGGCCGCCAAGACCAACGATTTGAGCCCGATGCACCCTGCAATGCGCCATCTCAAGGACAGCATGAGCCGCCTGGAAAGGACGGTGGCGATTCTCGAGGAACAGGACGCAGCCCAATCCATCGAGCGCAAACGAGAGGAACTCAAAACTCTCGGCAAGCGAGTCTCGGTCATTCAGGCCGCCATTCCCGACTGCGAGGCCAACGTGCTGCGCCTCAACGACCTTTTGTCCCAGGGCCAGCAGCTCAAGAGCGATCTCCAAAGGCAGCAGGCCTCTTACGATCGCCTTACGCAGGTGCTCCAGACCGTCGACTTGGGCAAGAACATCCAGGCCGAACGCCTCTCCGTCTTGCAGGAGGCCACACCCGGGCGGCCCGAAGACCGCTTGCTGTCTCTTCGCACGGGCCTGGCGGCCCTGGGCGGCCTGGCCCTCGGCCTCGGCATCGTGTTCCTTTGGTATCTGCTCGATGATCGCTTTGTATCGTTCCAGGACATCAAGGACCAGTTCGGCGAGCCGCTCCTGGGATTGGTTCCGCAGATCAAGTCCAGCCCCTCGAACCCCCGGCAGGCGCTCCTCCAGGACAACGACCCCCGCCTGCCCTACGCCGAATCGTACCGGCACCTGCGATCCGCCCTGCTGCTTTCCTCGTTCAACAAAGGCATTTGCCAGACGCTCCTGTTCACCAGCGCCTCGGCCGGGGAAGGCAAGACCACTGTGGCCACCAACCTGGCCCGCTCCCTGGCCCGCAGCGGCCTGCGCGTAGCCCTGTTCGACCTCGATTTCCACACCCGCGGGGTGCAGCGCATGGTCGGCGCCGCGGCCAGCCCGGGGGTTCTCGATTTCCTGCGCGGCCAGGCCGTAGTTTCCGACATCCTCCAACGCGCGGACATCCCGGGCCTGGACGTCGTCTTCGCCGGCACCCGCGCCAACCGCGCCGACGGCCTGTTCCTTCACGCGAGGCTGGCGGATCTCATCGCTGAAATCAGAAAGGACCGTGATTTCATCATTCTCGACGCCCCTCCGATCCTCTCCGCGGATGATGCGGCGCTTCTGGTCCCGCACTCGGATTCGGTGGTGCTGGTCGTGCGGCCCTTCTACACCCATTCCCGTCTGGTGCGGCAGACCCTCGACATGCTTTACCAGCGGCAGGCCAAATCGGTGGCCATCATTTATAATCGGGCGCGAAAGGACGACTTTGCCGGCCGCTATCTTGCTCGTAACGGCCTCGTCTCTGCGAATGGAAACGGGACTGCCGCTCTGCCTGACGCCTAGTGGCTCCGCGGCGGGAGGTGAAACCGCGCCTGGCGGGCGGAGAAGTCGTCCTGGCACATTGCTTGCTACGTCTGTCTGCCATGACTTGGCTGAGGCTGGACCGGTTTTTTCCTGGAATGCTGGCCCTGTGGGCTGGCCTGTGCCCGTATGCCCCGGAGGCGCGCGCGGCGACGAACACCAATCATCTCGTTTTCGCCCATTACATGGTCTGCTTCGCGGATTATGGAGCATCGATCGCCGGCTACACCCAGGATATCCAGGACGCCCAGGCCGCGGGGATCGACGGGTTCGCCCTGGATGTGGGAGCCTGGAGCGGGCCGGACACGTACTACAAGAGTCGCGTCGAGCTGATTTACGAGGCGGCGGAGCAACTGGGCACGAATTTCAAGCTCTTTTTCTGCAGCGAGTTGGGCAGCACGAATGACATCGTCAACATGGTGAGCACCTATGCCCCCCGCACAAACTCCTTTCGCTACCAGGGCAAGGTGGTCCTCTCGTCCTATGGCCAGGCCCAGCTTGATTGGGCCGGCAGCGTGTTTGCTCCTCTCCAGCAGGCGGGCATCAACATCTTCTTCATTCCACACTTCTGGCCAAATCCGGTGCAGGAGTTGCCGAGCTATCAGGATGGGGTTAATATCCTGAACACTTATTCGAATATCCTGGACGGGCTTTTCCTCTTCGGGGCGGCGGGTCTCCCGTACCAGTTGGCCCAGTGCAACTCCAACTACACCACAGCGGTCCACCAGGCCGGGAAGATCTTCATGGCGAGCTATACGCCCCACTATTGGGGCTGCAACCAGTATAGCTTAGCCCGCCGCTACTTCGAGTTTAAAGGCGGGGCGGGCACTGTCCTGGAGTGGCAGTCCATCATCCAGAACCAGCCCGACTGGGTGGACATTGTCACCTGGAACGATTTCAACGAAAGCACCTATGTGTCGCCGGTCGACACCGCGGGGACATATGAGCCTTCCGTTTATCCACCCACTCGATTTACCCACAAGGGCTTCCTCGAGTTGTCCAAGCATTACATCACTTGGTTCAAAACCGGCTCTGAACCGCCGATCAACCAGGACGCGCTCTTCTACTTCTACCGCACGCATTCCTGGTGGGCACATCCATGGAATCCCGGCGAGGTCACCGTGGCCTGGTGCATCGGCGACCTCGAGGACATGATCTACCTCACGACCTTCCTCACCAGCCCCGCGGAATTGCACGTCACCTCCGGAACAAATCAAACGGTTTCCATCGTGTCCAATAGCGTGCAGAGTGTGGACATCCCTTTCTCTGCGGGCATCCAAAGGTTCGAGCTTTGGCGGTCTGGCAGCCCGCTGCTCAAGCTTAGCGGTCCGATGATTACCAACAACGTTGAATACTGGGATTGCTTTCCCGCCACGGGTTTCGGATATGCGGGCCAGGACACGACTGCCCCCGGCCGCTTGCGGATAGCCAGTGCGACCAACCCAACCGGAAGCACTGCAGCCGCCGGCACGAGCACAACCAATGCCTGGTGGGTGATGGACGATGCCGTGACAAATGGGCAGGGAATTGTGACCATCCCCGACCGAAGCGGCAATGGCTTCTCCTTGAATCCGTATAATAGCCCGTCCCTGAATGTCTCAGACCCCTCGGCGAATGGCCATAATACCGTGGGCATGAATGGCAGCCTGCTGTGGAACCACACCCTGACCAACGGGCCCCAGGCCGAGGTCATTGTTGTGCTGTATTATTATTCGGGGCAACCGGTAAACAGCTTTGTGCTCAGCGATAATGAAAGTCTGGCCACCTCCACGAACAAGCTCTACATGGAAACGGGAGGCTCGGATGGATTTGAAGCCTGCCAATTGGGTTCTGTAGGCTTTGCTGGCTCGTTTGGCTACGTTAACCGGTGGGAAGTGCTTGACTTTGTCATCGCCTCCGGCCAAACGCCTCAATACTACGTGCAGACGGTCGATAACAACGCCTCATCGAGCGTGGCGGCTGCCTATTTTCCAGGACTGGTCTTCGGTGGGAATGACAACCATTATGGATACAGCAACATTAAACTGGCTGAGGCTTTGGTCTTGAATACACCGTTCACTCCCCTCCAGCGGTATAACTGGTTTTGCTCGCTGACAAATAAATACAATATCCCGCCCTGAAAAGATCGAATCCGCCAGGCGGTTAAATCACAGGTGTCTTCTTGGTATTGTCCCCAAAAATCGCGATTGACGCGTTTTGCCCGCCATGGTTGCGGAAGTTCAAAGCGCGGGTTGAGGCCTCTCCGGTGGCATACCGGATGGCCAAGGGCGCTTTCTGGTCGTTTGCCGGTTCTTTGATCTCACGGGGGCTGGGCTTGTTGGCGACGATTGCCGTGGCGCGCATCCTGGGCAAGAGCGGCTTCGGCCACCTGGGAATGGTGCAGAGTACCGTCGGCATCTTCGGCAGTTTGGCCGGTTTCGGGCTGGGGTTGACGGCGCTCAAGCACGTCGCTGAATTCCGTTCCACCAATCCTGAGCGGGCCGGACGCATCATCGGCCTGTCGAGCGCGTTCTCGTGGCTGACCAGCGGCGTCATGAGTGTGGTGCTGGTTGCTCTCGCGCCATGGTTGGCGCAGCGCACCTTGGCCGCCCCGGAGATGAGCGGGATGTTGCGGGCAGGGTCGCTGCTTCTGCTGCTCGGGGGCGTCAACGGAGCCCAAACGGGGGTCCTTGCAGGGTTTGAAGCGTTCAAGACGATTGCTCGCATCAACGTCATCACCGGCCTTATCAGCTTCCCGGTCACCTTCCTGGGAGCGTGGCAGTGGGGGGTGATGGGAGCGGTGTGGGCGCTGGTCGTAAACCTCGCAATCAATTGCGCCTTGAACTTCATCGCCGTCCGAAAGGAAGCCGATCGCGCCGGAGTCGTTCTTAGCTGCCGCGGGTGCTTGCAGGAGCTTCCACTCCTGTGGAATTACAGCCTGCCCGCGATGATGGGTGGGGCCCTGGCTAGTCCGGCAAGTTGGATCGCCGGCGCAATCCTCGTCAACCAACCGGACGGCTATGCCCAGATGGGCATTTACAACGCCGTTTTGCGCATCAAGATGGTTCCTGAGCAGGTGCTGGTCATCCTGCTGACGCCGCTGCTGCCCGTGTTGAGCGAGACGTTGGGCCGGCGCGACCTGGCCCGCTTCCAAAAGACCTCATCGGCCGCGTTTGCGCTCTCTCTCCTGGCCACTGCGCCATTTGCGCTGGTTCAGATCGCCCTGCCGTTGCTGACCCTCCTTCCCTACGGCCGAGCGTATGCGGGGCAATTCTCTGTAGTACAATGGGTCATGCTTGACCTGGCGGTGATCGGGTTGTTTACGCCGTTCGGCAGTATCATCAACAGCGCGGGCCGAATGTGGTTCAGCTTTTGGTACCAGCTTTTCTGGGGTCTCCTCTGTTGTGCCTGCTCGGTGTTACTTATCCCCAGGTTCGGCGCGACGGGTTTGGCTGCCGCCATGGCTATCAGCCGCGCGGTCATGGTGGCGGCCAGCTTGCTGTATCTGTCCCATTGGGATCGCGAACTGCTCTGCGGAATGCCGCTCGCCCGAATGGGTTTGATGGTCTCGGCCACCGCGCTGACCTGTTTTTTTGCCGGCCGTTGCGGGTCAATCTGGGTCGGAATATGCGGCTCTCTGCTGGCTTTGCTCCCATTGCTCCTGGTTAAAGACCAGCTCCTGAGATTCAGGGCGCTGATGCCATCCAGGCGTCCGGAAGTTGTTTGATCCCGCTAAGGGGTAAAGTGAGCAGAAGAACCCGCGCTGAACCCCGCGCCGGAATACTGGGATGACACTTCGCCAATCGCTCAAATTCTGGTTTTATAATAGTTTTCCGGGGTTTTCCCGATCTTTCCCATATTATGGAAGCCGGGTTTATTTTCCCAAGGACTCACTGCTCTTCCGTTACCTTTGCGAGCAAGGCGTTTATGAGAACCAGAACGTTGACATGCTGACCCATCTCGCCAAGCCCGGAGAATGGTTCTTTGACGTCGGCACAAATTTGGGGTTTATGTCGGTGCCGGTTTTGGCGATGTCTCCGGAGTGCCGGGTCTTGTCTTTTGAGCCGTCCCCCGGGGCTTTGCCGTTCTTGCAGCGGACGATGGCGGGCAGTCCGCATGCGGCCCGATGGAGGCTGGTAACCAAAGCTGCGGGAGCCGCCGTCGGACGGACCACCTTCACGGTCTCCTCACCGGCGAGCAGCCCCTACGACGGCATACGGAAGGCCCAGCCGCTTTCAGGGGAGCGCCAGGTGGAGGTTGCCTTGACGACCATCGATACGGAGTGGAAGCTGCTCGGGTCGCCGCCGGTTTCTGTCATCAAGCTGGACGTCGAAGGCGCCGAACTTGACGCTCTCCGTGGCGCGGCCGAGTGCCTGCAAACGCAGCGACCGGCGGTCCTCCTGGAATGGAATTTGGGGAACCTCCAGGCTTTCGGTTGCACCGCCTTCGAGCTGCTCAAGTTTGCCCGCGAACTCGAAGCCGAACTGTTCGCCCTGCCCCATTTGGTTGAGATCCGGACAGACCGCGAGCTTGAGCTCCAGATGATGCGCACCGAAAGCTTCCTGCTCTCGCCGCCCAAACTCTCCAAGGGCGCGCGAACGGATTCATAACTGCAGAGGGCCGGCCTCCAATCCTGGAGAAGCATGCCCAAAGCAAAGAGGACGCCTATGTCTGTTGGAGCGTTAAAGCGATGTTTGCCTCGAGGGCTTAAAGGGTGGTTGCGCGAACAGATCCTCGGCTATTATGGTATCCCGTACAGCCGCTATGGTGTGCCGCGAGCACTGATCAGGTATCTGCGGGGGAGCGGCCCGATTGCTTTGATCGACGTGGGCGCTTCGGAAGGGCGCTTCACCGCGAGCTTAAAAGGGTTTGCCGGAGTTCGAAAGGCCCTTTTGGTCGAGCCACTGCCTCACCGATGTGAGCGGCTCAAGGAACAATTCCCGGGTGAAGGGTTCCAGATCGAGTGCGCTGCGGCGGGAGACACGGAAAAGGAGGTTGAGTTGGATGTGCTCGCTTTTGACTACAGCACCTCGCTGCTCAAGATCAACCGGGACGACCCGAGCGCGAGCGGAACGCATGACTTCTCGGTTCGGCAGCGCATCCGGACCCGCGTGCGCCCGCTCGACCGGATTTGTGAGGATCTGGGTTTCGCGGGACCCATCGATTTGCTCAAGCTCGATGTTCAAGGGGCGGAGGGATTGGTAATGAAAGGTGCGCTCCAGACTCTCAAGCGCGCCACCGCCATTTGGACGGAGGTTTCATTCCGCGCTTTATACGAGGGCTCCGTTACCTTCTCCGGGATGTACGAACTCTGCCGTGCGTCCGGTTTCAGGCTCCAGGCTATCGAGGAGGGTTTCTGCGGCGCGGATGGAGAGCTTCTCCAGGGCGATGCGCTGTTCGTTCGAGAGGCATTGCCAAAAGCATGAGTAACACACTGCCGAGCTTTCGATGGGCGACGCCCACCCTTAGGCGAAGCTATAGGCGGTGATAGGCTCGGCGAGCGGGGCCGAAATCATGGCGTATGGGCCGCCGGTACCGGATCTGAAATGAGTGTGTTGCCGAAGGTTAAGGTTCTGGTGGTCTCCACGGTTACTCCCAAACCGACGGGCTTTGGAGAGATCATTCTTCATCGGCATCTCTGTGAACGCCGCGATCTCTCTGTCGAAGTCGTCCCGTGTCCTCCCGAACCGATCACGCTCCGTGCCATCCGGCGCACGCCTTTCCGGCGCTTGGTGGAGGCGCACCAGGTTCTGCGCCAGGGACGCCGCTGGGATCGCGCCGCGCGTGGCGCTGTTGAGGCAGCGAGACCGGGCATCATGCTAACGGTTGCCCACGGAGATGGTTTTCACGCGGCGTTTCGGCTTGCAAAAGAAACGGGCCTCCCGCTCGTGACGATCTTCCACGACTGGTGGCCCGACCTGGTGCCGTCTTGGCTTTCACTTGCGGAGGAAGCAAGGTTTCGCGCGGTGTATCGCGGAAGCCGGCTTGCACTGTGCGCCAGCGAAGGGATGCGGCGGGTCTTGGGCGAGCACCCCTGCTCCCGGGTGTTGTCCCCCATCCCAGGCAGATCGGACACCACGTCTGGGTGCGGCCCCTCATCAATCTCCCTGGACGGACCCTTTCGAATCCTCTATGCCGGCAACCTCCGCGAGTATGGGTCCATGTTGCGTAACGCGCTGTCCTCGAATACCGACGACAGGTTGCGCCTGGAAGTGCGGGGCATGAGTCCGCATTGGCCATCCGCTTTTCGCGACAACATGCGCTCACGCGGCCTGTACCACGAATTCGCGCCCAGAAAGGAGTTGGAAGACTGGCTTCGCAGCGCTGACGCTTTCCTGGTTACCAGCGCCTTCGAGCCGTCCATGCGTCGTATGATGGAGACCAATTTCCCCTCGAAGCTGCTGGAGTTTGCCCGGTTTGGCAGGCCTCTCGTGATTTGGGGACCGGCTTACAGCACGGTCATCAAATGGGGTCTTAAAGAGTGCCGGTCCCTCTGCGTGACACAGGAAAACCCGGCTGCCTTGTGGACGGCCCTGAAGAAGTTGGCGGACTCCCCGGCCGAGCAGGAGCGATTTGGCCGGCGGGCGCTCCAGGCGGCGCGCGAGGAGTTCGATCCGGACCGGATTCACAAGCAATTCCTGGATGCGGTTATGGCCGTTGCCAGGCCTTCAGGGACAACGTGATTTCCAGACGGTTTCCAACAGGAAAGTCGTGCGCGGGAGGTGACCCGGGGACGTTTCCGGGGATGATCGAGGACTCTCCGGCGCGGCGGGGCCGAGGATCTTTTAGCGGGCAATGAGGCCGACCTTCTTGGAGGCACAATACCGTTACCTGTTTCGGTCCCTCCCCCAGCGGACAAAAGTGTGGCATCGGCTCTACTTCTTTTACGAGGTGTTCGCCCTGGCGTGGAGGTACTCGCGCCTTTCGGTGGCCTTGAGACGGCCCGGACCGTCGATTAGCTGCCACGGGAAGGGTTGTGTCGTTGTGCTTCTGAGTCACAATCGCCCGCAGAATCTGCCCATACTCGTGCGCGGCGCTTTACAGAATGATTTCGTAAGGAAGGTGGTCGTTTCCAACAGCAACCCGAAGGTCCGGATACGTGAATGGATAAAGCCCAGTGATCCCCGCCTGTCCCTCATCGATGAGAGCATGGCGACGCTGCCCGGTCATCGCTTCGTCCTGGCGGAGCGCGAACAGGGGGAGTACTTCCTCTCAGTGGATGATGATATTTTCCTTTCTCCATGCCAATGGGCCAGGTTTTTCGAGCGATTGGCGCTCGACGACGAGGTTCCGCACGGAATCGCAGGGCACGTTTTCCAGCCTGGCGTAATCTCCTCCAACGGCAGTCCTTTCCACCATTTTGAGTTTGTGGAAAAGGAGGTGGACGTTCTGATCGGAGCTTATGCGTTCACGCGGAGGCATCTGCGACAGGTCTTCGCCTTGGCCAGCGAGTTGGACCTGGGGTGTCTATCGAGCGTGGGTAATGGAGAAGACATCCTGTTGTCATTCGCCGGGAACCGTCGCCCATGGATACACGCTCTCGGGCATCCTCTGTTGTGCGCTTCCACCTCGCTCCCAGGGGTTGCTCTGTGGAAGACCCGGGAGGCATTTTGGGGGGAGCGCCAGAAGCTGTTCGAAAGAATGCTAAGCGCCAGATGACGCATGGCCCAGCCGCCCTCTGAAGCTGGCGTGTGAAGCGGAGATAATATGCTAATCTACGCCTCAAGGCCTGGCCAGCTCGGCAACTGCCTGTTCTATAGCAGCCATTTGATTTTCTACGTGGTCGAGAGTGGCGACACGGTTTACTTCCCAATGCTTCTGGACCTCGACTACGCCAAGTATTTCAAAGGGTCTTGCGTGGGGACGATTCCGAGGTACCCTCCCCGCCCGTCTCTGGGCGCCGCTTCGGTGGGGCGGTTCCGGCGGAAAATGATCTATCGCGGGATCAAGGCATTCGCGAAATGCGTCGGCAAGTTGCGATTGAACAACCGGGCTTTCCAGACGCTCTTCTCCTGTTACACGAAGGGCGTCGTCGACCTGGCACGCCCCCGGAACCAGGCACGGTTGAAGCGGTCCCGGGTGAACTTCCTGGTCGGGGAAACCTTCCGGTACATGAAGGGTTCGCCGTATGACACGCACCGCGCAGCGGTTCGAGAGTACTTCGAGCCGCTGGACAGCATCCAGCATCGTGTGAACGATTATCTGGGGCGCTTCGCCGCATTCGACAAGCCGATGCTCGTTGGTGTTCATGTCCGGAGAGGTGACCTTCGCGTGTCCGCCGGGGGCAGGTTCTTCTATTCTGACGAGATCTATTTGGAGAAAATGCTCCAATTTCAGGCTGAGTTTCCCCGCGAGAACATCCAGTTCATTCTGTTTTCCGATGACCCGATAGATCCGGCACTTTTCAAACGTTCGGGTCTCGAGATCCATCAAGCCATCGGCGAAATGGTTGAGGACCTTCACCTGATGTCCAGGTGCGATTACCTCATGGGGCCGCCATCCACGTTCTCGTGCTGGGCCTCCTACTACGGCAGTGTCCCTTTGCTTTATATCTACGAACCAGGGCAGCGGGTAAAACGAGAAGACTTTGCCGTCAATCCTGAAATTCGTCCCGCGACGTTCCTGCCCGAATCCGTAGCGAGGACTATTGTGGCATCCATGGCTGCCAAGGATGCTGACGGCGAGGGTGATTAGGTCGATGTCCTGAGCCGCCGCTGCGGGTTGCTTTTCATCCGGGCAGTTTTACAATTCCCCAATGCCGCGTCCTATGCGTGCAAGTGCGCTCGGCACGGGCGCGCTGTACACTCCGTTTACCGTATCCATTTGTAATTTCCATGAACCAATTGAAGGAAAGCGTCAAGGCAGTCCTCAGAAGAGTGAGTCCAACATTTTGGCTTTGGCTGGCCGAGCTCTCAATGAATCCCGGGGAACGCCGCCAGTGGGACCGTCGGATTCAGGATGCTCTGGCGTGCCCCGACAACTCACGGCTCAAGCGCGTTCCAGACGCGGGACGGATTGTGGGGGGATGTCAAATCATGCATAACGGCTTGAGGGTGCTGACGGACGGCTATTACGGCCACCGCGTTACCCGCATGCTCAAATTGAACCGAGGTTGCCATGAGCCCCAGGAGGAAGTGGTCTTTGATGCCATCCTGCCCTGTTTGCCGCCCGGCGCAGTGATGATTGAGGTGGGGGCTTACTGGGCGTTCTACTCGATGTGGATGCAAAAAGTGGTCAAGGGAGGCCGATCCCTCCTGATCGAGCCCAGCGCCGGCAGTCTCGAGGTTGGGCGCGCCAACTTCAAGCTCAACGGTTTCACGGGCGATTTCACGCACGCCTATGTTGGAGAAAAACCGGGCCTGGACAAGGACGGCACACCGGTTGTCAGCATCGGATCCTTTGTGGAGCAGCATCGTCTGGCGCGCATCCACCTGCTGCATGCCGATATCCAGGGCGCGGAGATGGACATGCTCAGGGGCACTGACAGCCTCCTGCGCAGCCAACGGATCGATTATCTCTTCATTTCTACCCACAGCGAGCCGTTGCACGACGAGTGCGCCCTTTTCCTTCAGGACCGCCGTTATCGGGTGCTGGTTTCCATCAGCCTGCAAGAGAGCTATTGCTGGGACGGGGTGCTGGTGGCCTGCGCGCCTCATATCGAGCCGCCCGCCTTCCCCCACCCGTCAAGAAAGCCAAGACGCGAACCGGAGCCAGTCACGGCCTAATCCGTTCAAGTGTATTTCCGGACTGTCGTGTTGAACTGAGGTCGTCCGTTAAGCGGTTAAATATCGTTGTGAGCAAGGAAGAATGGACTATGCACCCTGTGAATACATTGCTGTCCGTGATGAGATTGAGGTTATGTCGCTCAAACGAAAGTGCAAAGGCCACCACGGAGTTCGTGGCGCAATACAACCGGCAATTGAACGAGCTGAAGGCAAATAGCAGAGGATTCAAGGTATTTCGTGACTTCCATTACGATGCCGGCGATCATCCCCAGGACTACACTCATTTTGAGTGTGAGTTTGCCGCGCGACATCTCGCAACGAGAAATCCCAAGACGGTCTTGGACATAGGTTCCTATAGGGTTTTCGTCTTAGGCCTGCTGGCAGGCTATAAAGTAACTACTCTGGATATCCGAAAGAGGGAGTCCTCCTTGGACAATGAAACCGTCCTTACATCTGACGCAAAACAATTCGACGTCCAATCAGGCTCCTTTGACGCCGTGGTGTCTCTGTGCGCTTTGGAGCACTTCGGTTTGGGAAGGTACGGAGATGCGTTTGATTTGGACGCTGACAAGAAGGCGTTCAACGAGATGATCAGGGTTTTGAAGCCCGGCGGTGCGTTGGTGTTTACCACAGCGATAACGGGAGCCGCCCCCTCCATTTGTTTCAATGCCCACAGAATATATGATTACAAAATGATCGGGGCTTTATGTGATGGATTGGAACTTGGCAAGGAAGAGTTTTATAGTCACAAGCTGCGCAGCGTTTGCTCCATTGAGCAGATATCGAATGTCCCGACAGTTTGGGATGTCTATTGTGGCTGCTGGATAAAGCGCTGAACCGGCATTAGTCTGAGAATATGAGAGTTCCACGATTGCTTATCTTGGCCCAAATCGCTTTGGGACCGGCTTGTGCCGGGGCCCAAACCACGTTGTTCACCTACCAGGGCAGGTTGGACGACAGCGGGATGGCGGCCAATGGGGTTTACGACCTGCGTTTCGGCTTGTACGCCACAAACGTTGGCGGGACCCTGGTAACGGCAGCGCTGACGAACGCGGGCGTCGCCGTTTCCAACGGGCTGTTCACGACAGCGCTGGACTTCGGGGCGGTCTTCGACGGGACTTCCTTTTGGCTGGACATCGGAGTGCGCAGCAACGGCGCTGGGAGCGATTTCACGGCGCTATCCCCGCGACAAAGCATAACCCCCGTGCCCGAGGCGATGTTCGCGGCCACGGCCAGCACCATCTCCGGGGTGCTGGCTGTGACGAACCTGCCCGCGGACGTGGCGCTGACGGACGGCAACGTGACCTTCAGCGGAACGGTCACCGCCTCCTCGATTATCACGACCAACCCAGTCATCAGCGGCGTTACCACCTACGCCCCGGACATCAATTCAATGACCGAGATCTTTCCAACGAATTCCTATTTGAGCGGGCTGTCCCAAAGGCAGATGGGCGCGGCCGGGAGCGATGCCATCACCCCGCTTAGGGCGGCCTACACGATTCAAGGATCCTATTGCGTGCCGATCTCGCCGACGGGGTGGGCCGCCTATATGCCGATGTGGTTCAGCTTTGGGGTGGATTCGGATTGGTTTGTTTTTTCCTTTTCCGGCAACGGCGAGTATTATGGCATTGCCGTGGACGGGGCCGACGATGATTCGCGGTTCGCCGTCCCGCCGGATGGCTTCGCGCATTACTATATGGTGACATTCCCGACGAGCACTCGCCGGCAGATCACGCTAAAAATGAGCAATGGCGGCGGTTTCTATGCTTGCTGGATGGACCCCACGAACGGCTGGCTCGGAGGCATTCCTCACACCATGCACCGCATGATTGTCCTGGGGGACTCGTTCACCGAAGACCCCGTGTGCCGCGCCTATCCGAGCCGGCTGATGCAGCTCTTCAAGAACCTGGATGTGTGGGCGAGCGGCGTCGGAGGAACGGGCTACATCAATACGGGCGCGGCGGGCGCCGGCCGGACGAATTTCCAAGGGCGCGTGATGGCGGACGTGGTCGCCAACCGTCCCGAGTATGTGCTGATCGCCGGGGGCATCAACGATGCGGGGTACGCCAGTAATGACGTCTATACGGCGGCAGCACAGCTCTACCTTACGATCAGGACGAATCTCCCGCATACCAGGATATTCGCGGTCGGGCCATGGTGGCCGCGGACTCCCGATCCCGTCGGCGATGCAAATGTGTTCGCGGCCATGTACGCCATCTCCAACGCTTGCGTCACGGCGGGAGTCCCGCTGTTCATAGATGATCTCTCAGACCCTTGGATCACCGGCTACTACAGCCAGCCGGGGAGCGGGAATGCGGTGAATTACATCGGCCCGGACGGAACGCACCCCACGGACGCGGGTCATTGGTATCTTGCCTATCGTTTGGCGGCTGTCATAGGCCCGCAGACTCCCGAGCTGATTCCGGCTGGTCCGACGAGGTGAGAAAGGTGGTTTACCAAGAGGCCGGGAGGTCTCGAGACGGACGGGAAAGAGCGGCGGCTTGACGATGAGCGCTCCTGCTTCTCTCCGAATCTCGGTGATGATCACCACGAGGAATCGGCTGCCGGATCTGCGGCGGACGTGCTCGGCGCTCGGGCGTCTGCGTCCCGAACCGGACGAGATACTCATTACGGCGGACGGGTGCTCGGACGGGACCGAGGAGTTCGTGCGTTCGGAGGCGCCGCGCGCCAGGTTGATTGTCAACACGGAGGGTCGCGGGTCTGTCGCATCCCGGGATCGCATGATGAGGGAGGCGCGCGGCGATCTCGTGCTGGCGTTGGATGACGATAGTTATCCGGAACAAATGGATTGCCTGACGGCGCTGGCCGCCCTTTTTAATGAACGCCCGAAATTGGCGGTCGCCCATTTTCCGCAGCATACCGACGAGTATCCCGAGTCGCTCTTGAAGCGGGACTTCGAACCGGCGTGCCTGACGCGCTCCTTTGCCAACTCGGGCGCCTGCCTGCGCCGGTCGTTCTATCTGGAGCTGCCCGGCTTCGAGCCTCGATTTTTCCACATGTACGAGGAGCCTGACTACGCGCTGCAGTGCGTCGCCAGCGGCTACGAGGTCTATTTCACGCCGGTCGTCACGATTCGCCACCATTGGTCGGGTCAGTCCCGCAGCCGCCTCAGGAACCACCATCGCCATGCAAGGAATGAATGCTGGAGCACGCTCATGCGTTGTCCGCTGCCGTACTCGCTGGCGCTTTGCGGCTACCGTGTCTTTTCCCAACTCCGATTCGCGTGCAAGTTTGGACCCTCCTGGGTGGTTCGAGAGCCGGTTTGGTGGTGGCAGGCGCTGGCGGGGATTCCATTCTGCATTCGCAAGGCCAAGCCGTTCTCCTGGGCTGGCTACAAACGTTGGCTAAGCCTCCCAACCAAGATGTGTTGAGACGGGGAATGTGCGAAGTGAACAGTAATGTCGGCGGTGGCAAACGCTGGATCGTGTCCCAGGAAGGGTCGCGCCAGAGCTACGCAGTACCCTTGGCATTCCACAAGCTCGGGATTCTGCGGCTGTTCTGCGTCGATGTCTGGTGCCGTTGGGGACGCTCCGGACTGCGGCGGGGGACCAAGGGAATGCGGGCCCTGGCCACTCGGTTTCATCCCGAAATCCCCGGCCATCGGGTCGTTTCCTTTGGTCCGGCGGCGATCGCAACCAGGACTTTAGACCACTTCCATCGGGCCGGTTACTCGGCCACTCAGTTGTGCGATCGGTACTGCCGCTTTGGCGAGTGGTTTGCCATCCGGGTCCGCGACCATTTGCGGAAGATTCACCTGGACCCTGAAGCAGACCTGTTTTTCGGGTTCAACACAAACTGTCTCGAGACCATGGCCTCTTTGCAAGAGCGAGGCATCTTCACCGTCGTGGATCAAGTCGATCCCGGCAAAGTTGAAGAAGATCTGATCTGCGAGGAAACGGCGCGATGGCCGGGTTGGGCCAGAGTGCCTGGCCGGATGCCGCAGGCCTATTGGGATCGGCTTAAAGCAGAATGGGACCTGGCAGACCTTGTGCTGGTGAACTCCGAATGGTCCTCCGACGCCCTGGTTCTGCAAGGAGTGCCGCGGGAGAAGATCATCGTGATGCCCCTCGCCATCGACCTTGACGCCGAGCATTGGTTGCGGCCGGTGAGAGCCGAAGGCGACCTGAAAGTCCTGTGGCTGGGGAGTGTTGTCCTGCGCAAGGGCATTCCGTACCTCGTCGAAGCCGCGCGTTCGCTCTTGAAGACGAGGATCGAATTCCTGCTGGCGGGTCCCTTGGGGATTTCGGACCGGGCAGTCCAAACGTTCCCGCCGAACGTCAAGCTGCTGGGCCGGGTGACCAGGGACCAGCTCAGCGCAGTGTACCGCCAGGCGCACGTCTTTGTCCTCCCCACGATCTCGGATGGGTTCGCCATCACCCAGCTCGAGGCCATGGCGCACGGACTTCCGGTCGTGACCACGCCCAATTGTGGCCGCGTGGTAACGGATGGAACCAATGGCTTCATCGTTCCACCTCGAAGCAGCGAAGCTTTGGTCGACGCCTTCCTGAAACTCGACTCCGACCGGACCTTATTGCGGGCCATGTCCCGCAACTGCCTGCTCACTGTCAGCAATTATGACTTGCCCTCCAATGCGCGGCTCATCCATGAGGCCACGCTGCGTGCCCGAGGAAATCTGAGAAAGGAAAGGCGCGTCTCCTGAGCTCGCCTTGCCGATCACGATGAGAGCCAATAGCTCTTCAGAGACCCTTCGATCTCTCAGCGCCTTCCTTTATCGCAGGCTTGCCGGCTGGATAACCTGCGAGGTGCGCTTGTTGGGCAGGCATCCGCACGCGCTCGACAGCAAGCTCCAGACTGCAATGATTCACCGGTTTGCATTGGAACACCGGACGCGCGTTCGCAGCCAGAATTTCCATGGGCCGCACCCTCAGCATCGTTCCGAAGGGGCATGACAGAACAATTCTACGGCCAAGCCTACTACGAGTCGCACTTTGGGCCATTCCTCCTCGACGAATCGTACTATGAAGTAAAGGCCCAGTTCTGGAAACACGCCATCTGTTCCCTTTGGTCCCTGCCAGATTCCTGCACGATGTTGGACTATGGGTGTGGTCTGGGCCAGGTCACCGCTGCTTTTCAAAACTGCCAATGCTTTGACGTGGCAGAGTTCAGCCGGGCCTTCCTGGAAAAGAAGGGAAGGAAGTTCTACGCCGATTCGAACGAAATACCGCTAGAACAGTTCGATGTGGTCATCTCCTCTCATTCCCTGGAGCATACGCCGGACCCTTTCGAGCTGCTAAAACGGTTTAGATGCTTTGCGAAGGCTTCCGGCGCGCTGGTTCTCATTTTGCCCATCGAGCGCGACTTTCGAAAGCATCTCGAGGTCGATAACAACGACCACCTTTTCGCCTGGACGTTCCAGACGATCTCCAACCTTCTCCTTGCTTCCGGGTGGACGCCGTGTTTGCAGGAGCACATCTTTGATTCGTTTTGCCTCAGGCAACTCAGCCGTAGGGTTAACCGCAAAACGGCCGTGCGCTGGTCCTGGTGGTTGGGTAGAGCCCTTTGTTCCTACCGCTCGATGTTCATCGTGGCCAAGAAGAGGGCTCCTTAGACATCGCGAGGTGCAATTTCATTTCTTCCGCACTCTCCGGACTATGCTAAACTCTCATCGAGGAGACAAGCTGACGCCGCGAATAATCATCAGCGGGGCGAAACTGGGTCTTGGAGGTGTGAGGACGCATTTGATGCTTCTGTGCCGGCTGCTGCTGGCAAAGGGCTTGCCGATGGACTTGTATGCCACCGGCTCGAATTGGAGCGCCGAGTTGCTGGCCGAGTTGCGCGGCCTGGGCGCGCATCTTCACCTGCCGCCGCCTGGACTCCGGGCGTCAGCGCGGTTGAGCCTGGCTTACGCGGGGTTGACATGGCCGCTCACGATACCCCAGCGGGCCGCCTCGGTTTACTGTGTCGGCGCCGGGCGGTCGCACCTTTGGCTCAACCGGATGCGTCCGCGTGGGTCTATAAGTATTAATCATGAAATTGTCATCCCTCCGGGGCCGAATAGCCCCGCGGGAGAGTGCGCCGCAAGGCTCGATGCCACGGTGGCGAACTCGCGAAAGGTAGCCGAAACCATGAAGGGATATTGGCCGCAAAAGCCAATCCGCGTCATCCCGTTTTTGACATCGGATGGCCCCATCGCACCGCCGGCACGCAGATTACGGCCCGGCGGGCCGTTGCGCGTGGTTTATCTTGGCCGATTGGTGGAACAGAAGCGGCCGGATCAACTGGTGGCCCGCTGGCCGATTTTAACGCAGCACTCGGGCCTGGCGGGCGCCACGTTGGACATCCACGGGTATGATCCCGACGGGAGCATGCTGCTGAAAATGCGCGAGTTCGTCAACCAGAACGGCTTAACCAGCCAGGTGCGGTTCCGGGGCGAGTACGGCTTGGACGACCTTCCCGGCATTCTGCAGGAAAGCGACCTGGTGGCCCTGCCAAGCTTGTGGGAGGGGCTGCCGTTGGTTCTCGTTGAAGCCATGGCGCGCGGAGTGCCCTTTGTGGCGACGGATGCCGGCGGCACAGCGGAGTTGGGAGAGAATAACCCCGACGTGCGGATTACATCCACGCGTTGGGACGATTTTGAAGCGGGCTTGATCGAAATGGCGGAGAGGCTGCACGACGGGAAAATCGAGGCGGCGCGGCTTCATGCGTGGGTGGAACAGCGCTACGGCCACGCGACGGTGTCTCGTCAGTGGCTCAAGTGTCTCATTCAGCCCGCTGAGTTTTTTGCCGATCATGGTTGAGCTAGCCCTTAACTGCCAGGTCCTGCTCTGGCTCATCGTGCTGGGCGTGTTTCTCGCCAGTGGCCAGGCTTCCGTGTTTCATCCGGCTTTGATTTACCTGGGGTTTCATGGGCTGGTGTTCGTGCTGCGGCCGCTGCTGGTCCACTATTTCCACTTCGACGCCGCCTGGAACTACATGCGCTTCATGCCTCAGGATGAGGATTTTGTGAAGACGCTGGCGGTTACCTCGGTGGCGCTGGTGGTTTTTGTGAGTGTTAGCCTCGTGGTCGGGCGCGCTCGGGTTGATTTCCTCTCCGATGAGGCGCCGTCCTTTTCTCCGGTGCAGCGCAGGGCCTGGGTGCTGGCTAACTGGCTGCTGGTCCCTCTGGCGGCCTACTCGATCTTTGCGACCCGCAATGGAGTGGCGGGGGAACGGGTGAACGGGATCTGGATTATGACCAACTCGACCGGTTACGTCAACGATGCCCAGCTCATCGCAGGGCCCATTCTCTGCGTGTGGTTGGTCCTGACGCGCTTCCACTGGCTCAATTTTCCGCTGATCGTTCTCTACGTCGGCTATCGCTCTTTTATAGGCTGGGCGCGCTGGACCATTCTGTTATTGTTCCTCCTGATCGTCCTGGCTTACTGCTGGCACACGCGCAAACGCTGGCTGCCGTTGTGGTCTTTGGGGGTGGCCGTTCCGGTGCTGATCCTGTTCACCATCCTGGGGCACAACCGTGGATACTTTCACGTCCTGCTCATCGGCGGGCAGTCCGAGATTGTGACGTACGATGCGGGCCTGAGTGCCGCCGAGAAAGCCCGAATAAAATACGACACCCAGGACTTCGCGAACTTCGACTATCTCACGTTTGTGCTTTCCTTTATGCCGAAGCGGACGGGAGGCAACTATACGTACGGTGCGCAATATCTGCAGCTCTTCACCGAACCGATACCCCGGATTCTGTGGAAGGGGAAGCCGGTGGGCGCTCCGGTAAGGACGTTCAATATTTCCCAGTACGGCAATTTCGTTGGGCTGACGTTCAGCCTGGTGGGGGACGCCTGGTGTAGCGGCGGTTGGGTCGGGGTGATCATTATGTTGGCCCTGGCGGCCGGCGTTCTCGGCCTCTTCCACCGGTGGTTCTGGCGGAACCAGAGCAACGGCATGGCCGCGCTGTTCTACATATCAGCCCTGGCCATGACTCCCCAGTGGTTCCGCGACGGGGGCATCTCGATCGCCAAGTTCATGTTATGGACTTGGCTGCCGCTCCTGGTCTGGCTGGGGATGACCTGGCCGGCGGCCGGGCGGTTTTTTCCGGTATATTCCGTCTTGCTCCCGCGAGGAGCACGGATTCGTTTTGTGCAACCGAAAAAAACCGAGCGCTGACACGCGCGGTTCAGGACGGCCCATGAAGGCGGCAGCGGCGGACGAGCAGCGTTCAGATTGGCGCGAAGATGAAGTCTCTGGGCATCCTCTGGGCGCAATATGGCCCCTATCATCTGGCGCGTGTCCGGGCCTTGAAGCAGCAAGCAGGCCCGCTAACGGTACACGCCCTGGAACTAGCCAACGAGACCCACGATTACCGATGGGAGCGCGCGGGGGCGGGAGTGGACTTGATCACCCTTTGTCCCGGTTCGGTTGCCGAGCGGTTGCCCTTCGGAACCGTATTCCAGCAAGCGCGCCGGAAGTTCTCCGAGTTGCGAGTGGAGGCGTGCCTGCTTCCGAGTTACTCGCCCAAGCAGTCGCTAGCCGCGTTGTTGGCCGCCAAGTCTTTGAGCGTCCGTGCGATCATGATGAACGAAAGCCACGCTGGGACGGCGCGCGCTACCGGTTTGTCCGCGTGCATCAAACGCCGCCTGATCGGTTTATTCGATGCCGCCCTGGTCGGCGGCACACCCCAGAAACGGTATTTCGCCTCGATGGGGTTGCCGGCGGACAGGATCTTCACGGGCTACGACGCGGTGGATAATGACTACTTCGCCCGGAGGGCGGATGAGGCCAGAGACCGGGCGTCAGAGGTCCGAGGTCGTTACGAGCTGCCGGAGCGCTTTTTTCTTAATCTGGGGAGGTTCGTAGCCAAGAAGAATTTGGGCACGCTCATCCGCGCATACCGCGAGTTTCTCAGCGCCAGTTCGATCAGGCAAACCCACTTGGTTATGGTCGGCTCCGGCGAGGAGGGCGCGACCTTGCAGTCGTTGTGCCACGAATTGAACCTGCCGGTGTACGATAAGTCCGCGGTCCCCGGCCCGGTTTCGACGCTCGCCGCGCAACATGCGCAGGTCAAGACCTCGGCTCCGGGTGTCCATTTCTACGGGTTCCGGCAAATTCAGGAAAACCCCATCTTCTACGCTTTGGCCGACGCCTTCATTCTGCCCAGTCTCTATGAAGAATGGGGCCTGGTGGTCAACGAAGCCATGGCCTGCGGCCTCCCCGTCGTCGTGAGCCAGACGGCGGGTTGCGCCGAGGATCTCCTCGAACCCGGCGCTCCGTCAGGGACTTCCCACGGCAGCCTGCCCGGAATGAACGGCCCGGCCTCAGGCCCGCGGCTTTGCCAGAACGGCTTCCTGTTCAATCCGGAATCTCCAGCCGACCTCGCCCAGGCGTTGGCGGTCCTCGATGCAAGTCCCGAACTGCGCCGGGTCATGGGCAAGGCCAGCGGACGCATCGTCGAGAGTTTCTCGTGCGCCGCCTTCGCCAGGAACGCTCTCTTGGCCGCCGCCGCCTGCAACGGAACCCGGGCGGGCCGACGCTAAGTGGTCATGGCCGCCAACCCCGATATAGACGGATTAAACTGCCCCTCGTTCTGCTGAATTCTCACGCCTAATCGCCTCGTGCGCCACCTGCACTTCACTCAGGCATTGGACCCGCTCAACGGGGGCGGCATGGGCCTCAGCGCCGTGGCCTTACATCGGCAATTCCTGGCCATGGGCATCGAATCGACCCTCTGTTCGACCTGCGGTGAGACACCACGGAGGCCGGCCGAGCGCGTCATCGAGTTCCGTCGCGTCAAACCCGATTTCCTCTACTTCGCCCCGGAGATGTGCGCCCAGGCTCGTGAACTCGTGGCCGGGGCGGACGTCGTTCATGGTCACGGTCTCTACGTGGGCACCAACATGCTCCTTGGCCGCCAGGCGCGCCGGCAGAAGAAAATGCTGGTCTATCATGTCCACGGCTTTTTCGAACCCTACATCCTCCAGCGGGCGCGGTGGAAGAAGCGGTTGGTCCACCTGCTTTTTGAGAACGCTAATTTCCGGCAGATCAGGTTATGGCGGGCCTTGACGGACTGCGAGGCCGGCCAGATCCGCTCCTGCGGCATCCAGGCGCCCATTGTCGTGGCGCCGAACGGCCTGGATCCGGGTGCTTATACCGCACCCCCCGGTCCGGTGGCGGCCATAGAAACTCCCTTGATCCCTCGGTTATCCAAGAACAGCCGCCGCATCCTCTTTCTGGGACGCATTCATCCCAAGAAAGGACTGGACTTGTTATTATCCGCGTGGGCCAGGCTGGGGGCCCAGGGACGGGACTGGGAACTGGTGGTGGCCGGCCCGGATGAAGGTGGGTACCTGAAGTCTATGCGGCGGCTGGCCCAGGAGCTTCATATCGAGGATCGAGTGCTTTTCACCGGCTCCGTGACGGGCCTGGATAAGACCAGGCTGCTGCATTCCGCGGACCTCTTCGTGCTTCCATCCTATTCCGAAGGGTTCCCGATGGGTCTGCTGGAAGCGATGGCCTGCCAGGTGCCGGTCGTGGCGACCCGGGCGTGCAATTTCCCCGAGGCCGCCGTCCTCGGCGCCGGCTGGGAATGCGAGGCGGCGCGGGAATCACTGCTGGCCACGCTGGCGGGCGCACTGGCCGCTTCCGAGTCCGAACGCGCGGAACGGGGCCGCCGAGGGCGCCAGTTAGTGGAAACCCGCTATTCCTGGTCGAGAACGGTTTCGATTCTCGTGGAGGCTTGCCGTGCGCATTGCTGAAGAACAGCCTCACGTCCGCCTCGACCTGTTTGATTCCAAGTTGGGCCTGGACAGGGGCCGACCGCTCCTTGTCGAGGCCGCGTGGTATGCGGTTAAGTGTCTTCTCTTTTTGCCCGCCTGGCCGGTTCCGTCCTCCGTTAAGCGCGCCATTCTGCGCCGGTTCGGCGCGCGGGTCGGGCGTGGGGTCGTGATAAAGCCCCGCGTGAATATACACTTTCCCTGGAAGCTCGCAGTGGGAGATCACTCGTGGATCGGCGAGGAGGTTTTCATCTTGAATTTCGAGCCGGTGACCATCGGGGCGCAGTGCTGCATCTCCCAGCGTGCGTTTCTCTGCGCGGGCAATCACGACTACCGTCTCCCGGATTTCCGCTTCCGCAACCGGCCAATCACCGTCGGAGACGGCGCGTGGGTCGGCGCTCAGACCTTCGTTGGCCCCGGGGTCACCATCGGCGCCGAGGCCGTCGTTACCGCTGGATCCGTCGTAACTAAGGACCTGCCCAATGGTATGGTTTGCTCCGGCAACCCCTGCGTCCCCGCCAAAAAGCGGTGGAAATGAGCCGGGGCATCAGCTCGTTGTATGGAAACACAGTCCTCACCTCCTCGGCAGGCCCCCGCCCACCGACGCATCCTCGGCGTGAACTTCTTCGTCGGGGAGGCGGCTGAGGCGGTGGAAGTTGGCTGTCGGGGCGGATTAGTCGTTGTCCCAGCGGCACCCGCTTTGATGGAACTTCAGCGTGACCCCAGCTACCGCCAGGCCCTGCTCGAGGCCGATCTGGCCATCCCCGACAGCGGCTTCATGGTCTTACTGTGGAACCTGCTGATGCGCGACGGTATCCGCCGGATCTCCGGTCTGGAGTACCTGGAGCTGCTGCTCCGCCGTGCCGAGTTGAGGCAACCCGGCCTCGCGGTGTGGGTCATGCCCTCCGACACGGCGAAGCACCGGGCCCTGGGCTGGCTTCACGATCGCCATTACAGGGTCGAACCGGACGACTTCTACATCGCTCCGAGATACCACGCCGGAGCGATTTCCGACCCCCAACTGGTGGAGATAATTCGGTCCCGCCGTCCCCGCCACGTCATTGTTGGCATCGGCGGAGGCACTCAGGAGAAGCTCGGGCTCTATCTCAAGCGAGCCTGCGACCCTGTTCCATCCATCCATTGCGTTGGGGCGGCTGTCGGCTTCCTCAGCGGCGACCAGGTTCGGATTCCCGTTTGGGCGGACCGGTGGGTGCTCGGGTGGCTCTTTCGGTGCGCGTCAAATCCTGGCCGTTTCCTCCCTCGCTACATCAGGGCGTTCAAACTGGCTGTTGTGATCTGGCGCTACCGGGCGCGACTGCCGGATATCGCGGCCTGAGTCCGCTGCCACCGTTGCTCCCCGATGCCGCGTCTTGCTTTGCACCTCCGGTTCGTTATGCTCTGTCGCATGTTGCTGCGTAAAACGCTCGCTCGGGCCTGATTCTTCAGAGGCTGACCAGATGAGCGAATTTGCAGTTTCAAGCGAGGCTCGGCCCGGGCGGCTCGCGCTCTTGGTGAACCCATGGGTTTTGGCCCTGTTTGCCCTGGCCGCTTGCTGGCTGCTTTTCTTTGATGAATTGCGGGATGAGTGGCAGATGAATCCCCAATACGGCTTTGGCTACCTGGTTCCGCTGCTCGCTGGCATACTTGTGTGGCGCCGGTGGCCGGAGCGCCCGGCTGTGCAGGCCGCTCAGCGGAGCGCAACCAGGCGTGCGGCGGCCGCCCTTGCCGCGGCGCTCCTGCTCCTGCTCCTGCCCTTGCGTGTAGCCCTTGAAGCAAACCCTGAATGGCGGCTCCTATACTGGCTCCACGGGCTTCAGATGGTTGCCCTGAGCCTGGTCCTTGTCCACTGGGCTGGCGGCTGGAGTTGGGTTCGGTTCTTTTGGCCGCCTATCCTTTTTGCCCTGATCGCGGTGCCCTGGCCGATGCAGTTGGAACAGTCCTGCATCCAGAACCTGATGCGTTTCGTGGCTGGCTTGACCGTTTCAACGGCCGACCTCCTCAGTATCCCTGCGGTCCAGCACGGAAACCTCGTTGAGGTCGGCGCCGGGACGGTTGGCATCGACGAAGCCTGCTCCGGCGTTCGTTCTCTTCAATCCGCCCTCATGCTCTCGCTCTTTCTGGGCGAAATGTACCGGTTCAGCCTCCCCAGACGCGCGGTGCTGCTGAGCGGATCGCTGGTCTTCGTCCTGTTGGCGAATCTTGCGCGCACCACTCTCCTGGTCTGGGCAGCGGCCACGCGCGGCCTGCATCAGATGGAGGCCTGGCATGATACAGCCGGTAATCTAGTCATGGCCATTGTGCTTCCGGGCCTCGTGCTCCTGGCCTATTTCATGAAACCCAAAGGCCCTCGCACTGTTGCCTCGGCGAACGCCGCCTCCACTACCGTTCCAGCAATACCCCAGTGGGTCGGTCTGACAACGCTCGCTTGGCTGGGCGTGGTCACCTTGGCGACCGAGGCATGGTATCGAAACCACGAATCCGGCCTGGTGGAAAACCCGCGATGGTCCATCTCCTGGCCCGAGCAAAGCCCGCAGTTCAAGAAGGTCGAGGTGCCGGAGCGGTCCCTGGCCATTCTTCGGTGCTCCAATAGCGAATCCGGTTCCTGGACCGATGATGGGGGCAATCGTTGGGACGGCTTCTTCCTGCGCTGGGCGCCAGGCAGGAACTCCGCTCAACTTGCCAAGGGTCACCGCCCCGACATCTGCCTGCCTGCGACCGGCGCCATCCTGCTTGAGGACTTCGGCCCGGTTACTGTTTCCGTCGATAGCCTCGGGCTTTCCTTCCAGCACCAGTCCTTCCAAACCGGCCCCAATGTGGTTCACGTCTTTTATTGCCTTTGGCCCGACCGTCGATCTCCTTCCGAAACACCACTGGTCGAGGATGGCTCCGAATTCAGCCGCCTCCTGGCGGTCCTCGCCGGCAAACGCCACCTCGGCCAGCAAGCCCTTGAACTCTCGGTTCACGGCGCTGAATCCAAGGACGAAGCCATCTCCCTCCTTCGCCGGCAGCTCCCTGCTCTCGTCCGGCGCGACCCTCCAGGCTCGGTAACGCGCACCCAGTAGCCCGCCGCGCAGATCGGGATAGGCAATCCGTTCCAAGGGGCAGACCCCGAAACTCTATGTCTATTGTCCGATTCCCCTGGCCGTTGCCTATGGCTGGCCGGCGGACTCGACGGAGCAGCAGGTAATCGTTTTCCAAGGCGAAATCCCGTCTGCAGTTTATCAGACCGGATGGAATGATACAGTTCGGTTACGGACCTTCGGCCATCCCGGGCGTCGGGCGTAAGTGGCTGTGGCGCAACGGCTAACCTCAGGCGTGGCGTAGCCTGTTGTGGGGGATAAATGTCCAAACCAGGGAGGATCATCCGGAGCGCTGTGTTATACTGATGATTTCGGGCCTTTGGATCGCAATCTGGACAATCAAAGGCAATGAAAACCCAGATTGAGGGAATGAAAACAACTTACTTTTTGACGTTGGCAGTGTTGGCTGGCGCTGGGGTGCTCCTCGCGTCGGCTCCGGCGGCGGTCGCCGGAATAGAAACCTACGATTTCACGTTCACCAGCAGTGGCATGGATGCCACGGGGACGATCACTATCGAAAACGGAGTCGCTCAAAGCGGCTCAATCAATGTTACAGGGGTCCCACTCGAAGCATCCCCAAGCACGTCGATCAGTGCGGCAGGTTCCTTGCTTCCGGCGAGCGGGCCGACCGACGCCAGGAATCATGATGGCGACGTGATTACTTATGACAATGTCGTTAACCTTGCGAATAATCCCATTCTAAATGACAATGGATTGGGTTTTGGCTCCGGCCAATACGGTCCGAGTTCTTATAATACGCTTATTAATCTGTTCGCTAATTCGCCAGGTTCATACGAACTGTTCATTGGAGAAGCGCAGTTGGACTCGAATGGAAATGTGATCGGTGGTGCTCAATGGGTTTACAATACTGATTCTGGTTTTTTGACTGTCGCCGCCGTCCCCGAGCCATCGGCATGGACCAATCCTTTAATCCTTTGTGCGTTGACGATGGGATCGCTGGGATCCCTGGCAATCCGCCGCCGCCGCGCAGGTGCGTAAGATTAGCCGCCTTCCGCTTTCCCGCCCCGTCAGGCCGGCCCGTGTGCCGGCCTGATTCATTTTGCGCCGCTTCCATCGCCCTGAATCACGATCTCCCTCGTGGATGGGCGGACTCGCCGCGCCGCGCTCGCTATGGGCTACCTGCTCTGCGCAACGCCCGGCGGCCCGGCCACAGGGCTCTCGGATGGCTCGGCGGCGGGCATCAAGTATCAGACCTTCGCCGCCTGGGTAGCGCGACGGCGCAAACAACTAGGGTTGGCCCAAGCACCAGCCAAACGGGCCGACCCGGTGCATTGGCTGGAGGCGGTGGTCAGCCAGGCCAAGAGGGCGGCATCGCACCTGGCTGCTCCCTTGCGAGTGCGAGTGTCCACGGGAGCCTGGATTGAGATCAGCGACTTGGACCAGGTCAGCCTAGCTTTGTCAATGTTTTCATGGAATTCAAGTTTTGATTGGATTCATGGCGGGGAAAGGTTGAGCTACTCGTATCGGAGGGCCTCGATCGGGTCGAGGCGCGAGGCCTTGCGGGCGGGGTAGAAGCCGAAGAAAACACCGACGGCGGCGCTGAAAGAGAAGGCATAGAGGAGCCATTCCGTAGGGATGAGCGTGGGCCAGCCTTTGCTGGCCGCCAGCATCCGGGAGAAGCCGATGCCCAGGCCGATGCTGGCGATCTGGGCTTCGATCTGCGCCTTGGCGCCGTAACCCAGGCTCACGGTGGCAATCGCTGCCGCGACGCCGATAATCATGCCCAGCGTCGTGAGCAGGGTCCGCATCAGGTTGCGGCGCAGGGCACGCAAGGCGATTCTCAGGGTGGCCACGAGGCGCATCATACGCCGAGTTGGACCGCTTGTTGGGCGTCGCGTAGCCGGGCCAATTCTTTTTCCGCGTCCAACCGCTCGGTCACCGGCGTGTCGCTGACGATGCGGCCATCGCGCATGATCAAGTTGCGCCGCGTGTAGCGGGCGATGTCCAGCTCGTGCGTCACCATCACGACAGTGATCCCCTGGTTGTTGAGTTTTTGAAACACTCCCATAATCTCGATGCTGGTCTGGCTATCCAGGTTGCCGGTGGGCTCGTCAGCGAGCAACAGGGCCGGCTGGTTCACCAACGCCCGCGCGATGGCGACCCGTTGTTGCTGCCCGCCCGAAAGCTGGTTCGGATGATGGTGGGCCCGCTCGGCCAGACTCACCATTTCCAGCGCTTGCAAGGCGCGGGTCCGCTGCTCGCGGCGCGGCAGATAGGCGTGCTGATAAAGCATAGGCAGTTCCACATTTTCCATAGCCGAGGTGCGCGCCAGCAGGTTGAAGCCTTGGAAAATGAAGCCGATTTTCCTGTTCCGAATGTCGGCCAACTCGTCCCGCTCCAATCGTGATACGTCCGTCCCGTCCAGCAGATAGCGCCCACGGGTCGGCCGGTCCAGGCATCCAATAATGTTCATGAGCGTGGACTTGCCCGAGCCGCTGGCACCCATGACGGCCACGAACTCGGCCGTTTTGATCTCGGCAGAGACGCCCCGGACCGCAGGAACGTCCAGCCCGCCGGTGTGATACACCTTGTGGATGTCTTCGAGAATTATGACGGCATTCATCGGCTGCTTGCTCCCAGGAGTGCAGGACTCAGAACCGTCTGCCCGCGCCGCTGAAGGGATTGGGCGGGGGCCGTGAAACGGCGGTGTCTGGGGTGAGGATGCCGGTGACCACCGAATTGAAATCCACATACAGCTTCTCAATCCGGCCCGAGATCTGGCTCCCCACCTGCACGTTCACCACCGGGTCCAATTGGCCTGTCGCCGTCACGACCTGCGTGAGGTCTCCCCGCGCCACCGGCGTAGTCTGATATTCAATGACCGGCTCATGGCCGCTCTGCCAATACCACACGCCGCCGCCGCCCGCCCCCAGCACGAGCGCGAGCATGACCAGCCTCGTCCTGGAAAACCTTCTGTCAGTAGCCATAATGGGAAGAAACTGAATTCGCTATCGGGTCATTCTGGCGGCTCCCTGCCAGCAGGGCAGGAGGGTGCCAATTGGCAAAGCCAGCCAGGCAGTAACTAACGACGCGAATGGAGAGTAGTTGAGCATGAGCAGGGACACTTCTTATCGGTTGCCATCCTTTTCGGCCGCTGACAACCCCGGTGCGGCGGCGACAACGCGGAACTCACCCGTCGGCGTGGTGCGCTGCACCGTAGTGAGGAGACGGCCCTGATATGCGTTGCGGGTGTCGGTCTTGAAAAGACCGCCGTAGCCGAGGTCTCCAGTGTCGAGACCAACGAGGCGAGCTGCGCCTTGGACGCGCACGGTCACAGCGGAGGTCGCTTCGGGCACAAGCAGGCCTGCCTCGTCAACGACGGTGATTTCGTAGAATGCCATGTCGCCTGAGATGGGCAATTGGACCGGCGTGATCTGGAGTCTCGCAGGCGCGCCGGTCGTGGGCAACTTCTGAGCGGCGACCTGTTGGCCTGCGCGGTAACCGATCGCCGAGAGCGCTCCCGGAGCATAGGGCACGCTCCAGTCGCTCGCATAGATGTCGTGGGAGACCGCATGGCGTCCGAGGGAACGATCGTTGAGAAACAGTTCCACTTCGTCGCAATTGGCGACAGCCCGGACGGTGAGTTGCGCGCCTGCCGGCCAGTTCCATGTGCTGAGCAAGGGCCGGCCACGCCTGGGATTATCGGGATTCCGGCCGTCCAGAACGAGGATCCGCAGCACGGGATCGTCGCGCCAGAAGGCGGCGCGCTGATAGAACCCGGGCTTTTTCCCTCCGGCGATGTCAATGAATCCCGAGCCATTGCCCCGGCTGGGAAATCTTCCAGCCTCTCCGAGATAGTCGATGCCGGTCCAGATGAACTCGCCGATGACATAGTCATGATCGCGCACGCCAAGCCAGTAGTGAATGCCCGAAGAGGTTTCGGTGCCGAGGCAGAGGCGGTGCGGGAAGCGAGCTCGCTCGGGAACGTAGGTGTTGGTGCCGTAGAGGCGGTCGATGTAATTGTAGCCAGCGATGTCCAGGGCGTCCATGAAGCCGTTTCGGGAGGAGACATAGGACTGGTCGCAGGCGGAGGTTGCCGGACGGGTGGGGTCTTCTTCGTGGCAGATGGCAACCAACTCGCGCGCGATTTTTGCGCCGTCGCGATCAAGTTGGTTGGGAACCTCGTTGCCGATGCTGTAAAGGATGACGCTCGGATGGTTTCGGTCACGGCGCAACATGGCGCGAAGGTCGGTCTCGTGCCACTGGTCGAAATAGAGGTGATAGCCGTATCGCGATTTGCCGCGTGGGTTCTCGGTGTAGTTGTACGGCCAGTCCCGCGTCCACTCGTCGAAGGCTTCATCGAAGACGTAAAAGCCGAGTTGATCGCACAGGTCGTAGAACTCCGGCGCGAACGGGTGATGGCTCGTGCGGATGGCATTGCAGCCCAACTCCTTCAGCCGGGCCAGGCGCATGGCCCAGACTGCCGCGGGCACGGCGTTGCCAAAGGACCCCGCGTCCTGGTGGACACAGACGCCTTTGAGTTTGGTGGGCCTGCCGTTGACGAACAGGCCGCGGTCGGGATCGAACTCGAGCCGGCGGATGCCAAAGGTGGTGACGGTTTCGTCGAGCGCGCTGCCGTTCAGCGTCAGCGTGCTGCGCAGCCGGTAAAGCTCAGGCGTGCCTTCGGACCAGAGACGCGGTTTGAGCACGGTGATGCGCTGGGTGGCGCGCTGGCCAGGGCGCAGGCTATCAAGCGTCAGTTTCGACTCAGTGCCAGCGACCACCGTGCCATCAGGGCCAAGCACGCTGCCGCGCAGGACAACTTCCCGGTTTGTTGGACGCGCTTTCCAGACATCCTTGAGCCAGGCCTGCCGCTCAGCATCCGTGAAAAAATGCGCGTCGATGATGGTGCTGGCCTCGACGACGGCTTGCTCGGGGGTGATCTCAGGCGTGGTGATGCTGACGCCGCCATCAAGCCGGAAGTGCGTGTAGCCCGTTGTAATCAGCCGCACATGCCGGTAAATCCCGGACCCGGCATACCACCGCAAGGCAGGCTCGAGCGAATCATCAACCCGGACGGCAAGGACGTTGGGGGAGCCGTTGGTTTTTAGAAACTCGGTGAGATCGTAGCGGAAGCCGATGAACCCGGAGGGTCTGCGTCCGAGAAACTGCCCGTTGATCCACACCTCGCTGTTCATATACACCCCGTCGAACTCGACGACGACTTTCTTGCCGGCGGTGGTCGGAAGCGTGAAGCTCTTCCGATACCAGCCGATGCCGTGCGAGAAATAACCGCCATTGCCCTCGCCATCCGGGGGTTTGTTGATGGGACCCTCGATGCTCCAGTCGTGCGGCACGTCGAGGGCGCGCCAGCCGGTGTCGTCGAAGTTGAGCTGCCTGGCCGCCGGGTCATCTCCAAGGTGAAAGCGCCAACCGGTGTCGAAAGGAATGATCTCTCGGGGGCTGGGCGCAGGCTCGGCGGAGGCACGGGCCGCCGAGGCCAGGCAGAGCACGACACTGAGCCTGAGAAGCTGCAGAGACGATGTGAATGGACAGCGGTTGGACATAAGCAGGGAGGGTGGCTGGGTTAAAAAAAGACCTTCCATTCTACATCTTTGCCTCTGGACGACGTATAGTCCACAGTGAGCAGGCTGCCGTCAGTCTCCATCTTCGGCGCGAGGCCCCCGGATAACTCCACTCGTTTGGCGGCGAACCCCTCCGGAACGTAGATGCGCAGTTGGTACGGATCACCGGCCACCGCGCGGGAGATGCCCTGCAGCACCCGTTCCTGGCTATCGTAGGCAAGGTTCTTGATGTCAAACGCCATCTGCCTGACGTGCCTGCTGGTGGAAATCAGCACCGGATGGTCCTGCTTCTCGACGATGCTGTAGATGTCGCAGTCGTAAGCGTTCAGCGGACGCGTGACGAAGGTTTTCTTGAAGGTCCCGATGAGTTGCCGGGTCCAGAACTCATAGGCAATATACTCTTTAGTCGCGTCGAGGCGGAGGTCTTTCGCCGCGTCCAATGAAGCGGTGAACTTGCGACTCGCATTCCCGGTAAAACTGAAGACCGCCAGAACGGACCACTTTCCAAAAGGGCGTTCGACCGGCATATTCCAGACACGGGCCGGCTTGCGGACGAACAAGTCCACAGGATAGGCTACGTCCATGGTCGGCGGGCTGATCCGCTTCAACAGTTCAATCCGGTCAGCAGGATAGGGCACGTTGAAGGCTTCCGACACGAAAAGGGTGTTCCCAGCAATGGCGTGAAAATTCGCATCGACCTTGGCCTCTGCCGCGTTGAAGTCCTTTCGATCGCTGGCATTGTACCTGTAGATGTGGAAACCGTCGCCGTCGTTCCAGAAAACCCGGCCGTTGTAAAAAAACCGGTTTGCCGAGCCTAACACCGTTTCGGTAAACAACCCCGTAAACTCGGTTTGCGACAGGGTCGAGTCTCCTGTCTCATAACCGTGATCGGCATCCTCCGAGACCCGGCAGATGTCCACGATTCCGTAGGAATGATCGACTGGCTGCATGTTCGAGCGGATGACCATTCGCGGCGCCTTTTGGTCGACCGCCTCGCGCCAGGGCGCCCCTCCCGCGCGATAGGTCTCCAACGCGCTCATGTAAGGGTCGTACTGCCCTGGCCACTTGTCCCACCAGTCCGCAAAGTCCATCTCTGCCCGGCCTGTCTCTTGCTCATGTCCGGCCACCCAGCGGAACGCGCGCTCGCGCTCGAGCTTGATGGTCAGAGGATTGGAAAAATCGATGACCCTTTCCCCGCCGTACTTAACCGTGTGTATCGGCAGAAAGCACTCGGCCGGATAATTGATCCGGGAGGGGCGCCCCTGGGTGCTTCCTCCTGAACCATATATTCCAAAGCTCCCCTGCGGAGCGGGTCCTCCGAGGCCCCAGTAGAAATCGCCCAGGCCATTGGCCTGAAAAAACTGTCTCGCGTTGCCGTTGTTGCCGCCGGACATCCACCCGTGGAAGCGGCTGTAGTTGTTCGCTACCAGTTCCCGGTCGTCCAGGTCGATCGGCCGCCGCTGTTTGAGACGCACGTCGTGCGCGAGCGCGATGAGGTCCGCCTGATGTTCCATCCCGCGGAGCGCATCCTGATTGAAGTCGATGAGGAGTTTCTCTCCCGGGAAGCTCCTTCCGGGAGGCACAGTGATCTTGTAACTGCAGTATCCCCGAACCCGCATGCGGTCTGCGACCTTGCCACTCCAGCCCGACGCGACTTCGAACCTCGATGCGCCTTTCCGCGTGGTGACATGTCCCATCAGGAGGCTGTTTCCCGTGTCGCTGTCCCTGACCACATGATTGACGGCGTAGGTTTTGGGGGCGATCAGATTAATCACCGACCAAAGCTCGTAATAGTCGCGATTGCGAGAGTGGGTCCCCAGCGTGATCCATTTGTCCGGGGAACCGCCCAACCGGGCGTCACCCGACACAAAGTAGTCCATGTCCCCGAGGTCCACCGCTTTACCAGTGTTGTTCGAGCGGCCCAGGCAGACCAGGATGTCATTGCCGGTTTTGCTGACGGAGATCTGATAGTCAAAATCGAGTTGGCCGGCTTTCGTTCCGCGCAACGTCACAGTCACGAACGACCCAAGATTGTTGGAGTCGTCATGGTTGACGGAACTGGCCACGGTCCAGCCCGAGGAGTCGTCCCCGGGAAGAAAGTGAACGTCGTTCATTTGCATCGGTGTGCCTTTGACCTCCGCCGACCAGCGACAGTTGGGTTCATCGACAAGAAGCAAAAGGCGTGGGGTGTCGACTCTGATGGGCGGCGCTGCTGCGATTTGGAGGGACTGGCACAGGACGATGGAAATGATCGAGAGACAAATGGGAATTGGGCCAGTGATTTTCATGCTGAGGTTATTTCGTGCTGCGCGTTTGGTGATTGCTGAAATCCATTGCGGTCACTTTGGAGTTCGTCGAGAGCTTATCGTCTTGCGTGCCGACTCGACCACGCCGATTGCGAGGCCCTTGCCCCAGCGCCAGAGGGACCTGGAGGCGGATTGCATACTCTGCGATTACTCCGCGGCAAAGGCGCGGAATGAGTGAGCTGGAACAGCCACCTCGAATGACGTGCCGCCGCCGCCGCCAAATCCGCCGCGACCGCCCCGGCCGCCGCGGTCCTCGGACCCGGCGAGGGTCTGGTCGGTCAACAGATCCTGAAGGCGGTTGGCGCGGACAACCGAGACGCGCGCGCTCACGGGCTGGGGCCGGAAGTTCTGGACGATGAACGTGCGGTTGTCGTAGGCAAAGAGGCTGACGTGATCCGGGGCGTCGAGGCTGACAAACACGTCGCGACCCAGGAGCGCACGGATCTGATTGAGGACGCTCCGGGGGAGACGGTAGAGGTCGGCGAAATCATCGGGGATAGCCAATACGGAGAAGGTGCCCTGGCCGTAGGCGGACGAGATGGCCATGGGATAGCCGGATAGAGCGGTGTTGAAGTTGATGGAAAGCCGGTTGTCGTTCTCGAAGCGGCGGATTTGGGGAAGGAGAATGTTCAAATCGGGTTCGGAGGCCGGGGCCGCTCCGCCGCCGCGGCCACTGCTGAAGCGCGTGGCCATGACGCGGCGGGCGGTGACCTGGATTTCGTCGATGTCTTGAAAGCCTTTGTCGCCCAGTGCCTCGATTAAACCCGTGGTGGCGATGACCCGCCCTCCGGCCTGCACGAACCTCTTCGTCTTGGCGACCAGATCCTTGTCGTAACTGGATGCCGCCGTGAGGAAGATGGTGGGAGCGTTGGCTGGGAATTCGGGGACCAGGTCAATTGGAATACCGATCATGCCGAGGTAATTGGGAAGATATGCTTCGCCGACCGAGTTGCACGGTTTGTAGGTGGCGACGCCGAGGGGCTTGCCGAGCTTGCCGAGGAAGCGGTCGAGCAGCTCGGCGGAGCAGCCGGCGATGCGGGCGACCATGCCGGGGGTGTAGGTTGAGCCGTCGGGCTGCGGGATCGACGCCATGAGTTTGGCGAGGCTCAGGCTGGCGTTGGGGTCCGCATCGGCGCCCCGATTGCCGGTGTTCAGGCCGGCCATAATCTGCATGGAATTGAACAGCATGATTTCAGGAACCTTCGCGAAGAAGGTATCCCACATTTGCTCGGCGTAACGTTCGACATCCCGGCCGCCGTCGATCCAGCCGCCCTGGTTGCCGCCGGGCTTGATGTTGTTGAAATACTCGGTCTGGAGGTAACTCTGGTAGGACTGGAGGCGCTGGCCGGAGTTGGCGTCGCGCGTCTCGGTGCCGGTGTAGATGGCATCGTACAGCTTCGGCTCGACGGCGAGGTCGTAGCCCAGGCCCTGGAAGCTCTCATACCAGTTCGGATACTTGATGATGAGCCTCACCTTGGGGTTGATCGCCTTGGCCGGGCCGATGATCAGGTCCCGCGACACGTCGTCCAACTGTTCGGTCCGGAACCGGGTCCAGCTCTTGTCCCCTTTGGCGGCGATGCACCGCTCGCATTTGCAGTTGGAGAAGAAGAAGTCGTCCAGAATGATTTCGTCGAAGTGCCGGGCGGTAAACTCGGTCATGGCCTTGACCTTCTCGCGGTCGGCCGGCGTGCTGTAGCAGTAGGACTGGAACCCGTTGGGTTCATTGGCGGTCAGGCCCAGGCCGGCGGAGGTTTTGATTCCCCTGTCGGCGAAGAACTTCTTCATCGTGGTTACATCGGACTCGGTGGCCAGTTGCGCATTGCGCGTGGTCTCGAGATAGACCTTGTCCACCCGGACCTGCTTTTCCACGTTTGCCCATTGGTTGGAGAAACGCTCGAGGCTGTTCGGGATGGAGTGCACCTCCTGGTAGCGGAAATAGACGGCAATGCTGAGGTTCGTGTAGCCGCCGGCTTGGGCCGCGGCGACCGAAAGCAACAGGGCCCAGAGGGAATTATGAATTATGAAGTATGAAGTATGAAATGCAACTGACAGGAACGACGCCCGCAGGGAGTTATGAATTATGAAGCATGGATTATGAAATGCAACTGATAGGAACGACGCCAGGGAGGTACGCGGCCGGTTTGGTTTTGTGAGGATGTTGTTCATGATTGGATTTTGGGGGTTCGGGAATGGGACGGACGGTGCATAGGCTTCATACTTCATAATTCATACTTCATAATTCATAATTCAGTAAGTGCCCAGGGTGACACGCAGAGTTTGCGGAGCGGTGCCAAAGGGCAAGGCATGGTCCGTCTCGTCCCCGTTTAGGATGCGCATCACACGGAAAACGGAAGCGGGCGAGTAGTCACGCCCATCGTGTGAGGCGTTGGGCTTCCTTTCCAGTGGCTCGGCTTCCTCGACCCGGAGCCAGTCGCGATGCCCTCCGGACGCCGCCTTGAACTCGATGGTGCAAGAGCTGCCGGTGATGAAGAATTGGTTTTCCGTGATTTGGGCAACCAGCGCGCGTCCCGTGGGCGGGGGCGGGGCGGCTTCTCCCGCATCCGGGGCTGCGCCACGGGGGCCGCGCCCCCCGCCGGCGGCGTTGTTGGTTGCGGCCGGGTTTGCCGCCGCCGTTCCGGGACCTGGGCCAAAGCCCCCTGGACGGCGTCCTGATGCCCTGAAGTTGATGATTGCGCTCCAGGCTCCAAAATCGAGCGTTGCGTTCCTTTGGTCTGCTTCCTCTTCAACCGCCTTAACTTTGCCTTCGAAATCAAGCTGCGCCACTTCGCGCATGATGGGTTCAAGCATCCGGTAGTTCATCCCGACCGGGGCGATGGATTCGGGTGTTGCCCGCGTGTAGTCAAGGCCAAATGGCGACCAACCGATGGCACCGCGCCCCAACGCGGCGAAGCACATCCGGCTGCCGTTGCCGCCTCCGCCAGTCTCCGGAACAAACAGGGCGTTGTCTGGCCGCGAATAATGGTCCAGCACCGCCAGATATTTCGCGCTGTCATTCATGTAGATGTCGGGACAGAGAATATCAATGGCGGGAGCGGCAGCCTTCCATATATCCAGGACATTGTCGGTCGCGCCGCCGCTTTCATAGGTGCCGGCGCGGGGATTGGTGAGGGGATCGCGCAACGCGGCGTTGACGTACATCGGCAACGGGTATTCGGCCTTGCCAGCGGCGGCCACCTGGCCGATGTAATGGGCCACACAGTAGGCGTGAAAATACTCATCGGCGTTATCGCCGAAAGCCTCCCGCCAATTCCCGCCAGCGCCATTGGCCCCGTTTCTGCCGCCCAGCGCCTTCAAGAACTCCGCCGGCACCGGCGCGGCAAACACCCTCTCCGCCTCCGGCGAATAGTCGCGTATGCTGCCCCATGCCCCCGGCTCATTTTCAACCTGGATCATGATAACCGTGTGAACCGGGTCCACGGACTTGATGTGGCGCATCAGGGCGCTGAAGGCTTTCATGTCCGCTTTCATGCACGCCTCCGCCAGAGGCGATGGGGAATCAACGGACTGGCCGCGATTGCCCGTGATGTGAGTGAAGAGCTCCGGCTGGCTTTTGGCCCAGAGCGGAATGTAGTGGCCACTGCCGTTTTTCCAGGTGCCGAACCAGAGGAGTACCAGGCGCACGTTGTGTTCCCGGGCCCCCTTGATTATCAAATCAACGATCGAGGGGTCGAATTTGCTCGGTTCCGGCTCGAATTGCTCCCAATAGACGGGAATCTCGAGCGTGTTGGCGTGGAGATCATCAATGGCGGCCCAGACTTTGGGCAGCGTGCCCGGCCACGCGCTCGAATTGTGGGACTGCGCGCCCAGCATGAGGAAGGGCGCGCCATCCACGAACAAGGCGTGGTGTCCGTTGGTGGTGACGACGTGGGGCATGGGGTGTGCGGCCCCCGCCGCGGTTTGACCGCTGAATAGAACAAGGCCGAGACCGGCCAAGGCAGCGGCGCCAAGCCGGCCGCATGAACGTTTGCTGATTTCAGTTTTCATATTACAGCCGCTTACAGAATTACGGATTAACCGCAAAGAACGCAGAGATCGCAAAGAATTGCCTTATCTTTGTCAGGTCTTTGTATTCTTTGTGATCTCTGCGGTTCATTTTGCAACCACCTCTTCGTTTGACTCCGCGTTTCACACTCAGTTAGCGATGTCGCCGTAGAGGACTCCACGGCCATTGGTGCCGACATACAGGCGCCCATAGACGCGCGGGTCGCCCGCGATGCACTCAAACCGGTTGCCCCATTGATGCTCCGCATCGTTGATGCGGACCCAGGTGGCGCCCTCGTCGTCGGAACGGTAAAGTCCCGCCGCCGGAGTGCCGCCGCCAGCAGCCACAAAAATGGCGGGATAGTCTTTGCCCGGCGCCGCCTTGCCGAAGCTGAACTGGCCAATCGGCGGATGGTTGGGGATTTCCTTGAAGGTTCGACCTCCATCGCTCGAATGGCAAAGAGCTTGTCCAACAAACCAAAGGTCTCCCTCTCTGCCCCCCACGGCGACCAATCGGCTTCCGCCACGCCCGCCGCGCCCGCCGCCGCCTCCCGTTGCAGGCAGGCCGGTGACCTCGTAGCTGTTCGTGAACGTCGCCCCGCTGTCGGTGCTCAGATACATTCGATGCGCAGCCAAATCCAGCCCGTAAAACTTTGCCGGGTTGGAGCGGTCGGCGATCGGGTTGACGCCTGCAGGCAGGCCCGCCACCTCCTTCCACGTCGCGCCCCGGTCAGTGGAAACTCGCGGGGTTCCGCCCGTGCCCATGAAAACGGACCCATCCGCCGACAGAATCACCCGCCCGCCTCCCCCCCGCCTGCCGCCGGCGGCAGCCGGTCCGCCGAACGTGAATGGCTTCCAATTGTGTCCGCCGTCCAATGAGTACGCCATTGTGCCCTCGTCGGGAGGGTGAAAGGGCGGGCTTCCCATCCGGAGGACAACGTTGGGATTCTTTTCGGCGAAATCCAGCCATGAGTTGTTTGCGAACAGCGGGCGCCGATTCGGCCCTTGGGGAGGACTGACATCCAGGTCATCGTGCGTGAAGCCGCTAATATCCCCAAAGCCGCTGATGAGGTGCGCGCCGCCCGTCGGGCTGATGAGGTTGAGAATGGCGGTTTCCTCGATGCCGTCCGCCCAAATCGTCCAATGAGTGTCGCCGCCGGAGTCGGCGTTGTTCATATCCACCGTGTTCCAGATGGTTGCGCCGGTGGCGTAGCAAACGTGCTTGGAATCGAATGGATCGATGGCCAGTGTATCAATCCACCAGCCAACTGATGGCTGGGGCTTCTCCACGGTGCTATCATAGATTCCGGCCCAAGCCACATAAGGCGAAGCAGATGCATCGCGGTGGGACCTTGGGCTGATGTCAGTCCAAGTCTGGCCTCCGTTAGTCGTGCGGTAAATGCGGTCGTCGTCGTCCTCGCGTGGCGGTAAATTTGGATTCTTCCGGTTCAAGGAAGCCACCACGACCGTGCCCGGATGTTGGCGGTCAACCCCAATTCCACCGTAGCCGCCTGGAAACCGGTTTGCATCCTTTACCGGAGTAATGTCCGTCCACGCTCCATCCCGGGGATTGAATTTCCAAACCGCGCCATCGGTCACACCGCCGGGACCCACGCCATTGCCATAAACCACGTAGAGTATGCCCTGCGCATCGAAAGCCGCATGAATGGCAAGAAAACTCGCGGGCTGACCGGGAACCGGCTGCCAGGTTTGGCCCGCATCGGCGCTGCGCAACAGGTGGCTCTCTGCGCGGTCCGCGGAGCCGACGTAAATCGTTTGAGTGGGATGGCCGCGTGTTCCTGTGCTGGGATCGAAGACGACGAAGCTCAATCCCGCCCCGCCCCCTCTGCCGCGCCCGCGCCCCGCGCCGCCCTGAGCCGCCGGCGTTGCGCCCGCCTCGGCGCGCGGGCCGGCGGGTTGGGCAACTGCGGGCGCGGAGGCCGGCGGGAAGCTGTCCACCTTGCTCCAGGTCAGCGCCGCATCCTTGCTGATCCAAAGCCCGGCAGAGCGCGAACCGAAATAAAGAACGTTATTGTCGTTCGGATCGATGGCCAGACGCTCTCCAACGCCCCGTCCAGCCTCATTGCCTCCCATCCTGAATGGCACATCCACCACCTGAAAAGTCTTGCCTTGGTCCATCGACCGCAGGATGGCCGCCGGCTGGCCTTGGCCCATCCCCGCGGCGATATAGACGCGCTGTGGGTCCATGGCGTCGGTCGCGATACTCTCCGAGCCGTGGAGATTGCCGACGCCGCACCAGTCGGTCAGAGGAATCCATCGTTTCGCCTGGCTATCCCACTTGTAGGAACTGCCGATATCTGTGCGGCAGTAAACCAGGTCCCTTTGGGTGGTGTTGAAGACAATTCCACAGATGAAGCCCCCGCCCTTCACGGTGACATTTTTCCAGGTGTACGGCTGGGAGGGAATGCCGGCAGATTGCCCGAATGCAGACGGCGGGCCTAACGCGAGGCCAAAGCAGGCCACAAGGAGTTTCGATAAGGACAACGGGCTAATTCTCATAAGCATCTTATTGATTCCTCGGCATTCCGGCTATTGCCGCTGAAATACCGCGTAGCGATAAATTCCAAACGATCCCATGCCCGGCC
>Ga0326727_10001892_pt1 | contig 74808 bp, 54 predicted proteins | sample MB2enrmetagenome_FD_207643 | JGI IMG/M metagenome (GOLD analysis project Ga0326727, IMG submission 207643) | Lab enriched peat soil microbial communities from McLean, Ithaca, NY, United States - MB29MY | ecosystem: Environmental > Terrestrial > Soil > Wetlands > Peat | place: USA: New York... | reverse complement strand
CTTGGCGGCCTGAATTCCAGCGATCTGGGCAACGGTCAGGACATCGCCTTTAGGCAACGCCTTTTTCTTCAATGCCACGATGGTCGCGGGTCGGCAGAGAAGCCGGCCAGCGGCCAGGGCACGTCTGTGCTGGACGGGTTTTGCGCCGACGTTGACCATGCGCGCCCCGCCCGATTGAGTGAAGTGGGAAAACTGCTTTTGCATCAGATCACGGACATATCATACCGTGCGCGGGCAAAAATTCCACCTCCGCGCCTTGCGCCAACGAACCCTGGTTTGCCGGCACGCGAATCAAAGCGTTGGCGGCGGGCAAGCAAGCCAAGTCGCCGGAACTGGCCCAGACCAAGGGGCGCAATCGGGGCGCGCCGGCGTTCCATTCGAGGCGCGCGGGCCAGATTGTTTCGCGCGGGCACGGCTCGTCGTCCAGATTGGCGGCGAGCGGGGCGCGCAAAAATGCGGGCGCACTCCCGCCAGCCAGCCGCGCCAGCGCCGGCGCCACCGCGAAATGAAAACAAACGAAGTGGGAGAGCGGATTGCCCGGCAGCCCGAAAGCAACGCGCGCGCCGTCTATGCCAAAGAGCAGCGGTTTGCCGGGACGCACGTTGACTTGCCCAAAAACAATCTCGAAGCCGAGGCGTTCCAACAAGGGACGTGTGAAATCCTTGTCGCCCACGCTTGCGCCGCCGGAAATCAAAATCAAATCCACCTGGGCGAGTTGCCCCGGATTCAGTTGCCGCCACGCGGTTTCAAAATCCTCCGGCAGGTGGTTTTGCTCCAAATCGCAAGGGATGTTTTGCAGCAGTCCGCGGATCAAACTTGTATTGCTGTCGCGGATTTGGCCCGGCCCGGGAGTTTGGTGTGGAGGGACGAGTTCGTCACCTGTCGTGAAATGGGCCACGCGGAGACGCGGGCTGACAAGCGGCTGGGCGCAGCCTGCCGTCGCGAGCAGCGCCAGAGCGCCCGCATTCAAACGGACACCCGCTTGCACGAGCGGTTGGCCGGCCTTCACATCTTCACCGCGAAGCCGGACGTTGGTCGCGCGGTCTTGTTTCAGGACCCGGATGCGGTCGCCCTGGCGTTCGACATGTTCCTGCATAACGACACGCAAATCGCCGCAAGGGAGGGCGGTTCCGGTAGCCACGCGCACAGCCTCGCCAGACTGGAGCGAACGCGGCTTCCAATCGGCGGCATGGAGCGTATCCACAATTTGAAAGAATTCTCGCGTTTCGGTGGACAAAATGGCGTAGCCGTCCCGAGCCGAGCGGTCAAAAGGCGGCAAATCTTCCGGGGCGCAAACGGTTTCCCGCAAGACGCGGCCATAGGCATCAGCCAGTGGCGCGCGGACGGCGGGCAAGGGCTGACAGCGCGATCGGATTTCGGCCATCGCTTCGTCAAGCGAAGGCATGGCCGCACGCGGCCTGGACGCGGGCGATTCATTCTTCAGGTTGGGCGCTTCGGCGACTGGAACCGCGCGGCGTTTCCAAATAGGGACGTCCTGTTTAAGGCGATCCAGGAATTCGCCCAGCAGGGCGATGGCTTCCGCGCGATGGAGGGAGGTGACACCGACGTAAACTGCCGTGTCACCTGCCGGCACGATCCCGACCCGATGGATGACACGGGCAGCCAGACAAGGATGGCGCTGGGCGAGCGATTCCAGCAGGCGACGGATTTCGCGCGCGGCCATTTGCTCGTAAGCTTCATAATCCAGCGCGGCAATGAGCTGCCTGTTTTCTTCCGCGCGGACTATGCCCCGAAATTCGACGAACGCCCCAGGATCGCCGGGTGGCGAAGGCGGGGATATCTGATTCGCAATAGGCGTGCCAGTGAGTTGAACCTCAATTTTCACACATCAAAAACTCAGCCTCCGGATACCGGCGGTAAAAGCGCAACTTCGTCGCCCTGGACAAACATCGTCTCTGGCGCGGCGTATTCGCAATTGCGCGCCAGGCGGGTGCTGGATCGGTGGGCGGCCAGGGCGGGATACTTCTCCAGGAGCGCGGCCCAGAGTCCATCGCGGTTGAGCGGGGATGTTGCGGCGAGATCCACGGCGTCGCAGCCGGTAACGTCTTTGAGTTGGGCGAAAAAGAGGACTCGCATGGGGGGAATGAAAGTTCAGGCAGCGGCTTCAAGCAACAATTTTCCGCCGGCGAAAATGAGCACTCCCGCGAGCACACGGCTGAACGTGACGCTGCTCCAGCGCCGCGCGCCCAAATGAGTGCCGAGGAGCGCTCCGATGACCGCCGGCAACGTGAGCCAGAGCAGCAGGCCGGGATGCGTCAGCTTTTGCCAGCCCGTCCCAGCGAGGCCGGCGATGGAGTTGAGCACAATGAACCCCGCCGCAATGCCGCCCGTGGTTTTCGGCTTCACCCAACGGAACGCATAAAGCACGGGACTCAAGAAGACACCACCGCCGATGCCGGTCAGGCCGGAGAGAAATCCCAGCACCCCGCCTACAGCCATTGCGGGCGGCCAGTAGAATTTACGCACCGCCACGTCCTCAGTTTGCCAGCGGGCGCGCAGGATTAGGAGAACCCCCGCTGCCGTCAGCACCGCGCCGAGCACCAATTTGTAGGTCTGCGGACGGATGTGAACTTTGCTGCCCAACCAGGCGCACGGCACGGATGCGAGGGCAAAGACCAAAAGAACGCGCCACTCAAAATGACCGGCTTTCCAAAACCGCCACCAGGCGACGCCGGCAACAAGGACGTTGGCGAGCAACACCGCCACGCGAGCCGATGCAGGAGCGACGCCGATGAGTGAGAGCGCGGCCAGATACCCTGTCGCCCCGCCGTGACCGACGGAAGAATAGAAGAATGCCACGGTGAAAACCGCAGCAAACAATATCATCCAATTGGCGGCGTTCAAGTTCATGCCGGTTCTGTCGTGAATCTGCCACGGCCAAGCCTTTGGCACAACCGAACCTTGGCACGAGCGCAGAACACCATTCAGGAATCCTGAAAGAGCCTGGCGCGGACGTTGATTCCGAGGGGATGAGAGAAACACCACTGCGCGCCGCCAAGGCCTTGGTGGAAATGACGGAGGGATCCCGGATGGAAACCGATCAATTCACGAAATCGTTGAACCCCTGGGAGTGACGGTGCTGATTGATGGCCGGCACATGTGCGCCATGGCGCGCGGGATCCTTGACACCCATTCCATCATGAAGGTGAACGTATTGCGCGGAGCATTTCAGAAAGATCAGCATTTGCGCAACGCGTTTTTGGCGAGACTGTCTTAATATCGCGAATTGGTCTTTCCAGAAAACGAACCTCGCTGGCGAATATTTTCCTCCTCGTGGAATTTCATCCGCGCCGAAAGAATTGCCGCGCGCCCAAGATAACCCACCACGCAGCCCGGGTTCTTGCGCTCCACTACCGGCAACCGACCCACGTCGCGCTCCAGCATTTTTGCGAGCGCCGCATACAACGGTTCGTCGGGAAACGCGACCACGAGATCCACATTGCCGGCTTCGGCCACGGTCATCTCCGAATTCTGCTTTTGCCGGAGCGTCCGGACAATGTCCCCTCGCGTGATGATGCCAACGAGCCGATCCGCCTCGTCCACAATCAAAGTTCCCTGTCGCCGACTTATCTCCGAATCGCCGAGAGCGATCAGATCAGAAAGCTCCGAAAGTTTCATCGTGGCGGGGACGCTCGGTACGTCTTGGTCCATCACATCGCGCACGCGGGCCAGTTCGAAAGGATCAATGCTGTATTCGCGTGTGATGTGGTGACCGCGCCGGGCGAGCTTTTCGGTGAGGATGGAACGGCGCATGAGCAGCACGGTCACGCCCAACGCCGCCACTGAACCGATGAGCAAGGCGGGAAACAGATTGAAGTCCCGCGTTAATTCGACGGCGAAAACCATTGCGGTCAGTGGCGACCTCATGGTGCCGCCCATCATCGCAGCCATCCCTATGAGCGCCCAGAGGCCGGGGTCTCCCACGGGAATCCAGGAACCGGCGAAAGCTCCGAGCGCCCCGCCCATGATCAGCAAGGGCGCCAGCACTCCGCCGGACGTTCCGGATCCCAAAGCAATGGACCATACCAGGGCTTTGGCCATGAGCAAACCTATGACCGCCGCCCCCACCAGTTCGCCGCGCAACAAGCTGTGGATGGTATTGTAACCAACTCCAAGCACGCGCGGTTCCAGGACCCCGCCCACGCCAACAAACACCGCGCCAATGGCCGGCCACCACATCCAGTGCAACGGCAGTTTTTGAAACACATCTTCGCAGGCGTAAACGAGCATCGTCAGCAGACCGGAAGCGAAGCCGGCCACAACACCGAGGCCGGCGGCGATCGCCAAGACCGTGCCGGAAGGAGGTGCGTGCGCCACTACGGCAAAAATTGGTCCCGCGCCGAGCAACGGGACGCGCAAAACCGAGGCGACAATCGCCGCCACCGCCACGGGAATGAAACTGCGAGGTTTCCATTCAAACAACAAAAGTTCAACGGCCAAAAGCACCGCCGCCACCGGCGTGGCGAAGACGGCGGACATGCCCGCCGCAGCACCGGCCACGAGCAGCGTTTTACGTTCCGCCGCGCTCATGTGAAATTGTTGGGCGAAGATCGAGCCGAAGGCGCCCCCCGTCATGATGATCGGGCCTTCCGCACCGAAGGGGCCGCCAGTGCCGATGGAAATCGCCGCGGAGAGCGGTTTGAGCAGCGCGACTTTGAGTGGTATGCGGCTGCGGCCGAGCAGAATGGCCTCCAGAGCTTCAGGAATGCCGTGCCCGCGGATCTTCTCCGAGCCAAACCGCGCCATAAGTCCGATGATGAGCGCTCCCGCCACCGGCACCAGCACTACCCAAAGTCCCAAATGATGACCTTGCGGGACCGCCGGGACGGCGGAAAAGCGGTGGTAGAAAGCGAGATTCGTGATCGCGGCAATTAGCCAAATCAAAGCGCAGGCGACCAGGGAACCAATCGCGCCGATCCCTGCCGCCATGGCGGAGAGCAGCAGCACGCGGTGGTTGGTGCTGAAATCCGCCAGTTCATCTGCGGCGGCTGCGTTGGCCACGACCTCTTTGCCAGTTCGGACCGATGGGATCATTGGTTCAATTTGCATGAGCAAAGCGCATATTATGTCGTAAGACGATATATGTCAAATGTGATCTGGCTTTCGGCGGCCAGCCTGCTAGACTTACGCGTCATGGCGAAACACAAACCTCTGGTCAAATCGGAGTACGAAACGCTCGCCGCGTTTCGTTATGCGCTCCGGCAGTTCATCCATTTTAGCGGGGAAGCCGCGCACTCCGCCGGCATCACGGCGCAACAGTATCAGGCGTTGCTGGCGATCAAGGGTTTTCCTGAACGCGAAAGCGTCACGGTGGGCGAGTTGGCGGAACGATTGCAACTGCGACACCACAGTGCGGTTGGGTTGGTTGACCGGCTGGCGGCGGAGAAGTTGGTCCTTCGGCTGCCGTCCGCCGAGGATCGCCGCCGGGTTTGGATTCAACTTACTCTTCGCGGTCAAAAAATCCTGGAGAAGCTCGCTTCCGTCCACCGCCAACAACTGAAGCAGATCGGACCGGGAATCCGCCAGTTGCTGGAGCGACTTTGTTCTACTGGGGAATAAGAGATTGGCGGATAATTGGCTATTCGCCGAGATTCCTCCGCAAGAGAGCATTCATTTTCGCCGGTGACAGGACCACAATGGTTTTGCCTTTGACCGTCAGAAGTTTTTGCTCCCGGAACTTTGCCAGGGTCCGCGACAAGGTTTCACTGACTGTGCCCAATTCCGCCGCCAGCACGCGCTTGGCCATCGCCAGCTCAATCCTGACAGGCTGTTCGCTTTGCAGATTTGGGCATTTTTTCACAAGCCAGTTCGCCAAGCGGGTTTCCACGTCTTTGAGAGTCAGGTCTTCGAGCTGGCCGACCAGCACCCGCAAGTGGCTGCTCATGGAGCCAAGCATGCGCAGGGCGAGTTCGGGTTGGCGCCGGAGCAACGCCAGAATGCCGTTCTTCTGCACGAGCAACACATTGGTTGGCTCCAGCACGCGGGCATCGGCGGGATAACCCTTGTCCGAAGCCAGCGCCACCTCGGCAAAGGAATCCCCCGTGCGGAAGATGTGGATGATCTGCTCCTTGCCCGCCGCATTGACCCGGTGGACGTTGACCGAACCGTGTTGCACAATATAAAAGCCGACGGCAGGGGAGCCTTCACGAAAAAGATATGCCCCCTTGTCCAGGGATTTTAGCACCGTGACCTCCGCAATGCTCTCCAGGTCTGGCGAAGGCAGGCCGGCAAACAACTGGCAGCTTCGCAGTGCAGCAGTGATGCCGATCTTTCTTAATTCACCGGGTGCAAGCGACATGATGGAACCATTCAAACATCTTCCCGCCAAAAGTAAACCATCCAGTCCGCGCCCGAACCGCGTTCCACTTTGGAGGCGAAGCCCTCGGATCCAAGTTTCTCAATCAACGGCGAAGGCAGAAAAGGCGCCAGGATGATCAAGCCTTCGGCCGCTTTCAGGCGGCCCACGCGCTGGAGGATTTCGGGAAATGGTTCAACGCCCCGGCGGATGAGACCGCGAACATCGAACCGTTTAAACTGTCTGATCGGCGGCATCATAATCGCGGCAATGACGCTCAGTGGCGGCAACCGCAGGCCGATTCAGTTTCGGCAACCTCTTCTACCAGAGTTTTGAGTTTGGTAATCTTGGCGCGATATTCATCCGGGCCTTTGATCAGTTGCTCCCAGGTGAACGCCCCCGGCCATTGGGCAGAGAACTTGTTGTAGAGCGGAACGGGATCGTGGTCGTTTAACAGGATGAAATGGCCGCCGACCGGAAGGTCGAGCCAGGTTTGGATGATGAGGCCGTGTTTGACGGAACACGGAATTGGACGCACGTCCATGACCCGATCCGGTCCGATGAGAATTTCGCTTTGCATTGTTTTGTTCATAGTTGATGGATTTTAATTGACGTTAAGGAGTTTCGGCCGCGGTGGTCTTCTGTCCGAATTCAGTCATCCCGGCGCCTTTCGGAACCCGTCCAGCCAGTGGCGCAAGCTCCTGACGGGATGCTCCCACATCATGCGCGGCCCGGCGTGACGCATCACCGCCTTGACCTGCTCGCGGCGCGCAGGCTGATAACAATGGACAGGGCACTTGGCGCACGTCGGTTTTTCCGCGCCAAACCGGCAGCGTTCCAGCCGCACCCCGGCATAATCCAAGAGATCCTGGCATTCCACGCAAAGGCCCGCTGTTGCCCCATGACGATCCCGGCAATGGATTCTGATCATCGCCTCCAGGGTCGCCCATTCGCGGATCAACCGCTTGCTGGAGAAGGCAACGGTTCTGGTTTCCGGCGCGACGGCAGCAACCGAGTCCGATCCGGTTTGTGCGGCATTCAATCTCATGCCCACATCCTCGCATATCCTCCATCCGGGGCCTTTGACGCAGGTCAAGGTTCCGATCAATTCAGCGCCAGCAAGGAAAAGCACAATTTGTTGACCTAAATCAAATCGGCGTTCGCCGGGGTGAGCGAAAATTGCCTTGTAAGAAAGAACAAAGTCTTATGTTGAGCGAATATTCGAACCCGAACAGGTAGGTGACGTTGGTCATCTGGTCATTGGGCGCCGACTCGAAGTAAATCCAGCCGAACACCAGCGGAAACGTAACGGCTGCGGCCAGTGAACAACCCCAAAACAGGAACTGATGCCTCCACCAGCGCCAGCGCGACCGGCGATAAATGAAGGTCTGCCACGCGATATTGCGCGAGGCAAGAGCGCCGGCGCGCGCCAGGCTTCGGAAAATTCCTTCCTTCCAGAACATCTCCCATCCCCGCCGCCAATAGACCTTGGTTGGCGGCTTTTGCAGCCAGACGCAGTAGTGATAAGCCACCCCCCACGTCGCGAAAATGCAGGCAAACGTGCAGTTCACCAGCGCGGCATCATAGTTCTGCAGGTTGCGCGAGCCGACGACAATGGCCGCAACAGCGTGGCCAACCCCACGAATCCTGCGGCTCGAAATCCGGCGTCCGCGATGCTCAGTCCGAATTGGTCGCGCAGCAGCAGCGGCAGGTAAATGGCAAAGGCGACAAACCCGCCAAAAGTCAAAAAATAGAAAAGAGCAAGCACCCATGCGAGCTTTTCACGCAGGAGAACCACCCCCATTTCCTTAAGTGTGGCGGGCCGTTTTGCCGTCGGCGCGTCGCGGGCCAGCAGCGCGAAAATAACGGACCAAATCACCAGCAATACCGCTGTCCCGCGATAGACCGGCTGCCAGCCGACCGACGCGGCGATGACAGGCCCAAGGAAAACCGCCGCCGATTGGCCAATGTTGCCCAAGCCGTAAACCCCCAGTGCGCCCCCTTGCTTTGCGGCCGGCGTCCAACGGGAGACATAGCCAATGCCCACCGCGAAGGAAGACCCCGCCAATCCGAGGAAAAATCCAATCGCCAGCAGTTGATGAAAGGTGGCGGCCCAAGGCGCGCAAAACGCGGGCAAGGCACAAACCGCCATCAACACCGAAAAAACGAGCCTGCCGCCCAGGCGATCCGTCAACATGCCCATTGGGATGCGCGCCAGCGAACCGAGCAGGACGGGAGCGGCCACCAGCGCCGCGCTTTGCGTCGCCGAAAGTTCAAACAGCTTCCGGAACTGCGGCGCGAAGGCGCTCATCAGCCCCCAAGCCGCAAAGCACAAGGCGAACGAAATTGTTGCCAGTGCCACATGCTGCGAAAAGGCCGGTTGCGACTCGTTTCTCATGTTGCAATCTCAAACTACGACCGCTCCAAACATCGCGGAGCATTGGGCTTTTGCCAAATAATTTTTCACCCGCCGCCCGCCGTGCTATCTTTCCCGGGTGTTGATCCGGCATCTCTACATTTCGCCCGGCCACAACTATTTCGGGCATCATGGCCGGCCTCCCGGCCAGCATGCGATCGTCGAGGTTTCCGAGATCGAATGCCTGGCCTTGCGTGGCATCCGCGGCGACCGCTTTTTCGATTTCAAGGAAAACTACAAGGGACAAATCACATTCTTCGCCGCGGAAGTATTCAATGAGATGTGCCTGACACTCGGCGTGAAAGACAAAACGCCCTCCCTCTTGCGACGCAATGTGATCACCGAAGGTGTGGACCTGAATTTCTTGATTGGCGCCGAATTCGAGTTTCAAGGAGTCCGGTTTCGGGGCACCGAGGAATGTTCCCCTTGTTACTGGATGAACACGGCCATCGCGCCCGGCGCGGAAAAGCTCCTCAAGGGACGAGGCGGTTTGCGCGCCGTGATTCTGGCAGACGGCAGGCTCCGCGCTGATTCCAAATGACCTTGACCGCCATGCTCCTGACCGGAGGCGAATCACGCCGCTTGGGGACCGACAAGGCGACGCTGGCACTTGCCGGCGTGCCGCTCTGGAAGAGGCAGCTTCGTCTCCTGAGCGGATTGGAGCCACAGGCACTTTGGATTTCCGCGCGCACGCGCCCTGCATGGTGTCCACCGGCTGTCGAAGTGATTCTGGATGTACCGCCGTCCCGCGGGCCGTTGAGTGGCGTCGCCGCCGCGCTTTCGCGGCTGCAAACCTCGCACCTGTTGGCGCTGGCGGTTGATATGCCCCGGATGTCATTGAAGTTCCTGGAGAAGCTCGTGGCAATGGCCGGCGATGGTTGCGGCGTCATCCCCGAAAATGACGAATTGTTCGAGCCGCTGTGTGCAATTTATCCGATCCAAGCGGCGGCCGCGGCTGCCCAAGCTGTTACCCAACGTGATGCCTCGATGCAAAATTTCGCCCGGCTTCTCTGCGGTCAAGACCTTCTCCGAACTTACAACTTGTCAGAATCTGAGCGCGCTCTTTTTCTGAACGTGAACACTCCTGCCGACCTGCCTGAATCCGGAAACCCTTTGACTTGAGTCAAGGCCGGATTGGCCGTTGGATGGCAATCTTGCCTCGTCAAACACCGCCGACGCGGTGGCACACAACAATTAATTGAAAATCCGTTGCCGGTTGTCGTTGGCAATAATTCCTTCCGACTGAAAAATGCCCGGCTGCCACTGGATCTCGTTGGATGATGTGCCGCATGCTTTGCTGGCTGACTCTTCTGATGCGCCTGGCCGCAACCATTCTGGAATATCATCGAATTCCGCCAGACACCATTTCTCTCATTCGGGAGTTGAGTCGGGCCAATCCATTGTGGGGCGCAACCCGCATCCACAGCGAGTTGCTCCAGCGGGGCCTCAAGGTGGCCCAACGAACCGTCGCCAAATACATGGTCCGCGGACCTCATCGTTCCCCGACCCAGAACTGGAAAACGTTCCAGCACAATTATCTGTGGCAAACGGCCTTGTTGTCGCGGCGGCGTATTCGTATTGCGCTGGGCGAGCATCTCACGGCTCGTGAGCTTCGCTGACGAACGCCGCCAGCGCGTAGATCAAAGCCGAGTTCCAGTTGATGGCAATCTCGTTGACGCGGTAATTGGCCTGCACGTCCTGCCAGTTTCTCGCCCCCGGATTCGAGCCTCCCACCAAATAGCCCGGCCACGGCTCCGGCAAATTCTGCGCGCCGGAACGGCGGTCATGTGGATGCAATGGCGGCTGGAATCCAATGCCCGTCACAAAAGAGCGACCGTAATAATTCCGGCCCAGAAGATGTCCCAGCGCATCCAGGCTGGCCGTCACGTACTCCGGGTTTGGGGAAAGCCGGTGCGCCGCCTGCAAGAGAACCACCTGCCGGGCGACCACGCCATTGCCGCCCCACGAGTAAGCAGTGCCCGCCGGCCGCGCGTAACCGTGCGCGTCGCGCGCTTGCACAAGGCGCCCGGCTGTGGCGATCAAATTCGTGCGCAGCAGGCCGACCAGCGTTTCATCCCGGCCGGGGCGCGCGGAAAACAGATAGGTCAGTTCGCCCAAATTCTTGACGTTGCCATAATCCCAGTCGAGGTTGAAAACGCCGCCGACGGCCCGGGCGCGCGTTTCAAAATCCCGCCGGCAATCGGCGTCGCCGGTGGCCTCCCATAATTCCGCCGCCGCCCAGAGCCGGCCGTCGCTGTCGCTGACCTGGTAGGTGCCGGTGGAAAACTGCGATTGGTCGGCGCGATGATCTTCGGGATGCGCCTGAAGAAAGCGGTAACTTTTCCACGCGGCTTGAAGACATTGCTCCGCAAACACCGGTTCGAAGGGGCGGAAGTCGCGCGCCGCCTTGGCGGTCATCGCCACAAACTGCGCCGTCGCCGCGCTGCCCCAGGGCGAGAAATAACGCGCCGTGTTCTCAGTCTCCGGCAGAATAAACCCGCCAAAGGTCCGGGTCGAGACCTTGTGATAGACCGAGCCGTCCGCCGCCTGCATGGTCAGAACCCATTCCAATTCCCATTTGATTTCCGTCAGGTATTCAGGCGTCGAGGCGCGCGCATCGGGCAGATGGAGCGCCACGGTCCGGAGGCTCGGCCCGAAATCCTCCCACGCTTGCAGCATCACGCCCACCGTCACGCCCGCGTTGACCACATATTTGTTGTAGTCCCCCGCGTCGTGCCAGCCTTTGGTGGAATTGGCAGTGACATGGCCTCCGCCCACAAAGTCGAGCCACGCGTCATTGGTATGGCAAGCGTCATGCGCATAGACGATTCCGTGGTTGGTGGAGGAGACGGCCATGCCGCACCGCCAAAGATACATGCCTCGCATCACGGTGTAAAAGGGATCGTTGTAAATGTCCCGTCCAATGCGGAACGGGGCGGAGCGCCCAACTCCGGGAACGTCCAATTGGAACACGCCCTGTTCGTGGAACTCCGAAAAATCGGCCGTGTACAAATCCTCGTCCGTATCCTGGTTGTGGCGCGGGCCGGCGACTGAATTGCTGAAAACCGCCTGGCCGTCGCTTCGGCGCACAACAGTGAAATTTTTGCAGGCTGCGGCCACGGTGGCCTGCTTGGGTTGATCCGGCAGAAAGCCGATGGTGTTAAGACGGATTTCCGTGGTTTGAGCGTGGACAACCACGCCAGCCAACAAGACAACCGCGCACAACGTTTTCATACATTCTTCACGGAACCTGACAGTAAGGCGGGGCATTCGCTTGTGCGTAAAAAAAGACGAAGAATGCGTCAGTGTCAAGACCATTCCAACAAGCGTATCAAACCTCCCTCGCCTCCGCCTCCTGCCAGAACAGGGAAATCCACTCCTTCGCCTTTCCAATTCATTCGACCTTTGCCTGGCTGACCAGATACCAACCTTCTCTTTCATCACCGGACACGCGCGCGATTTGGACTCGATCACCAACGCAGGCTTCCGGTTTGTGCGGATGGATTTCAGTTGGGAGGCGACGGAGCGAAAAGCGGGCGTCTATGTTTAGCCTCGCTCCCACTTTTGCCCGGTCCGCAACTCCACGTCGGCCAGTTCCGCCAATTTGGCCTGCGTCAACCCGGCCTGGACTCGCAGCCGGCGGACGCTAACTCAAACCAAGAAAACAACCGGGTTGCAGTCGTGTCGGGATTTTGAGAGTATCCCCGATATGATGAAGTCCATCCCTGTTACTACCGCATTGCTATCGCTGGCCTCGGCCGTTCAGGCCGCTGACGCCCCGGACACCTCCACCTGGGCCAAATTCTCGTCTTTCAGCTACTCCGGAAAGATGACCGCGACGCCGAAAACGGGCGAGTACTTGAACCCCATCGTGGCTGGGTTTCATCCCGATCCAACCATCTGTCGCGTGGGCGACGATTACTATCTGGTCAACTCGGCGTTTAACTACTTCCCGAGCCTGCCTGTCTGGCATTCAAAGGATTTGGTGAACTGGACGCAAATTGGAAACGTCCTCGACCGTCCCTCGCAAATGCCCATGCGCGGCGGCGCGATGCAAAACGGCACTTATGCCCCGACGATCCGCTATAACAAGGGCGTCTTTTATGTGGTGAACACGCTGGTGGGCAGCAGCCTGGGCAACTTCTACGTCACCGCCCAGGACCCCAAGGGGCCTTGGTCCGAACCCGTCAAGTTGCAGGGCATCGGCGGCATTGATCCCGACTTCTTTTTTGATGACGATGGCAAGTGCTACGTAACCAGTTGCGACGACCCGCCGCAATCCCAATACAACGGTCACCGCGCGATCAAGCTCCAGGAACTGGATCTCGAACAGAAGAAGCCCGTCGGCGAAAAGACCATCCTCATCAATGGCGGCACGGACATCTCCAAGCGTCCGAGCTGGTGCGAAGGACCTCACCTTTACAAGATAAACGGGAAATACTACGCCATGTGCGCCCAAGGCGGCACCAGCACGGCGCACACCGAAGTGATCTTCAAGTCCGACAGCCTCCGCGGCCCGTACGTGCCTTGGGACAAGAATCCCATCCTCACGCAAATGGACCTTCCGAACAATCGCCCGGATCCGGTCACTTGCACCGGCCATGCCGACCTGGTGCAAACCCAGAAAGGCGACTGGTACGCCGTCTTTCTCGGTTGCCAACCCTATCAGGGCGGCTTTTACAACACAGGCCGCCAGACTTTCCTTCTCCCCGTTTCCTGGACTGACGATGGCTGGCCGGTCATTCTGCCGCCCAAGACGGCGGTCCCCCTGACCGTCAAAAAGCCCAACCTCCCATCCGACCAGGCCGCCGCAGTGCCAACCACCGGCAACATCTCCTTCACCGAGAACTTTGATTCGGACACGCTGGCCCCCCGCTGGATCGGCATCCGGGTGCCCGCTTCCAAATGGTGGGTCGCCTCCAAGACCGCCAAGGCAATCTACCTTGAACCCCGCGCTGATCTTCTCTCGGGCCAGGGCAATCCGTCTTATCTGGCCGTGCGCCAACAAAACGACGACTTTGCCTGCACTGTCAACCTGACGGCTCAACCCGGGACAGCCGGCTGCGTCGCCGGCCTGGCCGCCTTTCAAAACGAGGGCCACTACTATGCCGTCACCGTGAAGATTGACTCCGGGCGCCTCACCGAAATCTCCCTCGAGCAACCGGCTGGCGGCGGTCGCGGCTTCCGTCGCGGCGGAGCGCCCGCGCCACCCAATGTCCTAAGCTCGCAGAAACTGCCTGACAACACTGCCTCCATTGATCTGAAGATCGAAGGCGCCGGCCCCCGCACCCGCTGTTTCTACAAGATGGGCAATGGCGAGTTCACGCAACTCGGCCAGGACCTGGAATCATCTTTCCTCAGCACTGCCACCGCCGGAGGCTTTCAAGGCGTGACGTTGGGCATGTTCGCCCGGCTCGAGCCTGCCACCGCCACGAACTCGCCTGCCCCGCCGGACGGCCGATGAAGAAAGCCATGCCTTGAGCTATGGAGAAAGCCGGCATTACTCCCATTCTCAAGAGGTGGATCGAGGAATCGAGCAGGAACTGCCTCACTCATAGTGCAAGGCATCAATGGGATTGAGGGCGGCGGCTTTGTGGGCCGGATAGAACCCAAAGAAAATTCCGATCACCGAACTGACCCCGAAGGCGAGGAGGATGGAACCGGTGGAGACAATGGCCTTGAAATCCGCCACGACCTCCAGCAGGCGGGATATGCCCACGCCGCAGAGCACGCCAATCAAACCGCCCAGCAAACTCAGCGTGAGGGCCTCAATCAGGAATTGCAGCCGGATGTCGCCGGGTTGCGCGCCGACGGCGATGCGGATGCCGATTTCGCGGGTGCGCTCGGTGACGCTCACGAGCATGATGTTCATAATGCCGATGCCGCCAACAAAGAGCGAGATGCCGGCGACGGATCCGAGCAGCAAGGTGATGATCTTCGAGATGGAATTGACGGTGTCGGCAATTTCCTTCTGATTGAAGATGTTGAAATCGTCGTCGCGCCCGGCAGTCAAACGATGGCGCTGGCGCAACAGGCTGGTGATTTGCTGCTCGGCGATTTCCATCCGGTCCGCGCTCCCGATTTGGACATTGACGGAGCGGAGGTATTTGTCGCCGGTGATGCGTTTCATGGCGGTGGTGTAAGGGATGAGGATGCGGTCGTCCTGGTTTTGTCCGCCCATGCCGGCGCCCTTGCTTTCGAGCAGGCCGATGATGACAAAGGGGATGTTCTGGATGCGCACGTTCAGGCCGACGGGATTGAGGGGGCCGAAGAGTTCATTGGCGGTTTTGGAACCGATGACGGCGACTTTGGCGACACTGCGCACTTCGCGATCGGTGAACATGGAGCCGGAGGCGAGTTTCCAGTCGCGGATTTTCAAGTAGTCCGGCGATTCTCCCGCCACGGTGGTGGACCAGTTGCGTCCGTTGGCAATGGCCTGGGCGGTGGTGGAATCTTCGGGGCTGACGGCGATGACGTCGGTGACTTCGCGGCCGATGGCCTCGGCATCTTGCAGGGTCAGGGCGCTGGCGCTGCCCAGGCCGGAGTTGACGCCGCCGGTCTTGCGGCTGCCGGCGAAAATGGAGAGGAGGTTTTGGCCCAGGGCGGCAACCTGGTTGGTGATGCGGGCCTGGGCGCCATTGCCGACGGCGACCATGGCCACAACGGAAGCCACCCCGATAATGATGCCGAGGGCGGTGAGGGCGGAGCGCAATTTGTTGCGGCGCAAGGCGCGCAGGGCGATCAGGGCGGTCTGCCAGGCGCGGGTGAAGATATTTTGAATGAAATTGAACATAGTCAGGCGAGTTTGGCCTTTTGCTCGGCCTGGTCGAGTTTGGCGATTTCGTCCCGGGCGGAGCGGCGGGTTTGGTTGCGGGTGTCACTGATGATGGAGCCGTCGCGCAAGACGACGATGCGTTTGCAGTAGGCGGCGATGTCCAGCTCATGCGTGACCATGACGATGGTAATGCCGCCGTCGTTGAGTTCCTGAAACAGGCCCATGATTTCGATGCTGGTGCGGGTGTCGAGGTTGCCGGTCGGTTCGTCGGCGAGCACCAGTTCAGGGCGGTTGATGAGGGCGCGGGCGATGGCGATGCGCTGTTGCTGTCCGCCGGACAACTGGCTGGTGTGGTGGCGCAGACGGTCGCCGAGGCCGACTTGTTCAAGGGCTTGCACCGCGCGGCGGCGGCGGTCGCGCAAGGAGATCAAGGGGTGGCTGTAGAACATCGGCAACTCGGCATTCTCCAGCGCGGAGGTGCGGGCCAGGAGGTTGAAGCTCTGGAAGACGAACCCGATTTTTTTGTTGCGCAATTTTGCGAGGTCCTTTCGGCCCAAGCCGGCAACGGCCACGTTGTCCAGGAGGTAATTGCCGGCGGTCGGCTGGTCCAGGCAGCCGAGGACGTTCATCAGAGTGGATTTTCCCGAGCCGCTGGCGCCCATGATGGCCACAAATTCGCCGCGATCAATGTCCAGGTTGACGCCGCGGACAGCCTTGACCTCGACTTCGCCGGTCTGGTAGGACTTGGCGAGATTGCGAAGCTGGATGACGGGGGTGGTGTTGGTTGCAGCGCTCATGGAGATTGAGGAGGCGGGCCGCCGCCGAAACCGCCGACGGGCGCGGCCGAGAGGGAGGATGAGACGACAAGCTGGCCCTCTTTGAGGCCGTCGAGGATTTCGGTGGCTTTGCCATCGGTGATGCCGACTTTGACCACGACGGGCTTGAGGGTTGAAGGAGCGGTGCCGGGTGAGTAGATGAGGCGCTCGTTGCGCGCCAGCCTGGTGGGCGGGGCCTGCTCGAATTTGGCGCCGTCCGGCGGGGTGAAGCGCAGGGCGGTGTTGGGGATTTGCAGGGTGTTCTTTCGCTCCGCAACCGGGATGGTCACGTCGGCGGTCATGCCTGGGAAGAGCTTGATTTCGGGGTTGTCCACGGAGATGAGTGTTTCGTAGGTGACGACATTTTGGGTGTTGGTCGGCGCCATGCGGACCTGGGTGACGACCCCGTGGAAAACGTCATCCGGGAAGGCGTCCACGGAGAAATCCACCGGCTGGCCGGCCTTGACCTGGCCGATGTCGGCCTCCGAGATGCTGGCGCTGATGTTCATTTTCTTGATGTCCTGGGCGATGGTGAAGAGCACGGGTGTGCTCATGGCGGCAATCACTGTTTGGCCCAGATCCACCTTTCGAGAGATGACGATGCCGTCCACGGGAGCGGTAATCTTGCAGTATTCGAGATTGGCCTGGGCGCTTTCAAGGGCGGCTTGCTGGATGACAACCGTGGCCTCGGCCTGCGCCAGTTCGGCGATGGCTTGATCCAAGTCCAATTGGGTTGCGGCGTGCAGCGGGACCAGGACTTTCTTGCGCTCCAGATTTTGGCGCTTGAGGGTGGCATCGGCCTTGGCGCTGGCGAGTTGACCCTCGGCCTGGCGAAGCGAGGCCTTGTAAATGGTCGGGTCAATTTCCGCGACCAACTGCCCCTTGGTCACAGGGGAGTTGAAGTCGGCATACAACGCCGTGACCTTCCCGGAAACCTGGCTGCCGACATCCACACTGACCAGCGCGCCCAACGTGCCGCTCGCGGTGACGTGCTGGACGAGGTCGCCGCGCCCGACGGGCGCGGTTTCAAACTTGGGCGGGCCGCCGCCGGGCGGTTTGCATCCGGTGAAAAGCGCCGAGCTAATGACGGTCAGGATTATGAGGCAACTTATTTTCATGATGTGATGGTGACAGTCAGGCCGCGCTCGGATTGTCGGCGGCGCTGGACGGGGTTTGCTTTCCGGTTTCCGCGGCGGGCAAGGCCGGTTTGGTCCTGGCTTTGAATACAGTTCGCACGACGACGTAAAAGACCGGCACCAGAAAAATCGCCAGCAGCGTGGCCGTAATCATGCCGCCGATGACCCCGGTGCCGATGGCGTTCTGGCTGGCCGAACCCGCGCCCCATGCCAGGGCCAGCGGCGTGACGCCGAGGATGAAGGCGAACGAGGTCATCAGAATCGGCCGCAGCCGCAAATGGACAGCTTCGAGCGTGGCATCAACCAAGCCAAGGCCGCGCGCCTGGGCATCCTTGGCAAATTCGACGATCAAAATGGCGTTTTTGGTGGAAAGCCCGATGATCGTCAGGAATCCGACCTTGAAATAAACGTCATTTGACAGTCCCCGCAGTGAAGTGGCCGCCAGCGCGCCGACAAGACCCAGGGGCACGACCAGCAACACAGCGGTCGGGATGGACCAGCTTTCGTAAAGGGCGGCAAGGCACAAAAAGACAACGATGAGGGAAAGAGCGTAGAGCAGCGGCGCCTGCGAGCCGGAGAGCCGTTCCTCGTAGGACTGGCCGGTCCATTCGTAACCAATGCCGGCAGGCAACTTCCCGGCCAGTTCTTCCATCGCTTGCATGGCCTCACCGGAACTGCGGCCCGGGGCGGGCGTGCCGACGATTTCCACGGAGGGAAAACCGTTGTACCGCTGCAAGTTTGGCGAGCCGTAGCTCCACTGCAACGACGCCACCGCCGAGAGCGGAACCATCGTGCCCGCGCTGTTGCGGACATAGACCCTGCCGATGTCATCGGGCTTCATGCGGAAGGGAGCGTCGAGCTGGACGATGACGCGCTGGACGCGGCTGCCGTTGACGAAATTATTGACATAGGCCGAGCCAAAACAGGAGGAGAGGGCGGTGTTCAGGTCGCCCAAGGTGATGCCGAGGGCGCTGGCTTTTACCTGATCCACCTGGATTTGGAGTTGCGGTTCGTCATCCATGCCTTGATCGCGCACGCCGGAGACGCGCGGGTCGGCGGCGGCTGTCTGGAGCAATTGGTCGCGCGCGGCCATGAGCTTTTCATGGCCGAGTCCGCCGAGGTCCTGCAATTCAAAATCAAACCCCGATTGCATGCTCAACTCCGTAATGGCGGCGGGCACGAGGGCGAAGATCATGGCGTCCTTGATCGGAAAAAACGCCTGGTTGGCGCGGGCCACGACGCTTTGCACCGAATGATCTTTGCCGGAACGCTTGCTCCAGTCCTTGAGTCTGGCGAAGCAGGCCGCCATGTTCTGGCCGTTGCCGCTGAAGCTGAAGCCGGCGACGGACATGAAGCTTTCCACTTCCGGCTGCTGGCGATAAAAGGCTTCGACCTGCTGCAACACCTCGATGGCGCGTTCCGCCGTGGCTCCCACCGGCAACTGGATGCTGGTCATGAAAAAACCCTGGTCCTCCTCCGGCAGGAACGAGGAGGGCAGGCGGAAATAGGCGAAGGCCATGACGGCCACGATGACGGCGTAGAGGACAAAACTGCGGATGGGTCGTTTCAACCACTGCGCCACCCAGCCTTGATACTTGGTCGTGCTGGCGGCGAAACCGCGGTTGAACCAGCCAAAGAACCCGCGTTTTTCGTGTTTGTGTCCCCGATCCATCGGTTGCAGAAACGTGGCGCACAGGGCCGGCGTGAGCGACATGGCCAGGAACACCGAGAACAACATGGCCGAGACGAGCGACAACGAAAATTGCCGGTAAATCGTTCCTACCGCCCCGCCAAAGAAGGCCATCGGGATGAAGACCGCCGTCAGCACGAGGGTGATGCCGATGAGCGCGCCGGTGATTTGCTCCATCGCCTTGAGCGTGGCTTCACGCGGCGGCAAGCCTTCGTCGTGCATGAGGCGCTCGACGTTTTCGATCACCACGATGGCGTCATCCACCAGGATGCCGATGGCCAGAACCACGCCAAACAAAGTCAGCACGTTGATGGAAAACCCGAAGGCATACAGACTGGCGAAGGTGCCGAGCAGGGCCACCGGGATGACGATGGTCGGGATCAGCGTCGTCCGCAGGTTTTGCAGGAACAAATACATGACGAGGAACACCAGAACGATGGCGATCACCAGTGTCTTGATCACTTCCTCGATTGAAATTTGAATGAACATCGAACTGTCCATCGGGTAGGTGACACAGATGCCCGCCGGGAAGAACTTCGAGAGTTCCACTATTTTAGCCCGGACGCCGATGGCGGTGGAGAGAGCATTGGCGGAAGGGGAAAGCTTGACGGCAATGCCCGTGCCGGGCTGGCCGTCGGCGCGCGTCGCCATGCCGTAGCTTTCGCCGCCGAATTCCACCCGGGCCACGTCCCGCAAAAATACCCGCGAGCCATCCGTGCCGACCCGCAACAGAATGCCGCCGAATTGGGCCGGTGTGCGCAGGGTGGTTTGGGCGCGGAGCGTGACGTTGAGTTGCTGGCCGGCGACCGCGGGCAGGTCGCCCAACTGGCCGACCGACACATCGTTGTTCTGGGCCGAGATCGCGGACGTCACGTCGTTGGCGGTCAGTCCGAAACTATTCAATTTGTCCGGGTCCAGCCAGACGCGCATGGCGTATTCGGAACCGAACATGTCAGCTTCACCCACGCCGGGAACGCGCCGGATGGAATCCAGGACGCTGGAGGCGACAAAATTGCCCACGGCATATTGATCCATGCTGCCGTTGGTGCAGGAGAGGCTGACGATCAGCATGAAATTGCGCGTGGCCTTGGCCACGGTGATGCCCTGCTGCTGCACGGTCTGGGGCAGGCTGGGCGTGGCCAGTTGCACCTTGTTCTGCACCTGCACCTGCGCGGTGTCAGGGTCGGTGCCAGGCTTGAAATACAAGGTCAGTTGCGATTGTCCGCTCGCGCTGCTGCTGGCCATCATGTATTGCAGATTGTCAATGCCGGTCATTTGCTGTTCCAACAGTGTGGTGACGGTGTTCTGGACGGTTTCGGCGGAGGCGCCCGCGTAGTTGGCGGAAACCGAAACCGACGGCGGCGCGACATTGGGATATTGCGCCACGGGCAGGTGTGTTATCGCGAGACATCCCGCCAGCATGATGAGAAAGGAAACCACCCAGGCAAACACCGGGCGATCTATGAAGAACTTGGGCATGATTGTTGAACCTTTCCGTGAAATGTCACTGGACGGATGCGGAGGGAGCGCCGGCCTTGGCGGTCAGAAACGGAACGGCAACAACGGTCGCCCCAGGATGCGCCTTCTGAAGCCCTTCCACAATGACCCGGTCACCAGAGTTGAGTCCGCTGCTTACGGTGCATTTGTCGCCCGACATCGAGCTGGTTTGGATGGCGCGCTGCTCGACCTGATTTTGCGCGTTGACGACCAGCACGCTGGCCTGCCCGCTGGCATCGCGCGTGAGGCCGCGCTGCGGAATGGCGATGGCCTGATTTTGCACCGCCACTTCAACCCGTCCCCGGACAAACATGCCCGGCAGCAGAATTTTTTCAGGATTGGGAAACTGGCCGCGCAGCGTGACTGAGCCGGTGTTTTCATCCACAGAAATGTCGGAGAAAACCAGCCGGCCCGTCTCGGCGTAGGTCGTGCCGTCTTCCAGCAACAGCGTGATTTTGACCTCTTTGGAGGAAACTCCCTGCATCTTGCCCGATTCAAGCGAACGGCGCAGTTTCAGCATTTCCGCGCTGGACTGGGTGAAGTCCACAAAGATTGGATCAAGCTGGTGGATGACGGCCATTTTGGTGGCATCGCTGGCGCTTGCCAATGCGCCTTCCGTGATCAGCGCCATGCCGATGCGCCCGGAAATCGGCGCGGTCACCTTGGTGTAGCCCAAGTTCAACGCCGCCATTTCCAGCGCGGCTTTCGCGGAAAGCACGTCCGCCGCGCTTTGCAGGGCGCTGGCTTTGGCGTCCTCGTATGCCTGCTGGCTGACGCCGTTGACTTTGACGAGCGCCTCGTTGCGTTTCGCCTTGGCCTCCGCCTGCTCCAACGTCGCTTCGGCCTTGGCGAGATTCGCCTTCGCGCTGTCATAACTGGCTTGCAGCGGCGCGGGATCAATTTCAAACAGCGTCTGATCGGCCTTTACGTCCGCTCCTTCCTCGAACAGCCTCTTGAGCAAAATGCCCGTGGCGCGCGCCCGCACTTCGGCCACTCGAATGGCGCTGACGCGCCCCGGCAGTTCGGCCGTGACTGTGACCGATTCGGGAGCCACGGTCACGACGCCGACTTCGGTCGGCGGCATTCCTACGCCCGGCGGCCCGCCCGCGCCCGGCGGCCCGCCCGCAGGCCCGGCTTGCGAGCTGCGCCCGCAGCCGGTGACAGCGGCCAGCGCCAGTCCGCATAGCAGGACCGCGGCGAAATTCGTTTTGGGGCCGGAAAACAAAGAACTTGAAATGGAAGGAATTCTCATAAAGTCAAACGGGTTGTGGAATGGTTGCCGGCCATCATTTCCAGCCTCCGCCCAGGGCCTGGTAGAGCGAAATCTGGCTGGCGATTTTGTTGTATTGGGCCTGGAGCATGCCCTGTTGGGCACTGTAGAGGTCCTGCTGCGCCAGGAGCACGTTCAAGTAGGTGTCTTCGCCCTGGCGAAAGCGGAGATTGGAGAGATCATACCGCACCTGCTCGGCGTTGATCGCGATGGATTCGGCCTGAACCTGATCGGCGTAAGTGCTGATGGCGACGAGAGCATCGGCGACTTCCCGAAAGGCGGTTTGAATGGCTTTCTGATAATTGGCCACCTCGATGCGGGTGGCGATTTTGGCGGAATCCAATTCAGCGCGGTTCTGCCCGCCGGTAAAGATGGGGAGCGTGACTTGCGGCGCGAAACTCCAAACGCTGGTGCCCGCACCGAAGAGTTGCGACAGTTGGGAACTGGTGCTGCCGGCGGAAGCCGTCAGAGTGATCGTGGGAAAGAAGGCGCTGCGGGCGGCGCCGATATTCGCATTGGCCGCTTTCAAGGTGTGCTCGGCTTCGAGGATGTCGGGACGGCGCTGCACGAGTTCGGAAGGCAATCCCGCCGGGACATCGGTCACGAGGTTGGTGTCGTTGAACGACCGGGGCGCGGATAGATTGGCTGGCAGCGGTTCGCCGATGAGCAGCGCCAGATAGTCTTCCGCCTGCGCCTGCTGGCGTTGGTAAGTCAGCACGTTGATCTTCGCGGTTTGCACCTGGCCTTCCGCTGTCCGCAAGTCCAGTTCGCTGCTCGCGCCGGCGTCAAACATGGCCTTGTTGAGATCATAGGATTGCTGGACGGATTTCAAGGTCTGTTGCGCCAATTGAAGCTGTTCCTCGGCCTGGCGCAGCGTGAAGTACTCAGTGGCGACTTCCGACACAAGTGTGATCTGCGCGTCCCGTTTGGCTTCGTCCGTGGCGAAGAACTTTTCCAACGCCTGCCGGTTCAGGCTGCGCACATGCCCGAAAAGATCTACTTCATACGCCGTTGTGCCGAGACTGGCGCTCCACTGTTCGCTTGTCATGCGCGCGGCGTGGGAGCGGGTGTATCCGGCATTTCCATCCACAGTGGGGAACGAGGCGGAGCGGGTGATGCGATACTGCGCGCGGCTTTGTTCGACATTGAGCACGGCGACGCGGAGGTCGAGGTTGTTGGTCAACGCCAGGCCGATGAGCTGTTTAAGCCGCTCGTCGGCAAAGACATTCTGCCAGCCGATGTCGGCGGCGCGGCTTTCATTGGTCTGGGTGACGCCCGGATACTGGGTCGCGACGGGCGCGATCGGGCGTTCATATTTTGGAATCATCGTGCAGCCGGCCATGGCCAGTCCCGCGCCGAGAATGGAAATAAAATGTCCGCAGTTCCTGAAGGCTCTTTTTGTTCTCATCATGTATGGCAGGGGATGTTTCGCAGTAGTTTGACCAGTGGATTTATTGAGTTCTTGCGCGGAGGCGATGCGGAGGGAGCGGTAACGGCTGACGGGATTCCGGTGGAATGGCCGGGGCGCTCCGCAAACCGGCGGAAACGAAGCGCACCAGTTCCTGGAGGACGATCTCAATGAGTTTCGGCTTCGCCGCCACGCGACTCCTTCCGAGCTGGGCGGACAAGGGAAACAGCACGCCCATGGAAAACATGACGCGCGTGTGGACCAAATCCAGCGGCACCGCCGGCAGGGACTTGGCCAGCGCCGCGATAAAAGGCTCCATGCTTGGCTTGAGTTCCTTGTGCAGGACCGGAAACAAGAAGGCCGGAGGCATGAACAGGTTGCGCGCCAGCAAGGCATGGAAATGGGGATGGTTCAGCCCCTGCAGAAATGGCGGACGCAACATGCAATCCACAATTTTTTCAACCGGCAAAGGCTTCCCCCGGCCGGCCGCCTCCGCCTCGCGCAAGAGCCTCAGCCGCTCCGCGTTTGTGGGCCGGAAACGGCGCATGAACGTCTCGATGTAAAGCGCCTCCTTCGAGCCGTAGTGATAGGTGGTGGCGCCCAGGTTGACCCCGGCCTCTGCGGCCAGCGCCCGCATCCCCACGCCGTCGTAGCCGTACTCGGCAAACAACTTCTCGGCGGTGTCCAGCAGCCGCCCGGTCGTTTCGCGGCTGTCGTCGGGCCGTGTCGTTGGTTTTCTATTCACATCCAATTCATACACACGTATGAATGAATTGTCAACAGGCTTTTTGGCGCCCTCGGACACCCCAAAAAAATTGAACGGGTCCTTATTCCGCGCCCGTGGCGTTGGGGACGTGAGTGAACCGGGCGACGGCCTGGGAGCGCGAGCGGACGTGCAGCTTCTCGTAGATGCGGCGAATGTGCGTGTTCACCGTCGGCACGCTGATGTGCAGCGCTTCGGCGATTTCCTTGTAGAGATAGCCGCGCGCGAGCAGTTCCAAGACCTCGCGTTCGCGCGGTGAAAGATCTTCGGTCTCGGTCGGCGCCGTGTTGAACCGTTGGAACGACCGGACGATCTTGCGCGCAATGTTGCTGCTCATCGGCGAGCCGCCGGCGTGAACGTCCTTGACGGCGGTGAGCAGTTCGGCGCGCGGCGTGCGCTTGAGCAAATAGCCGCTGGCGCCGGAGGACAACGCCTTGAAAATGTGGTCGGCATCTTCATAGACCGTGAGCATCATGAACTGCGTGTCCTTCATCTGCGGCTTGAGCCGGCGAACGCATTCGATGCCGCTCATGCCGGGCAAGTTGATGTCCATGAGCACAACGGAGGGATTTTCCCGGGGGAGCGCGACCAGTGCGGTTTCAGCGTCTTCATGCACGCCGACGCATTTGAAACCGTCCGCGCCGGAAATCCACTCCGTCAAAATGCCGCGGGCCGGGGCGTCGTCTTCCACGATGGAAATGGTAATCTTCACGGGCCTTATTTTAGCCCGGGCGCGCTTGGAAAGATTGTCGTCAGTTCTCACGATAGGCCGTTGGTGCAAATCAGCAGGGCAACTCCATCACCATAGCGTTGAAAACCAACGGCCGCAAACGCAATCCGGCGCGTAAAAATATTCGTTGAGGCGAATTCGGCAGAACGCCCGGGTTCTTGGCCATGTTGGACCGGCTACGGCCGCATCAGGCGGAAGAACACCGCGCCGTTTGCGGTGTTCAACGGCCACACCATCCGATCCGTCTGCATCGAATCGGCGATGTTGACCCAGTTCGTGCCGAGGCCTGCAGCGAGGCTGTTCGTCTGCGATTGCAACTGCCAGCCCGTGTGGTCCGCCGGCCAGTTGAGCTGAAGCTGATTGGCCGCCGTGACGAAGCCGAGTTGCGTTGGCACAAGCGACGAGGGCCGCGCGCTGACTTCAGTCGAGTCGGCGCCTTCGCCGGAAGGATCAAGGGCGTTGACCGCGAAGTAGTAGAGTGTGCCATTGCTCAACCCGGTGTTGGTGAAGGCAAGGCTCGCGCTGGTCGCAACGATCGAGTAACTGCTGCCGCTTGTGAGCGAGCGTTTGATGTAGTAGTTCGTCGCGGTGGCAGAAGCTGACCAACTCAGGGCGACGTTGCCATCGCCCGCGACAGCCGCCAGGCCCGTTGGCGCGGATGGAGGAACCTTGGCGTCGCGTCCCCAGAACTCCACTTCAGCCACGTTGCAGTAACCGCCTGGCGGGCCGATGTAGCGCAGATAACGGAAACTCGCCGCGTTGGTCACGGCTTGCACGGTCATCACTCCGTCCGGCGGCGTGCTGGCGATCGTGAACAATGTCACCACGCCGCCGCTGAAATCGGCCACGTTCGCTCCCTGGAATTGTCCGCCCGCCATCCGGCTCGCGAAGTCCGCGCGCGGGCAATATTTTATTTGCATTACAGTCGCGGTTGCGCCGCCGCCCAAATCCAGTCCCGCCCAGTCGCCAGAGCCGTCCGCGGCGTCGTAAAAAGTATTGGTGTTTCCATCAAACACGTTGGTGATGGTGTTGCCGTAGTTGCCCCATGAACCCGGTGAGCCAATGACCGATCCGACAAATTTGAACATCGGCGTGGCGCTGGCTTCGGCAGAGTTGGAGCTGACGCCGTTGGCGTTGGTCGCGGCGACGATGTAATAGTAAGTCGTGCCGTTGATCAGACCGGTGTCCAGGTAACTCGTCGCGGTCACTCCGCTCGCCACGGTCGTGTAAATTCCGCCGCTGGTCATGCTGCGTTGGATAAGGTAGCTGTCCGCGCCGGCGGCCGGGTCCCAAGTCAGAGCGACAACCGCGTTGGAAGCCGTTGCCGCCACGTTGGCCGGCGTCAATGGCGGCTGGTTGGCGGCACTCAAAACCAGCACCGTGGCGGAGAACGGAGCGAAGGTTGCGGAAAAACTGCTCAGGACACCGGCAAGGTTGGTATGGACAATGTCGGGCGAACCCATGCCTGTCTGTGCCGCTGTGTCCTGCGGAATGCCGTAGCTGTAAATGGTGGCATTGGTATGGGGAAGATACCCGGACAGATTGATGGCGGCGGTGAGACTGGACGAGGAACTTTTGTTGATCAACAGCAGGGTCAGCGCGCCATTGGTCCGTTTGACCGAATACACGGCCAGCAGCGGGTAATCGCTCGTGGCGGAAACCACCGTGTCGCCGTCCGCGGCGAAATGGGGCATCAGTTTAGCCACATAGTAGGTCGGATAGCCACTCCCCACCCCGCCGAGACCATAGACAATCCCTCCGTCAACAAGGACACTGCCGTCGCTGTTGGTGCGCCAGCCGTAGAACGCCGGGTCGGGATCGCTCAGGGTCGAGGTGCCATTGCGAAAATCCCACCAGACACGCGAGTTGAACTCTGTCTGGAGTATCTGCCCGATGGTATCGGCGTAAAAGAGGCCCCCCGGCAGGCTCACGCACTGCTTGTCGCCGCCCGTGCCGTTCTCGGTGGCCTCCAATGTCACATTGCTGCCTGCGCTGCCCAGATAATCCGTCAGCATCTGGCGCAAGGAAGCCGCATCGTTGGCCCACTTCTTGGAATAAAGCAGGTCCTGGGTGTCCCCCGCCGTTGGGCCGTAATTGTGCTCAATCAAAAAATCGGGAATGCAATTGTTGCTGCGCATATAGGTCAGCATCACCGGCGTCCAGCCGTTATGGGTGACGCCAGTGCGCGGGTTGACCACAGGATGATTGGTGTAATTTGCGGTGCCATCCTCGGTAATATCGGCCACCGCGCCAATCTTGATGCTTGGGTCGGCGGCTTTCATTAGGGCGTAATAGTTGGTGAAGCGCATCGCGTAGGTCCACGGGTCATGGGGCTGCCACGGCGCATTGGTGTTGAAGTCCCATTCCCAACTGCCGCCGACTTCGTTTCCAACCTCCCAGTATTTGAAATTACAATGATTGGTAACATTGAACATCCGCACGCCATAGGCCGCCTCGTTCGCATCGCTGCTGCCGTAGTTGACAATGATGAAGGCTTGGGCGTGGGTGTTCGTGGCCACAGCGATGAAGTTGCTGGAAGTGCTGTCGTTGGTCCAGTGCCAGCCGTCACCCCAGCTTCCGCCCGGCCAGCGCAGGCAGGGATTCCCCATATCATTCAGAATCGCAACCGTGGCGGGCGTGTTCACATTCGGGTCCCAGCCGACCTGGTTAATCCCAAAGACCTTGCCGTTCACCGTCCGCACGGCCTGGGTGGCAGCAATGCCCACATGAACCACTGCGGGAGCGGCCGCGGCAACCAACCGCATATCATCAATGAAAAACGGTTGGGTGGAGGTTCCGTTTCCGATTTGAAGCCCGGTCAAGTTTGTCACGTTGTTGATGCCCAGCGCTGCGAGGGACAATGTGACTTGCTGCCACTGGTTCGTCGGCGCGGTCACCCAGATCCCCGGCAATCCCGTTCCGTTCGTCTCGCCGCTGACCACAATGGATTGTCCGCCGGTCGGACCACCGTTCAGCCAAAAGCTCACGTTCGTGTAGATGATCGTGTCCACGCTGGTGCCGCTCTTCAGCCACCAGGCCTGCCATGAGCCGCTGGGAACACACGCCATCGAGTTGCTGCCCGAATAGACCGGATTATTCGTGGCGTAACGCGGCATCCAAGACCATGAATCGCCCCAGCCGTTGTTAAACCGGTCGGAATAAATCAGCATGTCGTCCGAGGCGTGGGCCGCCAGCCCGGAGAAGAGCAAACTCAAAATCAACAGGAATAAGCGCGGAAACCCGGGATTCGCGCGAGACTGTGCCGTCCAAATTTTGCTCTTAAAGAAAGGCATTGGTATAATTTGCAGCAGATCAACAAGTCCAACAACTCGTCAGTATTAACGACAGCCCAAACATTAGCGACTCCTTGGGGAGCGCGGTCGTCTCGACCGCCGCCGTCGGCGTCCCGCCGACGGCATCTTCCGTCACAAACTGACCCACCATTTCGGTGGGTCTTCAAGCATGTCGCTAATATGTGGTCTTAACGATACCAGCATCGGGCGGCGACCATCACCGTCAGTCACCGTTTGCGCTGGCGGTGCCGGTAGCGGTTCGAACTCCTCATCGCGCAACGAGGGTGCAAACAGTGGGAACAAGGGGGGCGACACCAGCCAAGGCGGGGGGCCGGCAGCGGAAGGCAAACCTCCGGTCCCTCATATTTGTCCGCGAATGAACCCGGCTCCTTACCGGGCAACCAAGGCATCCACGGCCACCGGTCCGGGACCGCGATTGACAAGGTTGATGGCATGTTTGCCGGCTGTCAGACCGGTTACTTCACACACCACCTGTTGCGCCTGGCGCGCGCCCGTCGTGGATAAATCCGCCGTCGCACGGCTTTGGCCGTCAATCTGGATTTCGATCTTTCCGGCTCCTGCTTCTTTTGGAGCGATGACTTTGACACTGCTGCCGGTGAATGAACAACTCCAGACATCACCAGGCGTGTCGCTGGTGGTGAGGTCGTTGTTGAAATCCCCGGTTCCCAAATTGCAGCGGCGAATCCAGCCGGCATACGTTGCGCCAGGATCATCGTCGTTAATCCAGCCTTTGTCGTGGGTGATGCGCAGAACGCGGCACATCGTCGCGAGTGATTGATTCGTAATGCCTGTCATCGGCCGCACCGGTCCTCTCGGTGTCACGGTCAATCCTTGATCGTCTTGAACAAATTCCAGCGGGACATCGGAGCCGAGCAGTTCAACTTTGGAGACTTTGCCCAGCGTTGCGCTGCCGGCGCGGAGAGCTTTGAGAGTGACCGGGCCATTGCTCCAATTCATCAGCGCGGCGTAAACGTTGCCGTTGTTGCGCGTGTAGCAAACGGCATTTGCATTTTCCTCGCAGACTTCAAACGGGCGCGACGCATAGACCGCTTCGCCGTTGACCTTCAGCCACGCGCCGATATCTTTGGCGATTTGAATCACCTGCGGATCGAGATCGCCGCGACCGTGCTGGGTGAGGTTGAGCAGCATCGTGCCGTTGCGGGAGACGTTCTGCATCAGTGACTGGACGAGGCTTTTGGCATCTATGTATCTCTGACCGGTCCGGTAGTGCCAGTCCTGAATGGTGGTCTCCGTCTGGAAGGAATAAGCCGTGATCTGCGATTCGATGATAGCCTCGGTGCTTTTGACCAGGGAACGGTCAACCGAGGGAAGCAGGTCGGGGCTGTTTTGGAAGCTGTTGTAACGCCCGCCCACGCCCTTGAGGTTGAGCACGACGTCCATTTTCCCCTGGTTCCACTTCAAGGACTTATTGTAGTAATTCGCGGCCAGTGGTGGAGCGAGAAATCCGAGTCCCATGTGGACGCCCACATCCACCTGGGAATCGCCTGCGTGTTCGTCAAAATAAATCACGTCGGGATGATATTTGGTGACGGCGTCGTCCACGCGCCACATGAATTGATTGGCGAAGGGCGAGAGCAACGGATCGTTCTCGGGACGGCGCGGCCCCCTCGCGATGGTGTGCGACGGCCCGTAAAGGTCCACCGGGTCCATGCCTTCCCACCATTTTCCTTTTCCGTCAAGGATCGTTTGCAGCGCATCGTAGGGCACGCCTTCTTTTGGCCCTCTCTTGTCGCTGGTGTATCGCACCGGCATAAACTGGCCCCAGGTTCGCCCCGGAGTGTTGTGAAAACCGATGCCGAAACGCAGGCCATGCTGGCGCGCCGCCTTCTCCCAGGTGCCGACGATGTCCACTTTGGGGCCGACACGGACGGAGTTCCAGGGCTGGTAGGCCGAATCCCAGCAATCGAAGTTGTCATGGTGAACGCCCATGGCCATGAAATATCGTGCTCCCATTTCGACATACAAATCCATCAACTCATTTGGCTTCCATCGGTCAATCACCCAATTGTGCGCAATGTCCTTGTAACCATATTCGGACAGATACCCGAAATGATTGGTGTGGTAACGATATTGCGCGCTGCCCTCCTGATACATGCCGCGCGCATACCAATCGCCTTGCTCGGGCATGGATTGCGGGTCCCAATGCGCCCAAGCGCCGAACTTCGCATCGCGCCACCACTCCGGCGTCTGGTAAAGCCGGCTCATCGCCTTCCAATCGGGCGAATAAGGACCGTCAGCCACCGGCAAAGGAGGCAAGTTCCAGATATCCGGCGGCAGCCCCAAGTCTCCGTCACCGACGATGATGCGTTCAATATTCACGGAGACGTCGTTGGTCGTCAAACTGACGGTCAGCGCAGCCTTGGCGGGAATCGCAATGTCAATGATCGCATTGAGAAAAGAATTGGTCAGCGCCCCCGATGAGTGAATGTTGACTTTGCGGGCCGGCTGGTCGTTGACCGCGACGCTGATCGTGCCCACTGTCACCGACGCATAGCGAATCGCCAATTTGCTGGCAGCCGGCAGGCCGGCGAACTTGACGGCTTGGCCGGGACTGGTCAAGCCGGCCAGGTAACCTCCCGAAGCCGCCCCATCAGCCACCTTGGAGGCCCCGCCGACGAGTTCGGCGGCTTCGGCCTCGAACATCTGCTTTTCAGCAGAGATTGCCGAAGTGGAAGCGCACAGGACTAGCAAGCAACCAACCAGAAGAATTCGCATGTTGTGGACGAAGTTGAATAGCATAAACCGATGCTGCCACCCTTTGGACAAAATGTCGAGAGTCATCGCGCCGTTTGGTTGCCTGCGTCTTCATGCCGGCCATTGACAATCCAGTTGACCATTGCCACCATCGCGCCATGTTCTCCGCCATCAAAAGCCTGTTCTTCCTGACCCATGCGGCACCCGGTCAACATGGGACCCAAAAGAACCTCCTGTCAGTTTGCCTTGTCGCTGCCCTGACGGCGTTCTTGACCTTCCCAACCCTCGCTCAACAGCCTGGCGCCGCTCCCAAAACTCCGGACACACGCCCCCCGACCCAGCCGAAGTCGTTCATTGACTATTTTCTCCCCACGCCTCCGCAGGGCGGCCTGGTAGGTGAGACCTGGGGTGCAACCAACGTCCTTCCGCGCGACACCCGTAACGGTCTGGAAGACGCCACCATGAAGCAATACTGCTACTGGGACGGCCAGATCATCAAAGCCCCTGACGGCAAGTACCACATGTTCGCCAGCCGCTGGGATGAATCCAGAGGGCACAACGGCTGGTTCGGTTCGGTTGCCGTTCACGCGGTTTCCGATTCCCTCTTTGGGCCTTATGTGGACAAGGGACTCTGCTGGCCAAACGACGCCGGCGGCAGGGGGCACAATGTCACCGCCCTCACCCTGCCCGACGGCCGCTATGCGGTTGTCATCAGCGAAACCCGCCCCTGTGAGGTCTATGTTTCCAAATCGCTCGACGGTCCCTGGGAGCATCTCGGCACCATTACGGTCGAGGGCGAGCCAAGGTGGCACGCCTCCAACGTCGCGATCATGGCGCGCCCCGATGGCAACTTCGAGTTCGTCCCCCGCGACGGCAGAATCTTCTTCAGCGACAAAGGCATCCTCGGACCTTACAAGCCGCAGGGCGAATCGGCTTTCCCCAAGGGCATTCCAAACCTCGAAGACCCTTGCATCTGGTATTCCGGCGGCCTTTACCACATCACGGTCAACTCCTGGTCCACACGCCAGGCCTATCACCTCACCTCCCGCGATGGCATCCATGACTGGACCAACCGCGGTGTGGCCTACGATCCCCGCGAGGCCATTGTGCGTTACACCGACGGCACCGTGAACCACTGGAACAAGGCGGAACGCCCCTCGGTCTATATCGAAAACGGCCATGTCACTGCCATGACTCTGGCCGTGGTTGATGTCGAAAAAGAACAGGACAAAGGCAACGACGGCCATGGCAGTAAGGTCATCGTGATCCCGTTCGACGGCGCGGCCCTCGATCGCGACCTGCAATCAACGCCAGATTCGTCCAAGCCGTAATCCGTGATTTGTTCATCGGCTGTCCAGCGAGACGCTGGCCGCCTTTAATCCGGGGGATTCGGCTTTGATTCCGATCTTGCCGCGCTGAAAGGTCGTTTGCACGACGGCCTGAGCCAGGCCGTTAAAGGCGGAACGGCTCGTGGCCTTGTCGGGTTCATGGCTGCTGGGGTCGCCGTTGCCCACGCCGATCAGTTTGGCCGGACCGGTCACGGTGAAAGTTATCTTGTTATCGGCGACTGGAACGACACGGCCTTGAGCGTCAAGAACCGCAACGCCAACCACGGCCAGATCGGCGTTGTCCGCGGCCAGCACAGAACGGTCGGGCGCCAGACGTATTTCAGCGGGAGCGCCGGTGGTTTCCAGGATGGCTTGGATGGGCAACCCGTTGCGCAGGCCCTTGGCCACAAGTTTGCCGGGCGCGTATTTAACTTTCCATTCCAGATGCCGGTACGGTTTCACCGTTTGCCTGCCCTGCGAAGCCCCGTTGAGAAAAAGCTCCACTTCCTGGCAGTTGCTGTGAACCCACACCGAAATTTCCTGGCCTTCCCGGCCCTGCCAGTTCCAGTGCGGGAGCAAATGCAATACCGGCTTGTCCGTCCACCACGCCTGGTAATAGTAGTAACTGTCCTTGGGAAATCCGCAGATGTCCATGAAACCGTAGTGCGAATTGATGACCGGCCATGCGAAGGGCCGCGGCTCGCCCTTGTAATCAAAACCGCTCCACACAAAACCGCCGGCCATGAACTCGTTCGTCGCCACGGGCGGCCACGCTGCTTCCGCCGTCTGCCCTCCCGGCCCGGCATTGATGCTGTAAGCCGAAACGTAACCGCGTTCCCGGTCGCCTTGATAGCTGTCCCATCGGTTTGTTCCGTAGAAACCCCGAGAGCCTATCTCGCTGGCAATCTCGGTCGCCAGAACCGGATTGGTGGGACACCGGGCGTGGACGGCTCCATACACGTCCGGGTGGTAATTGATGCCAATCGCATCCAGCACGCTGAGGAATCCTCCCCGGTCGCTGAAACCGCCATTCATCGCCGCGGTGACCAGGCGCGTCGGATCGAGTTCGTGGACCCGCTGTTTCATGGCGCGCGCCATTGCCGCGGCCTCGGTCGAACCCTGGATCCACTGCTCGTTGCACAGCGACCAGAGAATGATGCTCGGATGATTGCGGTCGCGCAGCACCAGACTGGTCAGATCGCGGTGTTCGACGGCCCGCGCGTTCCTTGGCGTTTGATCCGCATAGGTATCGCCAAGATGCCGGTTCTCGGCAATGACCAGAAAGCCCATGCGGTCACACGCATCCAGCAGCGCGGGCGCGACGGGATTGTGAGAGAGACGGATGGCGTTGCAGCCCATTTCCTTCAATCGTTCGAGACGCCATTCAAAAAGCCGGTCAGGCATCGCCACCCCGACCCCGGCGTGGTCCTGATGCATATTGACGCCCTGGATTTTAACGTGCTTGCCATTCAGAAAAAAACCGCGGTCGGCGTCGAAACGAATCTGTCGCACCCCGAAGCTCGTCGTCAGTTGATCCACCACCTTGCCGGACACCTTGATGGTGCTGCGCAACCGATAAAGGCACGGGTTTTCCAGAGACCATAACCTGGCGTTGGCCAGGGAGATCTGCTGCGTTGCTTTTGCACCAGCCCCGGCGGAAATCGCCTGGACCGCCGACTGCGCGGCGACGAGTTGGCCTCGGGCGTCGAGAATTTCACTCAAGATAGTCGCCAGGACGGCGACGGCGCTGGTGTTGGTCACATCAGTATTCGCAATGACCGGGGCATCCGCTAGAATGCCGTTGCCCGGATTGGCAACCGTTGGTGCGATAAAGACCCCGTCTGGCGCGACGTGGACCGGATCGAGCATCACCAGCCTGACGTGGCGATAGATGCCGCCGCCCTCATACCACCAGCCGTCGTAACGCGGATCAACCCGCACGGTCAAAATGTTCGTGCTGCCGCAAGCCGCTGCCCCTGTGATGTCGAACCGCGATCTGGTATAGCCGCTGTATTGACTGCCGATGTCCTGGCCGTTGAGCCAGTAGCGGCTGTTGCTGAACACGCCGTCGAACTCCAACCACAGACATTTGCCCTTCGCGCTGGCCGGAATAAAAACCGTTTTGCGATACATGGCGGGTTGAACCGGGAGGAAGCCGTGAAGAGAATACCAACTGGCGTCCATGCCCGGATACACGAAATGGTTCGCCGGATCAAAGACGCCTTCGACCACATAATCATGCGGCACATCCACGCGCCGCCATTCGTGGTCGTCATAGTCCGGTGCGATGGCATTGGTAACGTCGCCGAGCTGGAAACGCCAGTCCTGGTCCAACGAAATCGTTTGGCGCGTTACATCGGCTGCAACCGCCGCAAAACTCAAACCGGCAAGCGCAGCGATGCGCAAGACGCCAACGGCGGCCAAACACCGTGGATAGAGCAGAGATTCTATCATAAGTTAAAACTCACCTTCACGCTTAATCACCCGGGTCAAATCCGGATATTTCACAGTTTGGGAGGGCGAAGCTGCCGCTTCGCCCTGATATTTGGGCGGCGCGGCAGCGCCGCCCTGCCAACTTTGACGAGCATGCCATCGTCGCGATCTACTTGCGCGCCACATTCCACCCGTCCACCGCGACCGTGGGGGTGGCGCCGGGAGCATCGTCTGAACGCCAGCGGGCGGTCAGCCTTCGCGTCTCGCCGGGCAGCAGCGACACGTAGTTGTCGTTCCACATGGAGGGCAGAATTTGCTCGCCGCCCTGGCTCTTGAGAACGCGCAGCCGCACGAAAAAGGCCGGCGAGTGTCCGGGGTTCGTCAGAGTTACGAGGGCGCGGTCGTCGGCCCCGTCATGATCAAAGGCGGTTTTCACGTTGAGTGTCACCGGCGGCAGGGTCGCGAGTTCGGTGAAATCGCCATGTACCTGGGTTGGCGTGTAATACCACTGGCGTTTGGTCCAGTCGAGCACGTCCTCGACGGTCGAGAGCCAATAGAAGTTGCGGCTCAGGACAGCACCGTGTTCAGCCTCGATCGTGAGCGATAGAAAGTAGGTCTTGGAGAGGTTGGCGAGGCCGGGAACGGTAAAGGCGCGCACAACGCCGTCGGCCGGAACGTCAATAACGGCCGTCTTCGACCATCGCTGGGTGCCGGCGATATCGGCCACGGCCGCGCGGACCTTCAGGCCTGCAGACTGATTGAGGGTGCTGTTGACAACAACGACCGATTTGTCGTCGTAGGAGTATTGCACATGCAGCGGCTCGAGGGATTTCTTGGTGCCGTAGTAGCCGCTCCCCGCCTCAAGATAATAGTCGTACAAGTGCCAGGCCAGCGATGGCCAGGCGTTGTTCAGCATCCATTTGATGACCCCGGTTGATTTATACTTGTTGCGGCCGTAAGCCTCGAACATGGCGCGCTCGTTGTCGTAAGCGATGAGCTGTGCCTTGCGCACATAGTCATCGAGATTGGTGGCCGCGCCGTAGCGCCCGCGCATTCCATCATTGAAGGGCGTGAAGGGAGTGTAAGCGCCCCCCTGGCTGTGCTGGATCCACGTGTTGTCCTGCGGCCACAGGTGGTCGTCGCCGAGCATCCGGCGCATGTCCTCCACGCTGGGGAGCGTCTTGCCCGTTCCTATTTCGGTGGCAAAGCCGAACGCGCCGCCGTCGCGGTCGCCATACCAGTACGATGGCGGTTCGTAATCGTAAGGGCCTTGCATCTTGACGCCGGACGGACCGACTGTTGTCGTAACTCCGCTGGCCGAGGCCACTGTGGGGTTCGGCCACTCCGTTTGAGCGATGACCTTCAGATACTCGCGCTCGACGTCAGGCGGCGCAAACTTATCGCTGCCATACCAAAAGGTGAGGATGCTCGGATGATTGCGCAGAAGGAGCAATTGGTCATGGAGCGAAGCCACGGCGATGGCTTTTGTCGCGTCATCCCATTGGCTCCACTGCTCCCAATGGTCGCAGCAGCAGAAGCCGGGAATGACGAAGACCCCGTTCTCGTCCGCGAGGTCAAGCAGATGGTCCGAGCCAAGCTTCCCCTCGAAGCGCACGGCGTTTAGCCCCATATCGTGGACGAGGCGCATCTCCTGTTCTTCGCGCCTTGGGGTCTCCATGAAAAAAAGGTTGCGCGCCCAACCCGCACCGCGGATGAGGATGGGGTGGTGATTAATGAAGTAGAGGCGGTTGGTTTCCGAGGTCAACTCGGACGTCACTTCCCGCACACCAAAGCGGATGGTGCGCTCGTCCGATGCGTTGTTGCCCGCGTTCACGCGAACCCGCAGGCTGTACAACTCGGGGGTGCCGTAACCTGTCGGCCACCATAATCGCGGCTTCGTCAAGTGCAGGCCAGGGTGGTCGCTTCCGTCAAGACTTACCCTCTGGGTGGCGCCGCCGGCCACACTCACCGGAACTGTGGTCGCTGCACCATTGAAGATGGCGGCCACGGTGCCGCTCACCGGCTTGTCGCTGGTATTCTCCAGATCCATCGAGACGATCAAGTCGGCAGAGGCGAGGTTGGTGGCCACGCGACTGCGCACGAACGGGTCGTGCATGCGCAGGACGCCGCTGGCGGTGACGAAGACGTCGCGCCACAGGCCCTGCATTTTGTCCGGCGGCATCGGGGCCCAATCCACCCAGGTGTGTCCCAAATCCCGCGGCCCCTGGCCTTGGATCAGCAACGCCAGCGCGTTTCTCTCCCCGGGCCGCGCCGCCTTGCTCGCGTCGACGGCGAAGCGACGCATTGCTCCAGCCACCTCGTTGGTGTCGGCAATTCGCTCGCCATTGAGCCAGACCTCCGCGCGATAGTTGATTCCCTCGAAGTGGAGCGTGATCGCTCTTCCTGCCATCTCCGACGGCAGGTCGAACTCGGTCCGAAACCACCAACCGGCAGCGAAGGGGTTACCGGGCATGCCGGACCTGCCACCGCCCCTGCCGCCACGACCGCCCATGCCCGGCCAGGCGCGCCAGTTCGTGCTGGTGAACGGGTCGGGATACACGCCCGCCTGCGCCAGCACGCCAGAAACCGTTGCGGGAATGGCAGTGGGATACCACCCGTTGGTGGCGAATCCGGCCTTCGAGATCGCCGCGCCGTCCGGCTGGCCGGTGGATGTCTGCACCTGCCATCCGTCCCGGAGCATGAGCCGCGCTCCGGAAGCCAGGCTCTCCGCCGGGCCGCCGCGCCTGTTTGCCGTCACTCCTCCACTCGGGCCATGCGTTAAGCCGATATCCTGCACTCCACTGGGAGGACTGCATGAGGTAAATGCGATCACCACAGCGCTTGCGAGGAGTAACCGAATTCGAGCTTCAAAGATTGGCGCTTTCATAGTCATCAGAGCAACGACGTGATCAAACTTCCCAAAGTCCAAAGCAGTTCAATCAGTGTGAACGCAGCACACTCCTGTCTTATCTGCGTCGGACGGCATTGTCAACTCCATCTGGCTCTTCAAGAAAAACCGGCCGGAGCGAATACAGCCCCGGCCGGCTTGTGTTAATTCATGTTCGGATATTTCGCCGGCTCAGTGGATCTGAACGCGGAAGAACTTCGCCGCATTCGTCGGGTTGACTTGGATGGGTGACACGGCGCCGGACACCGGCGCCCAAGGACCAGCGATGTTGGTTGCGCTCATGAGGGTGCCATAGTTGGCCCAACTCAGAGTGAGATTGCCAGCGCTTAAGACCGGCGTGATCGTGACCGGGTCAAGGCTGATAGCCTGGAGTTGGACGCCATTGAAGTCAGGTTCCGCGTTGGGAGTAACACCGTCCGCTTGGAGGCCAATGGGCGCCTCGTTAATGACCAAGCCGCCGTTGGAAACGACGACGCTGTCAAAGAGCGCGGTGTTGTCGCCAGGGGCAAAGAAGTAGTCCTGCTGGAAAACGTTGTTCTCGCTCACGCCATTGACTGTGAACTTGGTGCCCCGGGAATCGTCCAGATAGGTTCCGCTGATGCCATACACCGCCAGATTGTAAGTGCCGTTGGGCACGTTGGTGAAGACAAATGAGGTTGAGGTATTAATATAGGGATCCAACAAGCCATTGTGCTCCGGATATCCCATAAACCAGGATCCGGGGTAACCCGCCGCCTGGAAGTCAATTCCGCTGGGGGTGACACCATCGTCACAGAAGGTGGTGGTGTTGGCGAATTGAGAGCCGCTCAAGGCATTCCAGAAGGCGCCGTTGCCCAATACGCCAGGGCCGCTGTAGGCGGTGGACGGCGCGCCGTTGTTGCCGCCGACCACGGCGAAATTGACCGTCCAGATCCCGTTGAGCGGGATGGGAGCAAGGTTCACCGTCGCCACGCTGCTGATGTTCGTGCCATAAGAATTGGTCAGCACGAGCTGGTACTCCATCGCGTCCGCAACGGTGGTTTTGATGGTGAGGGTGCTGGAATTGGCGCCAGTGATGTGGCTGTCGTTCGTGATATTATGGAAGACGCCCCCGGAGCCGCGCTGCCACTGGTAACCCGGCGTCGGATAGCCAAGGCCATAAGCTGTCAGAGTGACTGTCTGGCCGGCAAAGGTCGAGATGGAGGATGAGCCTGCAACCGAGACCGGTTGCTGGGAGATCGTGGGAGCCACGCCACCACCTTGGGCCGTGAAATAGAGGTTCAACACCTGCGCGTCAGAAAGAGCTGAACCAAAGACAGCCACTTCGCCTATGTCACCCGTAAAGATGCTGCCCAGACCCGACGGATCCCCGCCCAGCCACGTCGTCGTCGCGCTGCCAAAAGTTTCAAGACTGTTGGCCGCATTATTGACCATCTTGAAGACATTGGTCGTCGCGCCATAGGGATAGCAGAGATAGAGCGAAGCGTTCGTCGGCGTAATCGTCAGCGCCACGAATGACCAATAGTACAGTGGCGGGAACAGGCCGGAATTGTAATTCAAACTGCCCGAACTGTTGTTCCAAACGTAACCCAGCTCCGCCTGCCCATAAGTGATGGAGCTGGTGTTGGTGTCCACGTTGGTGCCAAAGTTCAAGCCGGCCGCATCCGCCGCGCCGCGGTTGACCAGCAAACCCCCGTGAGCGGGAGAATTCGCGGTGGGATAAATCCAGGCGGTAATCGTCACATTGGCGCTGGTCAAGTTCAAGGGCGGAACAACCACTGTCCCATTGGCAGTGTTTTGGGAGAAACCCGCGGCGTTATTGACATCTTCAAACCCGACGAACTGCCAGGCTTCCGGGCCGGTGTTGCCGGTCGTCACCCCGGCGCCGTAGATGGCTTCCAAGCCATGACCACTGGCGTCGTAAGCCTGGTAAGTGGCGGTGGTGGGGTCCACAGCCTCGTTCAAGGGCCAATAGGCCACCGGCGATTTGGAGAGAACGTCATAGGCATAAGCGTCCTGGCTCGGAGTGAAAGCGGGCGGGTCAGCCAGCACCGTCAGCGTGGCGGGGCTGCTGCTCAAATGGCCCTCCACATTGGTGGCGACAAGCTGATAGCTGCCGCTTTCGGAGAGCTGAAGGTTGGTCAGAACCAGGTTCATATTGGTGGTTGTCGCCGGACCGATGTTGGTGAAGCCGCTGCCAGTGTTCGCTTGCCACTGGTTGGTGATGGGCTGGGTGCCGTTGAAGGCGGCGGCCAAGTTGACCGTGCCGCCGGCGAAGGCATAAATACTCAAAGGGGTCGTATCACCTTTCAAAGGAGTCGTATCGCTGGTCAGGAGGGGCGCGGAGGCCGCTTTGACATTGAGAACAGCGACCATAGAAGTCACCGTGCCATAGGTGTTGGTCACCACGCAATCGAAGTTCATGGAATAAGAGATGCCAATGTCGGGTGGAGCAACCACCACAGTGGAATTCGTGGCATCAGGAATGTTGGTTAAACTGCCACCGCTGCCGCCATCCGTTTGCCATTGATAGGCCATCGGGCTGTAGCTTGAAGCCACCTCCGTCAGCGTCACTGGAGACAGGGCATACGCAGGATTTAGGCTGACGGTCGGCGCCGAGGTTATGGGCGTCGGGGGGGTGGCAACAACTTGGAAGCCAAACAGTTTGCCAGACTGCCAACCGTTGTCGGCTTGCCCGTTGACCAGCAGTATCTCGTCGTTGGTCAGGCCGTTGAAAACGATGTAGTTACCCCCGGAGGACGCATTGGCAAGGCTGGTGCAGGTCGAAGCGACTTGCGTGTAGGTTCCGTTAAACTTGCCGGTATCTATGCAGAACATATGGGGCGTCAGCTCGGGCCCGGGGACCATGTTCCACCATGAGGGATTGCCGCTGGCCACAGACTGAATCCAGTGCTCGCTGGTGCCATACCATCCGTGCCAGCCTTGAACGTAAAGCACGACGGAATAACTCGTTGATCCCTGTCCCTCCGCCGCCAGCCACGCCTGAATTCCGCCCACAAAGACCAGCGGCTTCTGACTTCCTTGCGCGGCGTAAACCGAGGCGCCCGTCACATCTCCGGGGATCGGGCCGCCGCCGTAGTCGGTCTCATCCATGCCGTCCATCAATTTCCCGTCCGGCGTGCCCAAGCTCGCAGCCCCGCTCGTGGCACACCAAGGCGAATCCCACATGACGTGGAGTCCCGAATTGGCCCCCGTGTAATCCATGATGCCGGACGTAACGTCGCCCCATCGGTCAAGGTTATTCCAGTTGGTTTGCGCAAAACCGGGAGCGCCGGCCTGATCACCAACCAGCAGGGAATCGGCCTGCGCGTTGTCAATGCCCTGGCCGTCAACCCCGTTGTAATGCACGCTGACCGAGATGGGCTGACCGGCGGGCAAGGCAACGGCGCTGCCAATCAGCGCCAAAGTAGTGGCGAAATGAAGCTGTAATTTTTTCATAGCAATTGAATGGGCTAACATGAGCGGATTATCGCCCGGCCCGCCTGGCGCGTCATGTCATCAAAAATAACGATGCTGAAGGACTGCAAACCTAATGAGCGGGTTTTCACACCGCCGAGGCCTTGAGTTGCACGGAAAAAATCACCTTCGTCCCCGCCCCGGATGCGCTTTGAATTGCACAGCTTCCGCCGATGGCCATCAACCGGCGCCTCATGTTTTCCAAGCCGTTGCCGGACGCCGCGCGGCCTTGGGCTGGGGAAACACCTCTTGCTTTCTCACCGGCAGCAAAACCGCGCCCGTTGTCCTCGACGGCCAGATCAAACGACGCCGCTTTCAACGTCAACCGGATCAAAACCTCCGACGCGCCGGAATGTTTCACCGCGTTGTGCAGCGCCTCCTTGAACGCGAGAAAAACATTGTGCCGCATCTCGGACGTCAGGTGCCATTCCGGGAATTGCAGCGGCAAGTCCAGGCGGCAACGGATGCCGACGCCGGCGAGCCAGTCCTGCGCGAATTTCTCCAGATACGTCGCCAACCCCTCCAGCGTGTCGTGGCGCGGGCTGACCGCCCAGACGATTTCATCCATGCTGCGCGTCAACTCGCGCGCCGTGTCGTAGATCTTTTCCAGGCCGGCGGCGACGCGGCCGGAATTCGCCAGATCGCCGCGCGCCGATTCGCTCATCATCGTGATGCGCGTGAGTTGCGCGCCCAAATCGTCGTGGATGTCACGCGCGATGCGGGAGCGTTCACGTTCCACATCGCGCTGCCGCTCCGCCAGTTCGAGCCTGCGCCGCATCCGTCGCCGCGTCTCAAACCACACCGCTCCGCCGGCCGCCAGCGCCGTCGCCAGCACGCCGAGAAAACGAAACCACCCCGTCTGCCAGAAATACGGCAGCACTTCAAACTTCAGGCTGGCGCCGCTTTCGTTCCACACGCCGTCGTTGTTGCAGGCGTTCACTTGGAACGAATAATTCCCGGGCGGGATATAATTGTAAGTCGTCACCCGCTTCGCGCCGACGTTCGCCCACTCCGGCTCGAAGCCGTTCAGCCGGCATTTGAACCGCACCTTTTCTGGCGCGATAAAGCTCAGGCCGTTGTATTCAAATTCAATGCGGTGCCGGCCCGGCGGAATTTTCAGCGGCCCGGCCGCGTTGCCCTCCGCGAATTTTTTGTCGTCCACGCGCATTTCCTCGATATGCACCGGCGGGGGCTGCGGATTCATTTTGACGCCCGCCGGGTCCACGGCGACCAGTCCCTTCGCCGTCGGAAACCACAGGCGTCCATCTGCCGTCTTGCCGCCGGCCGGTTGCAAGCCTTCGGAACATTCCAGCGTCGGCAACCCGTCGTTGATGCCGTAGGTCAGAAACGGCGCCTCGGCCAGCTTCCCGTCGGCACAGCGGTTCAAATCCGCTTCCTTCGCGCGCAAAATGCCGCCATAGGAACTCATCCAAAAAAATCCGGCCCCGTCCGATTCGATGTGGCCGATGACGCCGTTGGGCAAACCCTGCTCCCGGTTGACCGCGGAAAATTTTCCGTTCTTGAACCGGCTCAGACCGCTGCCATACGTGCCGATCCACAGCGCGCCATCCTCGGCGAAATGCAGACACTCGATGAAATCGGACGACAGACCGTCGGATTTTTTGAACCGGCGAAAATCTCCATTTTCGCGGCGCACCAGGCCGCCGCCCGCCGTGCCAAACCACAGCGCGCCCGATTTGTCCTGCGCGATGGCGCGCACGTCCCCAAACGGTTCGCCGGCAACTTCGCTAAACCGCTCCAGTCTTCCGTTTTGATAACGCAACGGGCCTGCCGTGGTGCCGATCCAAAGTCCGTCGGACAGGAATAGAAGCGCCGGCATGGGCGGGCGCACATTCTCAAGCCCCGGCGCAAAATCAAACGCCTCGTCCTTCTGTGCGAACAATCCACCGCCCCAGGTGCCGGCCCAGATTTTTCCCGCGCCGTCGGCCGCCAGCGACCAGACGTAGGGATTGCGAATGCCCTGCGGCGAGTCGAAATTCGTCCAGACGCCGTTTTGCAGGCGATACAATCCCGCGCCTTCCGTGCCGATCCACAGCGCGCCATCCGGCGCCGGCAGCACGGAAAGCACGGGACGGCTTTTCCATTTGTCGGGCGGCGAAACGGTTTCAAGGTTGCTTGGCCGGATGAGCGCGAGTCCCGCGCCGGTGCCGCACCACAGATTCTTTTCACGGTCTTCCCACAATGAAATCACCCAATCGGAGGGCAGTCCATTTATGTGGTCAAGGTGCAACGCAGGCGTGTTCGTTTGATTAGTAAAAAACAGCCACAGACCATCACTCGTCGTGCCGCCCGCCAGCACGCCGGCGGAAGTTTCCGCCAAGTTCGCCACAATGGCCCATCCCCATGGCGCGGCGCCCAAATCCACCGTCCATCCGCCGTCTTTCCATTTGCGGATGCCACCGTTACAGGCGACCCAAAAACCGCCGTCCCGCGCGGCGCAAATGCCCTGCACGTAGTCGTTCGTGGACAGTTCAGCGTTCAACCGGCCATTTTTGAGCGCGGACACGACGCCTTCCCGCTCCACCCAGATCGTCCCGTCCTTTCCGCGCGCCAGCGACACTACTTTGGCGACAACACCTGATGGCGGCGACAACACCGTTCCGTCCCGCACGCGCGCCAGTTCGCCTGCGTCGTTCAGCAGCCAGACGTCGTCCGCGTCGTCGGCGGTGATGGCGTAAATTTTTCCGCCGCTCCAGTTGGCGCTCATCGGCACGGCCGTGAAATGGCCGTCCTTGCATTTCGAAACGTCGCCGCTTTCCGTGCCAATCCACAGCGTGCCGTCCCCGGCCTCAAACAGGCTGGTCACACGGCTGCTGCGCAATTCCGGCGTGTTGTTATCGTCGAAAACTGTGAAATGGACGCCATCAAACCGCGCCAGTCCGTTGTAGGTGCCGGCCCACAGGTAGCCGTCGCGCGTCTGCACCACGGCGGTGACCTTGTTTTGCGGCAACCCCTGTTCCACCTGCCAGGTGCGTGTGAAATAATTGGGCGTCCCGGCCGGCGCGGGAAACCAAACGAAGACAGCCAGGGCGAGCAAGGGCGCGAACCGGAAAAGATTTTTTCTTTTGACGGCACCAGGGAACATAGCCCTATTTTGTCCGCCGCACGGCAAAAAGCAAGCTGATTTGACCCTCATGCAAATCATCTGCTCATCTATTTTGACGACAAGACGATCACCGGCGCGCTTGCGAAACTGAACGACACTTGCGAAACTAAACAAACATCGTCGCCAAGAACACATTTGTTATATTGACATGATCGCGCTTAATAAATTTGCCGCCTCCGCTCTTTTCTGCCTTGCCGCAGCGACCCTCGCCGCCGCCGCGCCGCCGCTGCTCAACGACCCCGTTGACATCAGCGGCGACTTCCGCGCGCTGGAGAGCTTTTATTACCTCGCCGACAAGGTCTCAGGGTTCGATCCCGCGACCCATGCCGGGAAAATTATATACCAGCGGGCGCAGTATCACGTGCGGCATGCCTTCGACAACGACCTTTCTCTCATCACCGCCGTCGGCCCAAACGAATTTCCCGAAAACCAATACGCCGCCAACCCGGAACTGCCGTTTTCCGTGGATTTCATCTCGCCGCGCGCGCTGCGCCTCCGCATGACCAGCGGCCCGCAGGCGCATCCGCCGCAGCCGGAACTCATGCTCGCCGGCGCCGTGCCACACGACGATTCTTGGAAATATGAAAAGCTTCCCGGCGGCCACCGCTACACCAGCGCGGCCGGTTCGGTGACCATTTTGGAAAGGCCCTTTCACCTCGAACTCCGTGATGCCACGGGCAAGCTGCTGACCAAGACCGACCACACCGCGGACAATGGCACCTCGTTCTCGCCCATCTTGCCCTTTTCCTTCGTGCGCCGCGCCGCGGATTACTCGCGCAGCTTCAATGCCGCTTTCACGCTGGCCCCCGGCGAAAAAATCTTCGGCTGCGGCGAGTCATTCACCAGCTTCGACAAGCGCGGCCAAAAGCTGGTGCTGTGGACGGACGACGCCAACGGCATCGAAAACCAGGGCATGTACAAGCCGGTTCCGTTTTTCATGAGCAGCCGTGGCTACGGCATGTTCCTGCACACCACCACGCCGATCACTCTGGATTTCGGCCACGATTTCAGCGGCGTCAACTCGATGATGGTCGGCGACGACGAACTGGATTTGTTCGTCTTCCTCGGCACGCCCAGGGAAATTCTCGATGAATACACCAGGCTCACCGGCAAGTCGCCCATGCCGCCGCTGTGGAGTTTCGGCCTGTGGATGAGCCGCTGCACTTACAACGCCGAAAATCAAGTGCGCGACATCGCGGCCAAATTGCGCCAAAACAAAATCCCCTGCGATGTGCTCCACCTCGACACCGGGTGGTTCGAGACGGATTGGCAGTGCGACTACGAGTTTTCCAAAACGCGTTTTGCCGATCCCAAGAAAATGCTCGCCGACTTGAAGGCCGACGGCTTCCGCGTCTCCTGCTGGCAACTGCCCTACTTCGTGCCGAAGAACAAGCTGTTCGCCGAACTGGTGGAACAAAACCTCGTTGTCCGCGATGCCAAAGGCAACCTGCCTTCCGAAGACGCCGTGCTGGATTTCTCCAACCCCAAAGCCGTCGAATGGTATCAGGGCAAACTCGCCGGCCTGCTCAACCAGGGCGTCAGCGCCATCAAGGTGGATTTCGGTGAAGCCGCGCCCAACAATGGAATTTGGGCAAACGGGCGGACCGGATTTTACGAACACAATTTGTATCCGCTGCGCTACAACCAGGCCGTCGCCGACATCACCAAAAAAATCACCGGCGACAACATCATCTGGGCGCGCAGCGCGTGGGCCGGCAGCCAGCGTTATCCGCTGCACTGGGGCGGCGACGCCGAAAGCACGGACCAGGGCATGGCGGCGGAACTGCGCGGCGGATTGTCCTTCGGACTGTCCGGCTTCTCCTTCTGGAGTCACGACGTGGGCGGATTTACCGCCACGGCGGTGGATAACATGGACAAGAACTTGTTTGCGCGCTGGCTGGCCTTCGGCATGTTGAGTTCGCACTCGCGCTGCCACGGCATCGCGCCGAAGGAACCGTGGCTCTATGGCGCCAATTTCATGAACGAGTTCCGCGCGATTGATGAACTGAAATACAAATTAATGCCCTACGTTTATGCCCAGGCGGAGGATTCCTCCGAGCACGGCCTGCCCATGGTGCGCGCGTTGTTCGTCGAATATCCCGATGATCCCGGCTCCTGGCTGGTGGACGACGAGTATTTCTTTGGTTCGAGCCTCCTCGTCGCCCCGCTGCTGCACGAAAACGAAACCGGCCGCAACGTCTATCTGCCCCCGGGCGCGTGGCTTGATTATCAAACCGGGAAAAATTATTCCGGCGGCTGGCGGAAAATCGAAGCCGGTCAAATCCCGGAAATCATCTTGGTGCGCGACGGCTCGGCCATTCCGCACATCGCCCTGGCGCAAAGCACCGCCCAGATGGACTGGTCGAACATCGAACTGCGCGTCTTCGCCACCGAAGCAACAACGGCCAAAGGCCTGATTTTCCTGCCCGGCGACAGCGCGGAACACGAAGTCACGTTGGCCAAACAAGGCGGCGGCTTCAAACTTGAAGGCGACCCTCTGGCCGGGAAAGTCGCCTGGAAAACTTCCGTGGCCGAAGTCCATTGAGCATGAAATTCCAAAATAAATTGCTGCTGGCCGCCACGCTGCTCGCCGCGCCGCTGTTGGCTGGCGCCGGAAACTATGCCAATTTTTCCGTCGCCATTTACATTCCCGTCAACGTCGTCCAGAGTTTTGACAATCCGCAAAAACTCGCCGGCGACTGGAACACCATCAGCCGCCAGTTGAAGGTGGACAAGGTTTATATCGAGGTGCAGCGCGACCGGCGGCTGCTCACCGACGAACAGGCCGGGCGCGTGAAACAATTCTTCCTCGACCACGGCGTGCAGGTCGCCGGCGGCATGGCGCTGTCCGACGGCAGCATCGCCGGACAGTTCAAATCCTTTTGCTACACCGACCCGCAGGACCGGGCCTTCATTAAAAGCGCGGCGGAGTTGGCCGCGCGGAATTTTGACGAAGTGATCCAGGACGATTTCTTTTTCGTTTCGACGAAAAACGATTCCGACATCGCCGCAAAGGGAAGCAAAAGCTGGACGCAGTTCCGGTTGGAACTGACGGACGACGCGGCGGAAAACTTGCTCGTCAAACCGGCCAGGGCCGTGAATCCAAAGGTGAAAATGGTCGTCAAATTTCCGAACTGGTACGAGCATTTTCAAGGCTCCGGCTATGATCTGGAGCGCCAGCCGAAAATCTTCGACGGCATTTACACCGGCACGGAGACGCGCGATCCGGCGATGACCGACCAGCATTTGCAGCCATACGAAAGCTACGAAATCATCCGCTACTTTGAAAACATCGCCCCGGGGCGCAACGGCGGCGGCTGGGTGGACACTTACAGCCTCCGCCACCTCGACCGCTACGCCGAGCAGATTTGGGACACGCTGTTTGCCAGGGCGCGGGAGTTCACCGTTTTCGAGTGGTCGGCCATGACGCGGCCGTTTGAACTGGGCGACCGCGCCGCGTGGGAGAATTTGCCGACCAGCTTCAATTTGTCCGAAGCGACCAACGGCGTTTCCGCGCCGACGTGGGCGCGCGTGGCCGGCTATTCGCTGGAACAGGCCGACAAATTTCTCGGCCGCCTCGGCCATCCTGTCGGCATCGCCAGCTACAAACCGTTTCACTCCAGCGGCGAAGATTTTCTGCACAATTATCTTGGCATGATTGGCATTCCGATTGACCTGCGCCCCGAATTTCCGACCAACGCCAACCTCGTTTTGCTCACCGAATGCGCGAAGTTTGATCCCGGCATCGTTGCAAAAATCAAAGGTCAGTTGCGCGCCGGCAAATCGGTCCTCATCACCTCCGGCCTGCTGCGCGCCTTGCAGGGCAAAGGCATCGAGGACATCGCCGAAATCCGCTGCACGGACCGGAGATTTCTCGCGCACCAATATGCCGGCGGCTTCGGCGCGGGCAATTTTTCCACGCTCGACGCCGGCACGAATGCCGAGGTGCTGTTTCCCGAAATCGAGTTTTTGACCAACGACTCCTGGTCGCTCGTGCGCGCCGAGGCCAATGGCGGCGGCTTCCCCCTGCTCTTAATGAACCGCTACTCCAAAGGCGTCCTCTATGTCTGGACCATGCCGGACAATTTCAACGACCTCTATGCGCTGCCGCCGGAAGTCACCGGCGCGATCAAGAATTTTGTGTTGCGCGGGTTTCCCGCGCGGCTGGACGGCCCGGCCCAAGTCGCCCTGTTTGCTTACGACAACAACACCTTCATCGCGGAAAACTTCTCCGCCGCCGCAACCGCCGTGAAAATTTCCACGCTGGGAAACGCAACGAAATTGACAAATCTCCTCACCGGCGAAATTCTGGACGGCAAACTGCCGCCCCCGCGCGGCTGGAACTGGCGAAATGAAATGACCGAGGACCGCGTTGCCTTCAGCGCCCATTTGCCGCCGCACAGCTATGCGGTGTTTGCGCTGGAAACTGATCGCGGAAATGCCGGCGCGCCGTCCAAATAATGCTCGCCAGACACTCGTTACGCGACGAGACCGCCGGTGAAAGCCGCCACTTTATGACACGAAGAAATGATATGAAAAAAATCAGTTGTTTTGCTCTCGGCCTTGCCGCTTTGTTCGCCACCGTTGCTTGGTCCGCCGCCGCCACCAACGAAACGGCCAGGGCTGTCTCGGCTGACTTGCAGCAAACCAATGGTCCGCTCGACACCATGTTCAAGTTCTGCGTCGGCGCCGGCCGCGCCAACGAAGGTTTGCGCGCCGACTGGCAGCGCCAACTGACTTACGCGCACCGCGAATGCGGCTTTCAATACATCCGCATGCACGGCTTGTTCTGCGACGACATGGGCGTCTACCGCGAGGACAACGGCAGCCCGCAATACAACTGGCAATACATTGACGAGCTTTACGATTTCCTGCATGGCATTGGCATGAAACCGTTTGTGGAACTGGGCTTCATGCCAGGCAGGCTGGCCAGCGGTTCAAAAACCATTTTCTGGTGGCGCGGCAACGTGACTCCGCCCAGAGATATGGACAAGTGGGCCAACTTCATTCGCGCCTTCGTCCTTCACGTGCAGGAGCGTTACGGCCAGGCCGAGGTGCGCACGTGGTTTTTCGAGGTCTGGAACGAGCCAAACCTGAACGGCTTTTGGGCCGGCACACAGCAGCAGTATTTCGATCTCTACGCGGCGACCTCGCGCGCCATCAAGAGCGTTTCCCCCGATTACAAAGTGGGCGGCCCGGCCACGGCGGGTTGCGCATGGGTGCCCGAGTTCATTCATTTCTGCGACACCAACTACGCGCCGGTGGATTTCATCTCCACGCACACCTATGGCGTGGAAAGCGGCTATCTGGACGAACACGGCGACGCCGGCACGGTGCTTTCACAAAACCCCAACTCCATTTTCGGCGACGTTAAACGAGTGCGCCGGCAGATCACCGAATCGGCCATGCCCAAGCTGGAGCTGCACTTCACCGAATGGAGCGCGTCCTACACCCCGGCCGATCCGGTTCACGACAGCTACCACAGCGCGGCTTACATTCTGGACAAGCTCAAGAAATGCGGCGACGACGCGCAGTCCATGTCTTACTGGACGTTCACGGACATCTTCGAGGAATCCGGTCCGCGCTGGGAGGCCTTTCACGGCGGATTCGGCCTGATCAATTACCAGGACATCAACAAGCCGGCGTTTTATGCGTATCAATTCTTGAACCGGCTCGGCGCGACGGAATTAAAAAACAATGATCCCTCTTCGTGGATTTGCGCGGACAACTCCGGCGGTGTGCAGGCCTTGATTTGGGATTTCACCAACACGCATCCCGGCCCGAAAACCCACAACCAGGAGTTTTACAAACGTGATTTGCCGGCCCAGCCCAAAAACAAAGTCACTCTCGATTTGTCCCATCTGCCGAAGGGCAAATACACCGTGGCAACTTACAAAGTCGGCTACCGGACCAACGACGCCTACGCCACTTACCGGGACCTTGGCGCGCCCGCGCAACTGACCAAGGCGCAGGTCGCCAAAATCAAATCCGAAAACAGCGGCGCGCCCGCCGATGTCCGCACCGTCAACATTGGCCGCGACGGAAAATTCGAGCAGCAGTTCGACCTCCGTGAAAATGACGTCCTGCTGGTCACCCTAAAGCCGCAGAAGTAAAAGAACGGCAATTGGCTGGCCTATCGGTTGCTGTTGTGAAACATTCAGCCATTCACACCGCTGATCAGACTGATTTTCACTGGCTGGAAACCGGCGGGCAGGCGCTGACTGAAATGCTCGCCGCCGTCACGCTCGCGCAACGCTCGGTCCGGCTGGAGATGTACATGTTCGATCCCAGTCCGGTGGCGGACTCTTTTCGCGACGCTTTGGTTGGGGCCTGCCGCCGCGGGGCCAAAGTGCAAGTCCTGATTGACGCCTTCGGCTCCATGTCCCTTCCCGATGGCTATTGGGAAGAGTTTCGTGCCGCCGGCGGACAAATTCGCCGGTTCAGTCCCAGCGGCTTCAAGCGCTTCGGCATTCGTGATCATCGCAAAATCCTGGTGTGTGACGACGACCTGGCCTTCGTTGGCGGCGCCAACATTGCCGCCGAATATCACGGCGACGGGGTTGCGTCGGGCTGGCGGGATTTGGGCCTGAAGATCCGTGGCCCGCTGGCCCGCGAATTGGCGGCGGCCTCCGACGACATGTTTGCCAGGGCCAGTCTCAGGCACAAACCCTTTTCCCGCCTGCGCAAATCCGCCTGGCAAAGGACCGTCGCCTTCGCCGGCGGCGAGATTCTTCTCGCCGGCCCGGGCCGGAACAACACGATCAAACTGGCCTTGAGCCGTGACCTCAAACACGCGCGGCAGGTTGCCATTATTTGCGCCTACTTTTTGCCGCCCGGCCGCATCCTGCGCCAAATGGCGCGTCTGGCCCGTCGTGGCATCAAAGTCCAATTGATCCTGCCGGGCAAATCCGATGTCTTCCTTTCCCGTCTGGCCGCGCAAAGTTTTTATCACCGCCTTCTACGGGCCGGAGTCGAGATTTACGAATACCAGCCTCAGATTCTCCACGCCAAAATGTTTCTCCTCGACGATCTGGTCTACGTGGGATCGTCCAACCTCGATTCCCGCAGCCTCAATATTAATTACGAGTTGATGCTCCGCGTGGCCCAACCGGCCCTGGCCGCGGCCGGGCGCGAGATTTTTTCCAGCATCAAGGCCCATAGCCGCCGCGTCGAGATCGGGCACTGGCGGCGTTCGCGCACCCTTTTGGATCGGATCAATGCCCGGCTGGCACGCTGGGTTTTGGCGCATCTGGACCCATACATCGCCCGGCAATCTTCCTAAATTGGGAGAATCCTCCGATTCCGGGTGCTCGGCCGGGATGGAATTCAACTCAATCCTTCCAGCACACCGTCACTTCCCTCATTCCACCATTACCTCCATTCCAACCCAGACCAGCCTGGCCAGATAATCGGCGTTCCAGTTGGCCAGTCGAAAGCAGCCGTGCGATTCCGTGCGGCCAACTTGCTCCGGCGCAGGGGTGCCGTGAATGCCGTAGCCGGGCCGGTCCAGCCCAATCCATGCCACACCCACCGGATTATTGGGCCCGGGCGGCAGGATTAACTTCCGGCCCACGGTCCGGGCTTCCGGCGATTCAGGAAAGACCGCGGGGTCAAAGGTGTAGTTCGGATCCAGAGCGATGGTGGTAACGTGCAATTTTCCGGCGGGTTGCGTCGCCGCCAGGCGTCCGATGCTGCACGGAAAATGCGCGAGCAGATTGCCCTCCGAATCGAAAGCCTCCAGCACGCATTCTCGCAGCCAGATCTTGCCGACGGCCGCCTTGCGGACAATAGAAGGATAAGCGACTCGCGGGATCGTCACTGGCGTGCCGCCCGCCATCTGGTTCCAATTCACCTTCGGATTGAGCGCCTTGATCAAATGCGGACTTGAAAACGACTTTTCCCCCAGCAGTTCCAGAATGTTCTCGAAGTCCAGGCGGTCCTCCTCGGATTTGCCGACCCAAGTTTTTGGAAGCGGCCTGAGCCGGCCCAAATCTTCGCTGGTCACCGTGTATTCCGTCAGGACCGGCTGGGCGATCAGGAGAAGTCGCTGGGTCGGGTCATCCAACAGACCGCTCGGAACGATCCCCTGCTTCTTTTGGAAGGCGATCAAAGCCGCACGGGTCTGCGAGCCTGAAACACCGTCAATTGACCCCGGAGAAATGCCTTGCCGCGCCAGCGCGATTTGCGCTTCCAGAACAGTCTGGACCGGGCGCGTGGCGGACGATGTCGTCTCGGACGATGTTGTTTCGGGGATTCGGAGACTGGGCGCTGCCACAGTTGGGGCGGGTTGATGCTTCGCGGGTGACGCCACGGTGGTGACGGGTGCCGGCGGAGTCACCGGCGCTGTCGGACCACCGGAATTGGACCGCCACCAAAGCCAGACCAAAAATCCAACAATGGCAACGCACAGGCCCAACAAGTCGCGGCGGCTGATGAAAGGCCGATTCATCTTGCCTCCATCCTTGCCACAGCTTTGGCCAAAGCGCACTCCGTTTCGCCGTCAATACCGCTAAATCCCAATCATCAGCGACCTCTTGGGGAGCGCGGTCGTCTCGACCGCCGCCGTCGGCGTCCCGCCGACGGCATCTTCCATCACAAACCGACTCACCCTTTCGGTGAGTCCTCAAGCCTGTCGCTAATGACTGAGGCGGCAAACGGAGCGCACTCTGATCCCCTCTGCCGCTTCTCTCAGCCTTTGGACTGGTTATCTGCTTGCGGCTCCATGAGCTGCCAGATGGTTGTTATGCGCCTCTTGCGCGTGGGAAACTTGCGCCGGCGTCGGGCCTTGATGAGGCGCGCGGCTTGCCTCCACTTCGCTTCTCGAGGGTTGTGCCTTGATTCCGCCTTTGCCGTTGAAGGCGTGATTCGGGCCCTTGATTTCCCGAACCGCCGAGCGGTCCTCGTAAGTATTACGCACGTTGTTACGGTCCACGTTGGAGATGACCGTGTTATGCCGGAACACGCCCCCCTCCCAACGTCCGCCGTTGAAGCCTGAGCCGAAGTAGCCGTTGCCATAATTGATGCCGCCGTAAAAGCCGACTTGCGGACCCCAATACCCTTCGTGCCAGAGGTACTTGCCTCCCGCCAGCCCCCAATAACCGGGCGTCCAGAGAAATCCCACGCTCGGCGGGAGAACCCAGGCGCCTGGCACCCAATAATAGCCATAGTCACCGTATTGATAGTACCCAGGCGTCCAAATGTACCCGTCGCCAGGACAAGGGGGCTGATCGAAGACCGCGATTGGAGGCGGCGCGACGTTCACCGAAATCAGGACTCCGGCGAAGGCAGGCGATCCGCAGAGAGCGGCCAGCGCCAAAACCAGAAACACTGTGAGCTTGTTTTTCATTTTTAGTATTTTCCTTTCCAGTCTGTTTGTGATGAAACCGGACATCATCCACAAGAAAGCGAGGGGGCGGTCTCGTTTGACATGCTGTGGTGCATCAACAGGCCTTCCTGTCGGCCGGATTTCGGCGTCTTTCATGGCACAACAATAGACTCGGACACTTTGCCGCCGCTATGGGGTGTTCACCCCATGTCGGCAGCCATACAGCGGTGCCCGGCACGCCGGCCAAGGCCTCGGATTCGGCGGATAACCAATGCAGGCGCGGGTTTTCAGTGAGGCGGCCGATGATTCTCCCTCGCCTCCGAGGAGGGCCGGGGTGAGGTCGGGCCATTGCTTCGCGCCATTCATTCCACTGTCGGCGCCGCTATAAGGTAGAATCTTAGTCTGGATAGTGTACTGCGAAGGGGCGGCTTTGGGTTCGACCCCAATTGTCGTGGCGGCGGGCTTTGCGTATTTTGCCATAATGAGTTCAAAATCCGCTCAAAGCCGCGCGCTCAACGCCCCCCGCCAGGAGGACCTGGCCCGCGAAGAGGCGGACCTGGTGCGGTCGCTGGCTCAATCGAAGATCTACCAGGATTACGAACGGGCATTCAGCGAAACCACCGGGCTGCCGGTCAGCTTGCGCCCGGTGGAATCCTGGCAGTTGCCCCACCGGGGCAAGCGGCACGAGAACCGGCTCTGCGCCTTGATGTCAACAAAAAGCAGTTCATGCGCCGCCTGTCTGCGGCTGCAACAACGGCTGTCCGACCTGGCCCGGCGCGAACCGCGCACCCTGACGTGCGAGTTGGGCCTGAGCGACACGGCGGTGCCGATCCGCACGGGAGAGCGGCTGGTGGGCTTTCTCCAAACCGGCCAGTTGTTTCGCAAACCGCCGACCGAGGCCCAGTTCCGGCGCGTGGTGCGGCGGGTGGCCGGATGGGACGTGGCCATTGACAAGGGCCGCTTCAAACAGGCCTATTTCGCGACGAAGGTCCTCTCCCCCCGGCAGCACGATGGCGCGGTGAAGTTGCTCTGCATCTTCGCGCAACATATCGCCATGGTCAGCAACCAGATCCGGGTGCAGCGCGAGAACACGGAATTGCCGGCCATTGCCCGCGCCCGGCAATTCATCTACGAGAACCAGGGAGAGGAGCTGTCCCTCGGCCAGGTCGCCAGGGCTGTCAACACCAGCATTTTTTATTTCTGCAAGATGTTCCACAAGTCCACCGGCCTGAATTTCACTGATTACGTCTCGCGCATCCGCGTGGAAAAGGCCACCAATTTGCTCCTCAACCGCAACCTGCGGGTCAGCGAGATCGCCTACGAAGTGGGCTTCCAGTCCCTGACCCATTTCAACCGCGTTTTTAAGAAAATCAAAGGACAATCCCCCACCGATTACCGGGCGCAACTGGCCTCGGTTTGAACACCTTGAACGGCCCGCCCGCCCCGCCTCCCTTGCGGCGCCCGGCGCGAGGCAGCCGGACCGGAGAAGGCCGCCGCGCAAAACAATAAATGACCGCACGCCACAAGACCCACCCGCCAAAAAAAATCCTCATCGTGGACGACCATCCCATGATGCGCGAAGGGCTGGCGCAATTGATCGGCCATGATGCCGCGCTGAAAGTCTGCGGGGACGCCGGGGACGCCGCCGAGGCGCTGGAAAAGACGGCCGCGCTCAAACCGGACCTGGTTTTGGTTGACATCAGCCTGCCCGGCAAAAACGGGCTGGAACTGATCAAGGACCTTCAGGCTCTCCATCCCGGCGTGCTGGCGCTGGTCATCTCGATGCACGACGAAAACCTTTACGCCGAGCGCGTCCTGCGCGCCGGCGGGCGCGGCTACATCATGAAACAGGAAGGCGGCAAGAAGATCGCGCAGGCCGTGCGCCAGGTGCTGGACGGGCGCATCTACGTCAGCGAAAAGATGTCCGTCAAAATCCTGGAAGTTTTTTCCGGGCGCGGCGCGGACGTGGCGGCGTCGCCGGTGGAACGGCTGACGGACCGCGAATTCGAGGTCTTTCAACTGATAGGCCAGGGGCTGGACACCAAACCTCTGGCGGAGAAGCTTCACCTCAGCACAAAGACCATCGAAGTCCACCGCGCCAGCATCAAGGCCAAATTGCGCTTGAAAAGCATGGGAGAACTGATCCGTTACGCCGTGCGCTGGGCCGAATCGCAAAACACCGGGGCTTGAGGTCAGGGGTTAGAACACTTCCGCGGTCAGGCCGGTTTCGGTTCGGACGCGGCGGCAGATGCGGGCCAGGCTTTGCAGGGGGATGTGGCCGCAATTGGGGTGGGCGGCCGGCCGGGTCGCGGAGTAAATCTGGACCAGGGAGATCATGGCGCCGCCGTCCTTGAGTTCGATGAGGCGCCGGATATATTCTCCAATCTCGTCGGGCTGCGGCTCCGCTTCGTCCAGGAGCGGGAACAGGCTTTGGATGACGATGGGGCGTTTGCGGCCAACGAGCCAGGCGTTCTCCATGACTTTATCCAGCGGAATCTGGCTGCGGTTGATGCGGCTCATGATTTGCTGGGTGCCGGCGTCGAGCTTGATCCAGATTTCGTCCTCGCGCGTGAAATAGCGGAGGCCCTCGCGCACCGGCTCCTGATCCAGGCAAGAGCCGTTGGTGATGAGGACCATTTTGAAATAGGGAAGCACGCGGCGCGCCCGCACATGCACGACTTCCTGGACGGCTTCGGCAAAGACGGGGCACAAGGCCGGTTCGCCATCGCCGGTGAAGGCGACGTGGCGCAGGCGCAGCAGGTCGGCGCTCAAGGTGTTGTAACCGGCCAGACGGCGAATTTCCCCGGAATTGATCAGCGACAGTGTCCTCTCCAGTTCGGAGGCCATGACGGCGGGATCGAACTGGCGCGCGACCGGCGGAGCCGTGCGGTTGACTTCGCAGTAAACGCAGTCGAAGTTGCAGGTCCGGTTCGGGTTCATGTTCAGCCCGATGGAAAGGCCGCCCGCCCGGGAGGAGATGACGACATAGACGAAGCGGTTGCCCAGATAATTGCGGGCGCACCCCAGGGCCGTGTCGCTGCGGGGGCGGCGCAATGCTCTCAACTCTTCTTTTGACTCTTCGATGACAGCCAGTTTTGCGGACATATTATATTGTCAGAGGCAGGTTAACCGGGCGCCGCCGGCCACGCCACACCGTCCTTGGCATTTGCTGGCCATATTTGGCCGTGCAAATTCGTCCTGTTTTGAGCAAAAAATGCAAAGTCCCCCCGCCGCCGGGGCCTGGCCTCAACCGCCTATTTGACAAACGAAGGCCGCAGCAAAAAACAGCCGGAGCAACGCGGATGGGCGGACATTTCATGCCTGCTCCTGAATCGGGCGGGTCGCCCGTCCTGCCCAGCCGTATGGAAAAGCCCGGTTAGGCGGTGGACCGCTCCGCCGGGCCGGCGAACTCAAATTCCAGGCCCAACTGGTTGAGCAGCAGGCTCAGGTCGCCGTCCAGGGCGGGAAGGCATCGCAGCATCCTGCCGCCATGCTGGCGGACCCAGGCGGCGGTGGCGGCGCCCGCCTTTGGCTCGCCTTGCAGGCCGAGCAACCGCTCCCATTGGGTGTGTTGTTCCCGGTTGTAGGCTTCGAGCAAATCCGGCGAACCGTTCTCGCGAAGAATCCGCTTCAATCTGGCGGCCAGGTCGGCGCCTTCGCGCATTCCCATGTTCATGCTTTGCATGCCGACAGGCGTGGTCTGGTGGGCGGCGTCGCCGGCCAGCCAGGCGCGGTCCCGGCCCAATTGGCGGGCCAGGCGATGCTCGAACTGGATGTCCGCGCCCCAGCCAACCGCTTTGACGCCAGCCTGGAACCAGGGGGCGCGGGCGGCCAGGAGTTGCAGCACTTGATGCCGGCTGTCCTTTTCTCCCGGACATTCGGCGATGGTGAACCGGTTGCGGTCCTTCTGCGGAAAGTCGGCCGGGGCCTCGGCCTGGGACCATTGGAAGCTCCACCGGCATTTGTTTTCGGCAAAAGGCCACATCACGCTGACGGTTTGTTCGTGCAGGACGATGCTCATTTCCGGCGGCAATTTGGCCTCTGTTTCCAATTCGTAAATGGTGAAAAGCTCCGGCCGGCCCGACTGCTGCCAGGCGATGCCGAGCTGCTGGCGCACCGCCGAATTCTGACCGTCTGCGCCCACCACGTAATCGGCGCGGGCGGGGATTGTTTTTTTCACCTCCATCTCAAAAGCCGGCACGATATAGCCCTTGCCCGCCAGGGCCATCTCTTCGATGGCGGCCGCAGCCGCCCCGTCCTTCATCTCCAAACCGGCCAGGCGGTGATTCCAATGGACCTTGAGGCTGGACCGCTCCTTGAGCTTCTTTTCCAGAAGGTCCTCCAGAACGCTCTGCGACAGCACCAGCACAAAGGGAAACCGGGCCGGCAACCGGGCGAGGCTGACGACGGCGCGGCGTTTGGGGCCTTCGTAAAACGCGACCGTTTCAATGCGGTGCCCGCGTTGGATGGCCTCGGCGGCCAGGCCCGCGTCCTCCAACAATTGCAGCGTGCGCGGGTGCAGGGCGCAGGCGTAACTGCGCCCGGCGGTGCGCGGCTCCTGGTCAATCAACTGCACGCGCAGCCCGGCCTCCGCCAGCCGGAGCGCCGTGAACAGGCCCACCGGTCCCGCTCCCACCACCAGAACTTCGGTTTGATCTTCTCGTTGCATAAGACGCCTTTTTCAGCAATATAACACCATCTCCGCCGGATGGCTCTATTGTTTTTGACGGAGGTTTGAATTTTTTTATTTTCCCGGCCGGCCGGCGAATTGAGCCGGTAAAACCATTTCAAGGCGAGCAAAATCTGGTGAATATTTAGCAAGATTTGTGAAGCCGGGCAACGGCCCATAAGTCATCTTAACTGCGTAATGATAAGAAGAACCGCAGCAGTTAAGCTGATGCAGCGCAATAAGCCGGCGTGGCGGCGAGGCGTCGCGGTCCAACAATTTCTTCTCAGACAACTGCACATCCAGGCCACGCCACAACTCTATCCCCCTGAGTTCACTGGATTAAATAACTGCGACCAGGGCGCGTCTTGGGCGCGCCCTGACTTTTTCATGGGCTGGTTTAACCGGCGGGGCTTTCTCCAGAATGCGCGGGGCGTGTGCGCCTATCCCGGCCTCTATTCTTGAAAAGGAATCCGCCCTCTACGATGAGCAGAAACGCGGGGAATCCCTGGCGCGGCAAGCCGTCCCGTCCATTCCCGCGGCCTCAATTTCCCGAGCGAAGGGCAACACCAACCCCGCCTTGAACTCCCCGCGCTTTCCCCAAAGCGTGAGGAGCAGAGGATCAAACAGGGCGCGTTAGGCGCGCCCTGTTTTTTTTCGCCCGCTTTTCAGCGGCGCTTCCCTCCGTTCAGGGCAGGATATGCGAGACGGGCACGACCAGGCAAACCGCCTTGGCTCCCACGCTTTGCGGATTATAGCTGGTGGCGAACGTCTGCGCCGAGTCCGCCGGACAGCACGGCAAGGACCCCGCCGCGGTGCGGCCCAGGTAAGGCTGGAGATCGCTGCCCGCCGGCGTGTCCGAGCTTTGCTTGTGGAGGTCCAGCGCCCATTGCTGCTTGGCATTGTCAATGCAGACCAGGTTGTTGATGCAGGTGTTCATCTGGGCCGTCAGCCTCGCCCGGACGAAGTTTGGGATGGCGATGGACGCCAGGAGTCCGATAATGGCCACCACGATCATGATTTCGACCAGGGTGAACCCGGTTTTGCGGATGATTTTGCTTTTCATTGTGTCCTTTCCAGCGCGGCGTGAACGAGGCAAAAGACGGGTTTATATGATTTCGATCTTGTTCACGGATTGCCTTCTGCCAACCGCGCCATCGAGGATTCAACCCCGCCCTCGCCTCCTGGTTTCTTCAAGAAAACACTTGATTTCTGCCGTGGCCGGAGCAGAGTGAACAAAAAGAAGCCCTTAATCGGAAACTCAGCACTTGTTGTCGGAATACTGCCTTTATGGAACCTGCCACGAAAGCCCAATCCGGCGGAACCTCTCCGAGCCGCCTTCAAGTCGTCAACTGCGGCGCGGGCCGGGCGGGCCAGGGCTTTACGTTGATCGAATTGCTCGTGGTCATCGCCATCATCGCGATTCTCGCCTCGTTGCTGCTGCCGACGCTGGCGCGGGCCAAGGCCACGGCGCTGGGCGCGCAATGCAAGTCGAACATCCGGCAACTGGCGATTTCGTGGGAATCGTACGCGGACGACAACAAGAACCAGTTCGTCCTCAATACCGACAATCCCTACCCGCTGAATGTCGGCTCGATTCCCCAGTCATTGAGCTGGCTGGACGGCGCGGAGGCCTGGGACCCTAACACGTATGACAATACGAACGTCAATTTTATTTCGGGCGCTCTCCTGGGGTCGTACGTGGGCAAGAATTACAAAGTCTATCATTGCCCGGCCGACCAGTCCGCCACCATGATCAACGGAAGCTTGTTGGACCGGTTGCGCAGCATTTCGATGAACGGTTTCGTTGGCATTAATGCAGGTTGGGAGACTGGCTGGGCCACCTACGTCAAGCTCTCCGATTTGGCGAATCTCGGTCCCTCCAGGCTGTTTGTCTTTCTTGACGAACATCCCGACAGCATTAACGACGGCTGGTTTATGTTTGCCGACCAGGGCGCGCTGGACAACGGGACGGGGAATGGAGACTGGTTCAACCTCCCCGCCAGCTATCACAACGGGTCGTGCAACCTGAGTTTTGCTGACGGCCACTCCGAGCCGCACAAATGGGCGGACCCGGCGATGCTCAAGCCGACGCTCAAGACGGACTATATTTTCGACCAACCGCAGGTGCAAACTTCTCCCACCGGCCCGGATTACCTGTACATGATGCAGCACGCGTCCTACAAAATCCAATAGCTCCGGCCGTTGTTTTTCCCCAGTCATCAGCGACTTTTTGGGCGCGACCGTCCCCGTTGCACCCGGCGGGGTCCCGCCGACGGATTCTCCCACTCGAACCCGGCCCGCCCGTCGGGTGATTGCGCGAACAATTTCCGTAAGCCGCCGCACCGCTTCGGCAGTGTTCATTCCGTTATTGCAATAGACGAACAACCTGTCGTATTTCAATTGTTAGGCCGTACACGCGTATGCACTGGATATACCTGACATTGGCTATTGTGTTTGAAGTTGCCGGCACCACCTGCATGAAGTTGTCCGCCGGTTTTTCCAAGCTCTTGCCGTCAGTTCTGATGGGCCTTTTTTATGCCGTCTGCTTCTATTTTCTGACTTTGGCTCTTAAAAAAGTTGACGTCAGCATCGCCTACGCGATTTGGAGCGGCGCGGGCACCGCGCTCATTGCCACCATCGGGATCTTATGGTTTCGCGAGCCGGTTACTTTGCTCAAGACGTTCGGGTTGTTGGCCATCATCGGCGGCGTCATCGCTTTGAACTTGTCCGGCGGGAATCACTAAGACATTGCCGCCCAACAAGGGGCCGGCGCCTCTGACGGAGAAGCCCGTGGCATGGACGGCTCGCCCGGTCAGGGGACCGGGCCTGCAAAATAATGGAATGGCATCATCTGCTTGCCGCTCAAGCGCCCCCATCGCGCCCCAACAACCGGACAATCCCTTCGCCAATCCATTTAGCATTTATCATTTATACTTTTCCTAAATCTCCCTTGACAAAAATTAGAAACTATGATTACTTCTTCAAGTATGAGAGACGTAGGCGCAGTCCATTTCCCCTCCGGCAACTCGCTGCCGGCTCCAGCCGGCCCAGGCCGCGCGGGCGGGACGGCGAAAAACCCCTCCAAACCCCCTCTCGGAACCTTCACCAATGAAGGCAAATGAAGGCTGCTGAAGGCAAATGAAGGTAAATGAAGGTAAAAAAAAAATAAAAAAAATTGGTGAAAAATGTTGCTCGCTCTCTTCAGTGGAAGAGCCGGTCGCCATCGGGTTTGTTTTCCTCTGCGACTGCGCGATCCATGAACCCAAACGAAATCGTCGCACAAAATCCATGGTAAAATCCTCGCATTTCATCCCGTCCAATCCTGCGGCCTCCTCGGCGAAAATATCGTTTGACGTGCCGGCGTTCCAAACCCTAGAGTTGCGGGAATGAAAACCGAATCGGAGGCCTTTGGAGCGCGGGTGTCGTCAATGCCCGTGTCCTTCCGCAACCTCCGCCCCGGACCTGGCCGCCGTGATCGGTGCGAACAGGGCAATGTCATATAACAATTATTGAATTGATGAATTATGTCGAATAAACGAGACGATTTTGTGGCAGCGAAGCTGGCGAAAATGACCCTGACGGAAAAATGCGGCCAGGTTCTGACCTTCACCTGGCGCGGGGCCTACCTGACGCCTTCCGGCATCGAACAGGTCACAAAACTGCACGCCGGCGGCCTTTGCCTGGAACCGTACGCGCTGGAAACCTGCAAGAACCTGTATTGGGGGCGTTCACAGGTGGACCCCAACTTCAAGAAGCCGAAGGACTATTTCGACATCGCGCACACCTATTTCGACGATCATAACTACGGCGTGAGCGTGTCGCCGGAAGAGCTGACGGTCGCTCTCAACAAGCTGCAGGAAATCGCCATGAGCCGGCCCTCCGGCATCCCCCTGCACATCACCATAGACATGGAAGGCGATTTCAAGAACGACTACACCTCCGGTCACGTCGTCCAGTTCCCGCCGCCCATGGGAATGACCGCCATTGGAGACCTGGATCTGGCCTATAAAGTGGCCAATACGCTGGGCCGGGAGATGGCCGCCATCGGTGTGACGCAGTTCTATCACCCGGTCTGCGACGTCAATATCAATCCGTTGAATCCAGAAATCGGCGTGCGCTCCTTCGGCGATGATCCGAAGCTCTGCGCGAAGTACGTCGAGGCCACGGTGCGCGGCTATCAGGATGCCGGCATTGTCGCCACCGTCAAACACTTCGCCGGCCGCGGCGATTCGGCGACCGACGCGCACGACGTGCTGGACGTCTGCCGGGCGGATCTCAAGCGCATGCGCGAAGTTGAGCTTGTGACCTTCCAGGCCGGCATCAATGTGGGCGCCAAAGCCCTCATGACGGCCCATACGATCTTCCCCGCCTTCGACAAGGAATTCCCCGCCACCCTGTCCACCAAAATCCTGACGGATCTTCTCAGGGGAGAAATGGGATTCAAAGGCGTCATCGTCTCGGACGCCATCGGCATGGCGGCCATCCTGAAGAAGTGGCCGCTCCCCCAGGCGTGCGCCATGGCGATCAAGGCGGGGGTGGACACCATCCTGCTCAAGGCGGACGACGAATCCCGCTCCCAGTGTCTCTTCGGCATCAAGAGCGCCATCGAGCGCGGAGAGCTTCCCGAAGAGCGGCTCAACGACGCGGTCCGGCGGCTTTTGTGCATGAAGTACGACCAGGGCCTGTTCGAAAAAGCCGGCAAGATGGACCCTGCGAAGACCAAGGCCATCGTCAGGAGCAAGGAAGTGATGGATTTCTCCCAGGAAGTGGCCCACAAAGCCCTTCTGGTGGTGCGCGACGATAAGAAGCTGCTGCCCTTGAGCAAGGACAAGAAGATCCTGGTCATCGAACAGCTCATTCCGTATCCATTCCTGGGAAAGGACCTTTACAGTCATCCGCACATGTTTTGCGAACAGATGGCCAAGCATTCCATCAACCTCATCCTGGACGACACGGGCTTCCACGCCAGCGACGAGGACGTGGAAGAGGCGCTCGAGCTGGCGAAGGAAGCGGACCTCGTCGTTATGACGAACTACTACGCCCGCATCGAAAAGAGAGGCAACAACCAGGGCTTGGTCAAGGCCTTGAAAGACGCCGGACACACCGTGATTGTCGTGACGAACTTCCCTTATCTCAAAGGCACGACCAAAGAGGCGGATGCGGTGGTCTGCAATTTCTCAGGCTCCCCCGATTCGATCCGGGTCGCCGCGGACCTGCTGTTCGGCGCGGTCAAGCCTTATCCGTCAACCAAGATGCCGATTGACCTCAGCAAGGAGAAGGAACTGGCCGGCGCCGCGACTGCGGCGCCAGTGAAAAAGACCACGGAAAAGCCGGCGCGGAAAAAAGGCTTCACGTTCGGAGGCAAGTGCTGAACCATCAAGCCTGACAACCCAGAGGAGGATAAGATGCCGAATTCCGCTGCATTCGACGTGCGCGATATTTATACCATCGCGGGCGACAAGATAGCCGACATTTACGAAAAGAACAAAATGACGGTCCACTTCCAGGGGATGTCCAAGACCCTGCAGTTTCCGCAAACGGTGGCCTTGCAAGGAGCGCCCACCTGCTCGGTCGGCATCTCCCCCTACGGTCTGTACAACCGCCTGAACGACGCGGGCCGGCTCATCATGCTGAACCAGAAGGCGATCCAATTCGCCTCCGCGCCCTTCGTGCGCATCGGTGACAAATGCACGATGCTGACCCAGAAACAGCCGGGAGAGGCCGAATTGGCCGACGACATCCCGGCGATTAACAACTACTACCATCCTCCGATTGCCGCAAAAAATGTTTCTCTCACCATCGCCACGCCGTCGCTGGAGATCGCCTGCAAGCTGGGAAAGGTGAAAGTGGTCCGGCGGCTGATTTCCCCCCTGCTCTCTGGAGGAGAGCAGACGCTGATCCCTTTTGGCGTGGAAGAGTTCGAGGTGGAAAACGCCTCGGACAAAGCCCAGGAGATCACGCTCGTGGTGCCCAGGCCCTCCCTGGTCAACCTCCAGGAAAAGGAACTGAAACCGACGGACCAGGACAGCGTTTATATCTGCTCCGCCGCCGTCCACGGCCAGAAGCATGAGGAGTTCCGGTCCGCAGGTATCCGGGGCGTCATCATGGGAAGCACTGAAACCGCCAACCGCATGGCGCTGGCCGTTCCCGAATTGCCCGGCGTCGCCGTGGACACCCAACCCTACTTCTGCCTGAACAAGTACCTGGGGGATCTCCTTCTGAACGATGACGGCAGCTTCTACGAAAAACGGCCGCCACTGCCGCGAAGCGATTACGGAGCAGCGGTCAGCCTCACTTTCACCCTGGAGCCGAAAGCGCGCAAGACGATTCCGGTGGCCGTGGTGCTGGACTTCCCGGAGCAGGCATACATAGACGGAACGACCTTCCCCCGCAAATACGTCAAGAGCTTCACCAACAAGGAAACGCGGACGGTTGACCTGGCAAAACTCGCCCTCGACAGCTATCCACAATGGTGGAGCCGGACCGTGGCGATTCAGAAGCGAATTCTCGATTTGATCCAGGCAAGCTCTTCCTACAAGAACGACCGTGCCGGCGCCCTGCGCCTGACCCGGTTGATCCTGAACGAACTCCATTTCCCGCTTTCCAACGCCATTGTCTGGGTCGCGGACGAAAAGGGAAATGAACGCGCCCGGTTCCTGGAATGTTTCGACTACGCCTATATTGATCCATCGGACGTGGACTGGTACTCGATGGTGTTGTTGATGTTCTTCCCGCGCGTGGAAAAGGATCTGTGCCAGGGTTTCATAGACTCGATCCAGGCCGAGGACCCCACCCCGCGCTATTACCACTATCACGCTTCGTTCGTCGAAGCCCGAAAGCATTTCGAGGAACATCCCGATGAATATGAAGGCAAGTCGCTGACCCAAATCCGCGACGCCTTCAAGACCAAGGGCAGCGTCGCCCACGACCTGGGCGCCATGCCCAAGGGCCATCCCCTGCGCAACGTCAGCGATTACGCCTGGTACAACAACAATTACTGGGTGGACCTGTTCCCCAAGCTGGCGATGCGCGTCCTGCGCAATGTCAAGTTCACGGGAGACATGGAGTTCCTCCAGAAGAACTGGGCAACGCTCCAGTTCGGCCTCGATTCCCTGCTCAAACTGGACTTCGACGGCGACGGCATCCCCGAGGGCTATCCGGAAGAGGTGAAGAACACTTTCGACAACCTGGTCCTCTTTGGCGCCGACGCCTACGACGCCACACAGTTCCTCGGCGGCTGCCAGGCCATGATCAAGATGGCTCAAATGCTCAAGGACAAAGCCGGCGAAACGAAAATCCAGGCGGCTTTCGACAAGGGCTGGAACAGCCTGGAGAAACTCTGGCGGGATGGAAAGAACAAGAAGGGCGAGAAGCTCCGGTATTACGTCACCTGTTTCGATCCCAAGACCGGAAACGCCAACACCGACGTCTGGACCAACCAGCTCGATGCGCTGTGGTACATGATCTCCATCGGGGAAGAGCCTTGCATCCCTGAAGACCGCGCCAAGGCGATCTTGAGGACGGTTTATCAGAACAACCGCTCCTTCATGGGCTGGGCGATGTGCAAGACTGAGAACGGCCAGCCGGTGGAATCCGACCAGGGCAAGGATGTCTATACCACTTCCAATTACGTCTTCGCCCAGCTTCTCGATTACTACGGCATGGTCAAAGAGAGCAAGGACGTCTATAAGCACATGGACCGGGTGGTCTTCGATTACGGCAATTCCATGATCACCCCGGACAATCTCCGGGCTGAACTGGAAAAGGAAGCGGGAGAATCCGCCGCCGGGCCACATTACATCGTCGCCGCCTATCCCCGGCCGGGCGCCGTCTGGACGCACCTGGTCTTGCAGCGCATCAAAGAGATGCAGGCGGAAAAGGGCGCGACCGTTATTGATTCAAAGTCCTTGATCTCATTCCTGGCCGAACTTTTGAAATAGTATTGACGCCTTTATGAATTACGACATCACCTTCGTCGGGCACATGTGCTACGACGAAATCATTCCCTTCGGCGGAAAGCCGGTTGTCGCCCCGGGGAGCGCCGTTCTGTGCGGCGCCATGGTGGCGGCGCGAGTGGGCAAGAAAGTCGCCGCCGTCGTAAAAATGGCGAAGAAGGACGAGAAAATCCTTCAGCCCATGAAGGACGTTGGGGTGGACACCTACCTCATTCCCGGCGCCGAGACGACCTATTCAAGGGTGCTGCACGAATCCGCGAACGTGGACGAGCGCAAATTGACCATCGTCAAAACAGCCGGCTTGATAGCCGTTGGCGATGTTCCGAAGCTCAACTCCACCTGCGTTCATCTGGCCGGGATTTCCGACACCGAATTCGACATGCCTCTTATGAAGGGTTTGAAGGCCAGGGGGCATAGCCTGTCGGCCGACATGCAGAGCTTTGTCCGCCACGTCACCCCGGTTACACATGACATAGAGTTCAGCGACGTCGTCAATAAAAAGGACATCGCGGCCATGATGGACAAGCTCAAGCTGGACATCGTGGAAGCCCGCATTCTGACCGGAACCGAGGATCTGGAAAAGGCCGCGATCATTGTCGAATCATGGGGCTGCCCGGAAATCATGATCACGCACTCCCAGGGCGTGCTGGCGCGGGCGAAGGGAAAGACATACTACGAGAAATTTTCCAACAGCAACATCTCCGGCCGGACCGGACGCGGCGACACCACATTTTCCGCCTACCTGTCCTGGCGGCTGGACCATGACCCCAAAGAATCCCTGAAGTTCGCCGCCGCGCTTGTTTCAATAAAGATGGAAACCCCCGGCCCCTTCAAAGGAACGCTGGAAGATGTCACAAAGAGATTGAGGGAAAAACACTCCTCGTAATGTTAAGGATGCGGACTCGGTGCGACCCAGCCGCGGTGCCATGTGTAATTCCAGAGGTTGTTCAACTTCACCAGTTCACCATGATTGTCGGCGAACGACATGTTGATGATGCCGGGAAGCACCTGGCCGCGGGAGTAGGGATAAGTGGCCGTCGCCGCAGAACCCGCGGGATGGTCGCTGTGCCTGTCAATCAAGCAAAGGCCCATGCTGTGGATGCACCCGGATCGTTGGCCGTTGTAGCCGTCGTAAAGGTCCGCCGGATTCAGGGTGGGATCTGTTTCCAGAGGGAACACATAGAACCAGGTTGAATCCTGAAAAAGCGGGGTCGCGGCCGGAGCCTGAAGGTCCGCCTCCTTGTTAAAGAAAAATTGAGTGGATGATTCCACCGGAGCGTGATTCACCGAAAGCCAGCCGTTAATGGCGTAGCTCCCAGGTGTGTCGGCCGCTTGGAAACCAGAGCCGAAATACGTGGTATTGGCCGTGCCCCACCCCCCCATCCCCGATGGCGCGTTCACGGGCACACTGGTCGAAGGGCAGAGCAGCACCTTGGCCTCGCCCGTCTGGATGGATGTATCTACGCTATCCTCGTCGTCAATGGCCAGGATCAACTTCCCTTGGTTGTCGTCGGTGTACATGTGGCGCGAGTACGACACCTGCTTCAAATTATTGAGGCATGAAATCCTCTTGCCAGATAGTTTTGCCTTGCTCAGCGCCGGCAGCAACAAGGCCGCCAGAATGGCGATGATGGCGATCACCACCAGCAGTTCAATGAGGGTGAAGGCAGTCGAAATCAACTTCCCGGCTGGAGGGAGGGACCGTCGAGTTGCTTTCATGAAGGGACTTTGCATTCTCCAATCGTAATGTAAAGGTTATTTCATCCGCGCGTTGCCTGATGGCGTGTTTTGAGGGTTCAAGGCGATGGCTTGGCTTTGGCAATTTCGACGGCAAAGACGTAATCCGGCCCAAACATGTTCGAGCGAAATACGATGAATTTCTGGTCGGGCGTAAAGCTGGGATTTGGTTCGAGGTGATAGTTGTGCTTGGACATGTTGACCAGCTTCTCGGACTGCAGGTAACCACCCTGGATCAGATGTTCGCCAAGGGTGCCCCGATCGCGGACGAAGACGGGGCGGAACAGGAAGATCCAAGGCGAGCCGGTGTCGCCATCACCACAGAAGAGTTTGCCGTCGGGCGACGAGTTGTCGTGGATGGACGTTTGATCAGGCCCGTATTGCAGCCAGACCCGCTCCTGGGTCTGGACGTTGTAGCTGGCGATGAACGAAACCCTCCCGCCGCGGGGAAAATGGAGCTGGTAGAAGAGAGACTTGCCGTCGGCGCCCCACCATTCGTGGCCGGCCATCTCCATATTCATCATGCGCCGATGGATCAACTGATTCTGCGTGCCGTCCGTGCGGATGGTCCAGACGCGGTCCACCATTTGCCAGTCGCCCTCGTGGCAATACAGCAGAAGCGCCGGGTCCGTGGGCGAAAACTGCAGGTGGTTCAACCAGTCGGTGCTGTGCTCCAGCAGTGTGTGCAATTTTCCGGTGCGCAGATCAATGGTGAACATGGTCATCGGCAGCTTGGCCGCCAGGCGCGCGGCCATCATCTGGCCCTTGTTGGCCGGCTCGCCCAGATTGGTGGCGGTCATCCGTCCCGAAGGCGCGCCGCCGGCGAACGCGCCGCCGACATTGGCGCTGCCCTCGATGAACGTGCCGGCGCCGAGGGTTTCGTCCGCGTTGATGGCGACGACGCTGGCGCGGCGCGGCAGATCGGCGAGCTTGCGGTCCTCCCCGGTGTCGAGGTTGGCGCACCACAACTCGGAGAAAAGCGGATCACGCGTCGCCCGGGTATAGTAGAGGGTGGGCGTCTTGTACCCCACCATGACCGGCTTGGCCGGGCCGGCGACAGACTGTTTTGACTCCAAGGTCGCAAGGTTCAACACCGAAATGCCTCCGCGGGTGGAGTAGGCCATCTTCTTGCCGTCGGGCGTGTAGCTGTTGCAGTTGAAATAGAAGCTGTCGGAGCCAGGCTCGCGTGTGAGGCGAATCACGCGGTGGCCGGTGTCGGGGTCCACCCAATTGGTGGGGGCGTCGGCGGCAAGCGCCGGAAAGCTTGCGAGAATTAAGCTCAGTAGCAGTCCAATCAAATTATCCGCCAGCATGTTTGCAATCATCCACCCAAACTCTTCGGGCGGCAACCGGAAATTGGTTTTCCGTTGGCGCACTTCACGGCCAGTGACAAAGTCCGCGCAAGCGCGATAGGAGTCAGCAGGCCAGAAGCCTGTTGGTGCTTCGATGTGTCGGAGCCTTGATTGGCCTTGATTGACCTTCATTGGTTAAGGTTCCGGGAGGGGGTTTGGAGGGGTTTTTCGCCGCCCCGCCCGCGCGGCCTGCGCCGGTTGGAGCCGGCTCCGAGTTGCCGAAGGGGAAATTGACTGCGCTTACGTCTCTCATTCTTGAAGAGTGAACCATAGTTTCTAATTTTTGTCAACCGACTTTTTGGGGTTTTTTTGGAGGCCCTGCTTTTGCTGCGGGAGGCATGCAACGCGGCCAGCCGCAACCAAGAGGAATTGAACCACGGATTACGCGGATTTCACGGATGAAGACGCAACCCCTGACCCCGACTGTGCAATTCCACTGATAATGTCGAGGAACCTGGGGGGATGGTGCGCGCTGCAGGGCTTGAACCTGCGACCCCTACCGTGTGAAGGTAATGCTCTTCCACTGAGCTAAGCGCGCAAAATCGTGGATGCGCAAGAACGCATCTTCGGATGGCAACTTAATGGGAAATTGCCAACGAGGCAAGTAGTATTGGGAGGGTGTCAAGGTTCAAGCTTGGATCATTGGCGACAGGCTCCCGGCTTCAGGCAAAAGATGATCCGGTTTGCATGGAAGATTCCGCCGGAGAGACGCCGACGGATGCAGTCTCCTCCTTCGCCAAGGCTTCGGAGGAAAGGGAGACGACCGCGCGCTCCCCGGAGAATTGCTAATGATTGGGGACGTTCAGGCGGCGACAGGCGCCGCCGCGCCGGACTGAGGGGCGGGGGCTGGGGCGGGAGCCGCGGGCGGCCATTCCTGCCAGGCGGCCCAGGGGAAGAGCAGCGCGATCACGTACAAGCCGATCACCACCTGCACCGCCGCCGTCGGGGCGCACGCTTGAATGAGGAGCGTGGCGCCAATGACCAGCGGAATGTGAAAGGTGAACACCGCCAGGGAATTGCGTCCCAAAAGCGACAGTGGCGCGAAGACCGCCGGCAACCGTGGATTCCATGTCAGCAGAAAAACCACCCACGCGCCAAAGTTGAGAAGCCGCAACGGGCCGAGAGTCCATTTATCCATCCAAGAATAGAGATGGGGCGAAAACAAGGTCTGCGGCCAGAGGCCATGCCGCGCCAGCAGCCCGACCAGGACCAGGACCCCGGCGGACATCCCCACCGCGGCGCGACATTGGCGTCCAATGATCGGTTGGCGCAAGCTGGTTTCACCGGTCGCCAAGCCGGCGATCCAAAGGAATTGCCAGGCCATGAAATTGAACGAGCTGCAGCGCACCGGAAGCCAATGGGCGGGATCGCCCAGAAGACGGGCTTCCAGTTTGAATTGGGCGGCCAGCCAGAGCGCGGCGGAGACGGCGAGCACGGGCGTCCAACCGGCGCGGCGGGCGGCGCGCATGGCCAGCGGAGTGGCGGCAAGCAGGACCACGTAGAGGGGGAGGATGTCGAAGAGCGGCGGTTGATGAAGCAGGAGCGGCATCAGAGCCAGGCTCTCCCACGGATGTTGGAGGAAGTCATGGAATTGATTGGCCAGACCGGCGACATGCGAGCCGGCCGTCCAGGCCAGGAGCGCCATCGGCATCACCACCCCGAGGTGCATCAAATAGACCACCTTGCCGCGCGCCCAAACCCGCCGGGCCATGGCCAGCCAGCCCGACCGCGTGTAAGTGTTCCCATACACGCGCCCGGCAAGGCAGGCTCCAAGGAAAACGAATCCCTCCGCCGCGCTGGTGAATCCGAAAGGCTCATGCAATGCCTGGGACAAGGGGGTCGGCACATGAACCGCCGCCATGATGACCAGGAGGAATCCGCGGATGGCGTCCAAGCGGGCGTCCCGCCGCGCCGCGCCACTGCGAGTCAGTTCTGAAGGTGAAAGCTCCATCTGGCACTCCATTGTGTGCCCTCCGGATTTTGAACTGCCGCTTCCGAGGCGCATTGCGAAGTTGATGCAGGACTTGTGCCACACCGCATTGGCCCCATTTTGTGGCTAAAAAGTGACATTTCCGGGCGGTTTTGCCGTCAAACCGTGTCGCATATTGCACAGGCTGGCAAAATAAGAAAATTTAAGTGGAAATGTGAACATAACTAATCGTGACTTCGCTTGCCAGGCCGTGCCGCTTTATGATAATAATTTTTAAGTCCGCCATCGTCACCGCGCTGCACAGGCGCGGATGGCGTCTGGAGGAGATTTATTGAATCTGATACATGAAATATACCGTCAAACCGGGCGACTTTGAAAACAGGGTCGGCAACTTCTCGCGCGACGAGGATTTGCAGAAGGAGATTGCGACGGTGACGAAATAACCAAAACCAATTATGGCCGAACAACATTTTCAGCAAAAACTATCGTTCCTTGAAAAGGCCGGCTACAGCGGCGCCGATGCGGCCGCGAATTTCGTCTTCATGACGATGATTCTGTTCCAGACGAATTTTTACACGGACGTTTTCGGCCTGACGGCGGGCGCCGCCGCGGCGATTCTGCTGTGGCCGCGCTTGTGGGACGCCGTGGTGGATCCGATCGTGGGCGTTCTGGCCGACCGGACGGAGTCGCGCTGGGGCAAGTTCCGGCCGTGGGTTTTGTTCACCGCCGTGCCGTGGTTCGTCGTCATGATACTGGCCTACACCACACCGCACGGGTGGAGCATGGGGAAGATGATCGCTTACGCCGTCATCACGAACACGCTGCTGATGTCCATATATTCGATGAACAACATGCCGTACGCGGCGCTGGGCGGCGTGATGACCGGCGACGTGTTGGAGCGCACGAAACTGAACTCCTACCGGTTCATCGCGGTGAACGTGGCGCAATTCATCGTGGGCGGATTCACCTTGCCGCTGGTGGCCAAGCTGGCCAGAAAACACGCGGAGGGCGCGACGGTGGGGCTGGCCGACCAGCAATACGGCTGGCACATGACGATGACGATTTGGGCGGTGCTGTGCTTGGTCTTGTTTATGATCACGTTCGCGACGACGAAGGAACGCATCAAGCCCTTGCAGGCTTCGCGTGTCTCCAAAGAGGCCGACCCCGCCCAACGGTCGGAGAAATTACGCTGGAGGCTGATTGGCTTGGCCGTGTTTTTACTCGCTGGATTAGTTTGTTGGATTAGTGTGAGTTACGCCCGGGACTTTTTGCTTCGTTTCACGAAAAATGAGGATGTCGTCCAGACCGTACTGTGGGTGTGCCGCCTATTGGCCGTTGCGGCGTTGCTCTATCCGCTTTGGAAATCCCTGCCGAATTCCGTTCAAATGGACTTTTCCGGTCTGGTTAAAAACAATCCGTGGAAGGTCATGTTTTTCATGACGCTCTGCCATTTCTGCATCCTGTCGTTCCGCGGCGGTGCGCTTTTCAATTATTATCACCACTTCGCCGACAAGGCGGCGTTGTATGACTGGGTGCAACAGCTTGGACTCGTGGCGCCGGAGGGCGCGAAGACCTCCGGCCTCATGGAAACGCTGGGCTACATCGTCCACGGCAGCCGGGAAAATCTGGCCAACTCCAATGTGGCCGACGTGGCCAACAGCATCATCAACATGCTGGGCACCGGCACCACGATCATTGTCATTTTGCTGTCGCCTCCGCTGGCTAAAAGATTCGGCAAGAAGGCCGTGGCGGCCACCGGCTTCGGACTGGCGTGTGTTGGTTCGCTGGCGTTTTATTGGCTGTCACCCACCAACATCTGGGGCATGGTCGCGCTGACGGTATTGATCGCGGTTGTTTACGCGCCGACCATTCCGCTGATCTGGGCGATTTACGCCGATGTGGCGGATTATTCCGAGTGGAAAACGGGCCGCCGCTTCACGGGCATGGTTTTTGCCACCATTGGCTTTGCCCTGAAATCGGGTCTGGCGCTTGGCGGGGCCTCATTTCTTTGGATCATGGCCGGATTCTTTGGTTACGACACGAAATTGCCCGACGCAGAGCACGCCGTGCTGGGCTATCGCGTGTGCAGCGGCATCGTAGTCGGCATCCTCTTTGGCATATGCGCGTTGTTGTTGATCGCCTATCCGATTACCAAGAAGTTGACGATCCAGATGGCCGATGAACTCGCCGAGCGCCGCCGCGCAACGGCCCAGGCTTGAAAGAGTTTTGCCCTACGCCCGGTTGACCCTGTGGGCCGCGAATAAAATGAAAGTATGAACCTATGAAGAAACTGATCCTGTTCCTGTTGTGCGCAACTTCGACAACCCTTCTGGCGGCCGGCGCATCTTTTACCATAGACGCCGGCCACCCCTCCGGCAAGGTCAGCCCGCGATTCTGCGGTTTGATGACCGAGGAGATCAACCACGCTTACGATGGGGGGCTTTACGCGGAGTTGATTTGCAACCGGGCCTTTCTGGATGACGCCCGGACGCCGGTGAATTGGTCCGTGGTCAACGACCAGGAATCGGGCGCGGCCATTGCGCTGGACCCGGCGAATGCCTTCAACGACGCGCTCACCACCAGCCTGCGGTTGACGGTCAACAAGGCCGCCCTCGGCCATCCGGCCGGTGTGGCGAATAGCGGCTACTGGGGCATTCCGGTTCATGCCAACACCCGTTACCGCGCCTCGCTGCTCGTCCGGTCCGACCCGGGTTTCTCCGGCCCGCTGACGGTTTCCATCACTGGTGAAGATGGAAAGGTCGTTTATGCCAGTCAAACAATTAGCGGGGTTGGCCCAAAGTGGAAGCGCTTTGAGGTAACACTCAAGACTCGCGGGGTGGTTCCCACGGCCAAGGCGCGTTTCCAAGTCACTCTCGACCAGCCAGGAACCGTCTGGTTCGGTCTGGTATCGCTTTTTCCGCCCACCTTCCATGACCGCCCGAACGGCTTCCGGCCAGATTTGATGCAGATGCTGGTGGACTTGAAACCCAAGTTCCTGCGTTTTCCCGGAGGCAACTATCTCGAAGGCGACACGGTCGAAACCCGTTTTGATTGGAAGAAAACCCTGGGTCCCATCGAACAACGCCACGGCCATCCCTGTCCCTGGGGTTACCGCTCGACGGATGGAATGGGGCTGCTGGAGTTTCTGGAATGGTGCGAGGACATGAAGGCCGAACCATTGCTGGCCGTTTATGCGGGCTATTCGTTGAGCGGCGTTCACGTCAACCCCGGCCCTGAACTGGAACCGTACGTGCAGGAAGCGCTGGAGGAGATTGAATATGTCACCGGCGATACGGGCACGCCCTGGGGCGCGCGCCGCGCCAAGGACGGCCACCCGAAGCCGTTCAAGCTCACCTACGTCGAAATCGGCAACGAAGATTGGTTCGACAAGGCCAACACCTACGACGCCCGCTACGCGCGGTTCCACGATGCCATCAAAGCCCGCTATCCCAACCTCAAGCTCATTTCCACCATTGGCAACGACCAGCCGGAAAACATGCGCGTTCACAGCCGCAAGCCGGACATGACCGACGAGCATTATTACCGTTCCACCGACGAGTTCCTCCAATCGTCCCCCGACTATGCCCGCAAATACGAACGCTCCGGCCCGGAAATTTTCGTGGGCGAATGGGCGGCGCACGAGGACGCGGCCATCAGGCCCTGGTCCCCGGAAGCCAAGCAGCAGCCGCCAACCCCGTCCATGAAGGCCGCCCTCGGCGACGCGGTATTCATGGCGGCGATGG
>Ga0326727_10001888_pt1 | contig 74894 bp, 55 predicted proteins | sample MB2enrmetagenome_FD_207643 | JGI IMG/M metagenome (GOLD analysis project Ga0326727, IMG submission 207643) | Lab enriched peat soil microbial communities from McLean, Ithaca, NY, United States - MB29MY | ecosystem: Environmental > Terrestrial > Soil > Wetlands > Peat | place: USA: New York... | reverse complement strand
AAACTCGCGTCAGGGGTTTTCGACCAAATATCCGGCATGGAAACCGGGGCCGAACGTCTGTAACTCCACGGTTGTAATAGGGATGCGGGCAGGCTTGGTTCTGGAATGCGTCCGGAAAACTTACCGGGCCAGATACTACAACCCGGCGACAGGAAGATTCCTCAGCGAGGACCCGCTAGGACTCGCAAGAAGCGGCACTAACCTGTATGCATATGCGTATGGTAGTCCGCTAAACTTTATTGACCCAACGGGATTGAAAAATTGCTTCAAATGTGCAGCCGACTTTGCCGATAAGGTCAGCTTGGCGAATGGGCTGAAGCAAATTGGGGTCAACGATTTTGCGGCCGATATGATCGGCGGGAATGCGTTTAGTGGATTGACGGGTCTTGTAAATAATGTTGCGACGGGAGATCAAAGCGGCCATAGTCTCGGCTACAACGCGGGGCAGGTCGCCGTGGCCGGACCGACGCAAGGATTTGGCACGATTGTCGATGCTGTAGCCGAGGCGCAGAGTTCCAATGTGGTAATGACTACGCTATTTCATGGAGATGTAGTGGCAGAATCTTCATGGACACAGATGGGCGTGGCAGACGTTGTGAGCAACAAGATTTTTGGGGCTGCTGGGACGGCGCTTGAGTCCGGTGGTGAACTGACGACACTTGCTGGAGAGGCATCGACTGTTGGACTGTCTGGCGCAGAATTTGCGTCTGGCGTCGGTGAAGCTAAGCTTGCCTATGATGCGCTTACATATGGAGCTGGTTTCGCGGGATGTGCGTTTGGGTTGTTTTAGCGATCAAAATGAGGAAGTAAATCCAACCGAATGGAACTATCGAATTGCCTGTTATTTAATTGCGGAATTGACAAGGAGGAATAATGCTCGTGAGACATGCAGGACTGCCATTATATCAGCAATTTCTCGTTCTCATCTTTATGCCGCCCATCGTCACTGGAGTCTGGTGGTTGATGAGTCGAGGGTTGACTAACACTCTGGGAACGACTGATAGTCCAACCGTCCAAGGGTGGACAAGTTCTTTAGGGTGGTTCATTTTAGCAGCACTATATGTAATTGGTGTGGCACTTTTTCTGTATGCCCACTTCATTAAATAACTTCTGATTAAGCTTTGCATGGCGGATGGCCACGATCTCGACGACGGTCACAAACGGAACTGAGGGTGTTCCGACCCTCGTCCGCCGCGATCGACGGTTGGACTGTCTGGCGGCGGGTGGCCCCGGTCTCGATGACGATACCCAACCAATCTGAGGCTGCCCCCGATCCCTCGTTTTTGGGGATCGGGGACTGAACGATCATGACCTACGACGCCAGCGGCGATTACTGGCGCGAAAGCCGGCTTAGAACCTGTCTACAAACTTGCCCTTTCAAATCCATGAATGGGAGTTTTTAGAGTCGCCAATCGGGGATCGGTAAACCCCACGCCTTCAGGCGGCGGCAGCACTTGTACTTGGCTCTTTGTGCTCTTCTGGCTCCAAGGACGAAGCGAGCACAAATGCAGTCAGGGAACCGAGGCTGAAGCAGCACTATCGGCCGCATGGCCGATCAATCCGGCTTTCAGCCGTAACGCTGAAGCCACCGGCTGTTAGCCGGTGGTCCGTTCACAGTCCCCGATAGGGGATCGGTAAACCCCTCGCCTTTAGGCGACGGATGGTACTAGGCTTGTAGTGGTGGAAGCCTATAAGCGAGGCATCCACACGGTGTGGGATTGCAAATATCACCTGGTGTGGACGACGAAATACCGGTATGAAGTCCTTGGCGGTGATGTGGGGCAGCGCTGCCGGGAGTTGCTCCGCGAGATTGCGCAGAGTCTCGAACTTGTAATCTACACGGGCTCGATCAATCGGGATCATGTACACATGCTGATTGGCATTCCCCCGAATGTGTCTGTGTCGCGAGCCGTGCAGTAGATGAAAGGAAAAAGCTCGCACAAGTTGCTGAGCGAATATGCGAGCTTGCGAAAACGCTACTGGGGCCAGCACTTGTGGGCGCGGGGCTATTGGGTGGCAACGAGTGGCAATGTGACAGATGAGGTATGGAAGCGATACATCGAGGAGCAAAAGCCTCCCGCTCCAGACGATGACTTTAACGTGGTGTAATCGGCCGCATGGCCGATCAATCCGGCTTCAAGCCGTAACCTGAAGCCACCGGCTGTTAGCCGGTGGAGCGTTCACACAGCTTCTTAGGGAATCGCCGAAGAATGTCTATTTTGAAAAAGACATCTTTCCGGCAGTGGCTGAAGAGGTTGCAGATAAAGTCGAGATAGAAGGTCGCATCAGAAAAGACATTCCTCAGGGGCTGAAGCCCGCGATTATTGATCCGGCCCTGAAGGATAAGACCGCGCTACCCCACCCTTGCCGCAAAAACAAGGGCGCGGCGAGGCTTCACCCCACGGACGAAGACCTATCCGTGGGGACCCCGAGGGCGGGGCACCCGAAGTTTGTCTCATCATTTCGGGCCGGATCAATAATGGTCGATTCTGATGTACGGGCTTGAAGCCCGTACCCTTCACTCTGGCGCTCAAGAACAGCACTGCGTGGCGCGCGCTGAGCAACGCGCACTGGAGAAAATGCTGATGTGCTAGGGAACGATCAGACGTCCTTTGACCACGCGCACGAGTTTTGGCTCGGTGATGTTGTTCAAGTGCCCGTCGAGCCGCATGGTTCCGGCCAGGCATTCGATGGTGGATGAGCGATGGCGGCGCAGCGCTGCCATGACGCGCTGGCGGTCGGGCCCGGCCTCTGCGATGGCGGCCATCAGCAACCGCATCGCGTCGTAGGCATAGACGGAGTCGGCGTCGGGCATCTCGTCGAAGCGCCGTGCGTAGCGCCGCCGGAACTCGAGATATGGCCGGTCGGAGCGCGTGTCGTCGAAGACGCTGACGGCCGAGAATCCCTCGGAGGCAACGCCAGCCAGCGCGATGATCTGCGATGAGGCCAGTTGGCTGGGGCCGAAGGTGGGCAGGAATTTTGGCGTTGGGGTCAGATCGCCGGGTCCGGCAATCTGTGGAATAGAAAAGCTTGCGCCCGTGCTCTCCCTGCTCCAAAAATCCGGAGTTGGGAAAGCACGGGTGGGTCTGCCGGACTACTGTTTGTCCAGGTCGATGGCCTCGTACTCGTGGTGGGCGATGCCGGTGCGGATCTGCGCTGGGGTCCAGCCCTGCTTGGTCTTCTGGTAAGCGTAGAAGCCCTCCTGGGCGCAGGTTGAGCACTCGGTCGAGTGGATGGTCTCGTAGCAACTGCGCAGGCTTTGGTGGCCTAGCGCGCGGTCGCAGCGGCAGTTGCAGGGCAACTGATAAATGATGCTGCTGACCTTGATGGCCTGCTGATAGGCATGGACCTGCCAGGGATAGCGGAAGTTCGGCCCGGTCAGTTGCGCTCCAGAAAGGATCGGCGGCAGCTTGTCCACCTTCAACGGCGCCGAAGGGTGGTAGGCGGGCACGTCCTCGGCCGGGTTGGACCACTGCGCGTAGCTGGCCGCAGTGAGCAAGCAGACCGCAAAACCAAGAAGAGAACGGGTGAGGATGGGATGCTTCATCTGTAGCCTCATCTTTATAGTACGGCAAAATCAGCGGAAGAGAGGCCGCGCGTCCGCCGGGCATCAGGCAGAATGCGAACAGTCTGGCGAGGTGGCACTGAGAAGTGCACACAAAAAAAAACGGCACGAACGTTTAGCTGTTCGTGCCGGGAGGCCAGTGACGCAAACTACTCCCGGCGTGGAGTAGCGTTTCGTTTACTCCACAGCCGGAATAACTACACATTAGCATAGATTCTGAAAAATACAAATACAAAATTTCAAATCATTTTTTTGTTTTTGGCGACACAGGCAATAGAAAACTCAACCGAAGGCACTCTTTGCCGTCGAGTTGGTTATCAGGCCACCCAAAGGCAGAAGCTAGAGCGCAAGAGGACGTTTCGTATCGTATTGAAAAAGAATCATATATTTGTAAATATGATCTTGATTGATCATGAAATACTAAAAATAGAAGACCGAACAGCCCATAATCACTCTGCTGTAGATACAAGTGAGGTTGTTGTAGCAGACTCGAAGAACAGAAGAGATTATACCATAATGCGGTATAATGACGATAAATACAATATTTAGTATGCGCGGATATTTGGACTATGGAATGCCGCAGAGCGTAAAGAGTGGCCTTTGCCTACCATGAGTTCTGCCAGGTATCGATGCAATGGCCCTCTGAAACGGAAAGACAACGTTGCACAGAAATCTGAAGAAGATTGAGCCGAACGCCGATGAAAAGGAAGACGAACGGTGGCTTGAGTCGGCAGTACGCCCGGTTAGGCTGGCGCGCGGTGCCGCAATGTGCTGACAGAGCGGCTGCTCGTACACAGATCAGAACGGCATGAGGGCGCGTTCTGCCGGAGGGCGGGCAATGCAATCGGGCGCCTCAACGGGAAAAGCATCGTATCCTTTTTTGCTGAAGGTCAGCGTGACGATCACGGTGCTGGGGGTGATAGGACTGGTTACGGTGCTGCAGTGGACAGCGCTGGCCGTGCGTAATCATAACCGCTTGGCCTCCATGTTTATCTTTCCCGCGGCGTTGAGCAGCGAGCGTGCGGTCACTGCTTACGTGCGCATGAACAGCGCCAACCGTGACGCAGTCCTTCTCCAGGATAAGGTCCGGCTCGAAGAAGCAGGCCACGAGGCCGCGACAGTAACGGCATCTCTGGAAAGCGTCGCTGCGTCGATGAGTTTTTCTCCCGGCCGCAAGCAGCAAATCGAATTGTTGGAGCACCGATTGGATGCGTTTTTGGTGCGATCAAAGAGCGACTACCAGGCCATCGTCGAGAACAGCACTGTATTGCCGCTACAGGAGGAGATGGCTGGTCTGGCACAGGAGAACGAAGGCATACAAGTAGCTTTAGAAGGGCTACAGAGCGATATTGCCAGTGATTTCAGATCCGAGCTGTCGCTGGTGAACCAGCTACAAACCATTGAGCAGATCTTTCAAACGGTAATTCTGGTGGGTGTGTTCGTTGCCTTAGTGCTTGGAGTGCGTTCGTGGACGCGAACTACGGTACGGAAACAAGAAGACGAGATTGCCCGTGAGACAAATAAGGTGCGGGAGACGGAGCGCTATATGTTACGCTCGCTGATTGATAATATTCCGGATTTTATTTATGTCAAGGATCTTAAAGGCCGTTTCCTGGTTGCCAACAAATTCCTAGCACGGGCTGTTGGCGTCGAAACTCCAGAGTTATTGCTGGGCAAGACAGACTTTGACCATTTTCCTGAGCCGATAGCTCGTGGATTTTTCGAAGACGAGCAAAAGGTGATTCGCACACAAACACCGTTGTACGGCCATCAAGAGAAAGTGACCGATAGCAGTGGTAAGGTGATTAACTTCTTGACAACCAAGACACCCTTGCGCGATGCCGAAGGCAAAGTGGTGGGAATTGTCGGTATTGGGCACGATATTACCGAGCATATCAAAATGCTGGACGCTCTGCGCGAAGCGGAGACGAAGTACCACGGTATCTTCGACAAAGCCATCGTAGGAGTCTTTCAAAGTACGTCGGAGGGCCGGTTTACCGATGTCAATCCGTCTATGGCATTTACCTTGGGCTATCACTCAGCTGCCGAGTTGATGGCCAGTAATGTCGATTTTATGCATGGGTTCTTCGTCGATGTGAAGCGGGGTATGGAATTCATGTTGATTATGGACCGCATGGGAGGAGTGAAAAACTTCGAGTGCGAGGTCTTTCAAAAAGACGGCAACAAAATCTGGCTGACAATGAATATCCGTGCAATCCGCGAAGAAGGCCGCGTGGTGCGCTATGAGGGCATGTGCGAGGATATTACCGAGCGCATCATGCTCCGTTCGCAGCTTTTGCAGGCGCAGAAGCTGGAATCAGTGGGCCAATTGGCGGCCGGAGTTGCGCACGAGATCAACACGCCCGCGCAGTATGTGGGCGACAATGTAACGTTTTTAAAGGTTGCCTTTGCGGAACTACTAGAGCTGCTGAAAAGCTACGAGGAGTTGCTGGCCAAGGTCAAAGACAGTGGGTTGCACGAGGAACTGGAAACACAGGCCGAAGCGGCAATCGCTCGCACCGACGCCAACTATCTCAAAGAAGAGATTCCCAAAGCGCTTGCACAGAGCTTAGATGGTATACAACGCGTCTCTGAAATTGTCAGTGCGATGAAGGAGTTTTCTCATCCTGGCACGAAAGAAAAGGTGCTGCTGGATTTGAATCACGCCATCGAAAGTACGATCACGGTTTCACGCAATGAATGGAAGTACGCGGCTGAATTGGAGACTGATTTCGATACTTCACTGCCGCCGGTGCGTTGCTATCCCGGTGAGTTCAATCAGGTGATCTTGAACCTGATAGTGAATGCGGCTCACGCAATTTCCGACGCTAATCGTGCCCTGGGACGGGAGAAAGGCAAGATCACAGTGCGGACAAAAAACCAGGCAGAGTACGTTGAAATTCGCATAGAAGATACTGGCACAGGAATACCGGAGAAGGTGCGCAGCCGGATCTTTGATCCATTTTTTACTACCAAAGAAGTGGGCAAGGGAACTGGACAGGGACTAGCGATTGCGCGCTCGGTTGTGGTAGATAAACACGGCGGAACGCTGGATTTCGAGACTGTAGAAGGCGCAGGCACGGCTTTTATCGTCCGGTTGCCACATAATGATCGCTCGTTGAAGAGCAAGGCGGTGCATGCATGAAACGTATCTTGTTCGTAGACGATGAAAGTAACATACTGGATGGAATCCGCAGGATGATGTACAGCGATCGTGCACGCTGGGAGATGACCTATGCCATCGGTGGAGAAGCGGCATTGCATGCCTTCGAGGAATCCGGCGGCTTTGATGTAGTTGTCTCGGACATGATGATGCCCGGGATGAATGGAGTAGAGTTACTGCGTACGGTGCGCGAGCGGCATCCGGATACTGTGCGGTTGATTCTGTCCGGGTATTCAGATAGTTTATTGTCTGCCAAAGCTGCTTCGGTCGCACATCAACTAATCAATAAACCCTGTTCGGGAGATTGTCTGCGTGCCTCGATAGAGCGTGTATGCACACTGCAAGATGTGTTAAGCGCACCAGAATTGCGTGCTGTTGTAGGCGGGGTGGACAAACTGCCTACGTTGTCACAGACATATCAGGAGCTGTCGCGTGTGCTGCAAAAGCCGGACGTCAGCATTGCTGAAGTCGCCGACGTGATTGAAAAGGACATCGCAATGTCGGCAAAAATTCTGCAATTGGTCAACAATGCGTTCTTTGGCCTGGCGCAGAAGATTACGCAGATTAGCCTGGCGATTGAACTGATAGGCGTGAATACAATTCAGAATCTTGCACTTACTTCAGAAGCTTTTACCGTATTTAAGCCCGACCAACGGTTCCCAGAATCGTTTATTGAATCCTTGCAATCGCACGCTCATCAGAGCGCATTCATCGTAACCACCTTTGGGATGTGCAGTCGCGAACGGGACATAGCTATTGTCGCTGCGCTATTGCACGATATCGGGAGGCTGATCATGGCATGTAAGATGCCGGACTGCTTCCGCACAATATGCGACACTGCGACTTTACAACATCGAAGATATCACGAGGTGGAAGAAGAGATGCTAGGCGTTTCCCATGCGGAAATTGGTGCATATCTTCTCGGTCTGTGGGGGATCAGCGACCATGTCGTAGAAGCGATTGCGCATCATCATCACCCAACACGTGTTCAACACGAACGGTTTGACTCTGCGGTAGCAGTCTATTTGGCCGATCTGTTGGTGCACGATATCGAATCACATCCGGAAGATACGCAGGCCGAGCAGTTGGACGAAGTGGATCGCGCTGCATTGAACACGCTGAATCTAATGGAATCGTACCCTGCAATCCGCGAAAAGGCGCAGCAAGGCATTTATCAGCGGAAATGAGATTACGCAGTGGGAGACCTGAAATGGAGAAAATCCTATTTGTTGACGACGAAAGCGCGGTTCTAGACGGTTACCGTAGAGTTCTGTTCCGCGATTTTCCCTTGGTCACAGCAATAGGTGGAGAGAAAGGCCTGGAAATCATCCGGGAAAACGGCCCGTTCGCTGTTGTGATCTCAGATATGCGCATGCCGGGAATGAACGGCGCTGAATTTCTAGCTGAAGTGCGTAAAGAATCTCCTATTACTGTAAGAATGCTGCTAACAGGCCATGCAGATTTTGATTCGGCAATTGAAGCAGTAAATAAAGGAAATATATTCCGCTTTCTTACAAAGCCGTGTCAAAGAGAAGTTCTTGTTGAGGCTATTAATAGTGGGCTTGAAAAATACCGTGCTGCCGTAGCCGAAAAGGAACTGGCCAAAAAAGGTGAAATGGTCGGGCGGACAGATGCAGAATGGGATGCAGAGGCGCAGGCGGCTGTGGATAACTACAATGGCCTCGCTGGATTACCGGGGACAGAGGAAGCAAGAAGCTACGTGCAAGGGCTTTTTGGCAAACAATCGCAATGCTTTGTCGTTCTGCTAAAGTTAACATTATTGCAGACTGTCACAGACCGGTACGGGGAGGAAGCAGCAGCTAACTATCTTATTAGCGCGGTACAATTCCTGAAAAAGGCATTCTCACTAAGTGACCGTCTCTTTCAATGGAATCAGGACACAATTATGGCGGTAGTTGAACGTCTTGTGCGTCCGGCGGTTGTGCGCATGGAAATACAGCGCCTTCTGATGGAAAACCAACAACATGTCCTAGAAGTCAATGGGCGTAAAGTAATGATTGCCTACTCAGCATCATTTGATTTACTGCCTGTTGCTCAATTCAAATCTTTTGATGGTATAGTAGACGCCTTTAATGCTAAAAGTATCGGCCGTGTATGAAAACATGAAATTAATAATAGTAGGTTATTGTGAGTAAGTAAAATAATGAGATGCGCCAGGAAAGCGCATCTCATTGTGTGAATTAAGACAATGACGTCGTATGATTCTGTCCGAGGAGTATTGTATATATTTCTATTCTATAGCGGCATGTCTTTCCTTGCTGAGCGCATCTATTATTCTCGCTTCTTCGTTTTGGCAGTCCTGAAACCAAGCTGCAGACCAGATCCGTAATATATTCCACCCCATGCTGGTAAGTATCTGCTCGCGTAAACGATCACGGTCCCGACAAGTCTTGGCGCTTCGGTACGAGTATCCATCCGTTAGAATACCAAGAATGTAGTGCTCCGGTTCCCGAGGATCGACGACAGCAAGATCAATGAAAAATCCGCCATATCCAACGTTGCGTTTAATGGTGTAACCGAGTTTTTCTATTCGTTCGGCAATATCCATTTCGAACGAAACATCGATTAATGGCTCTGTATGTGGCTGTCGGTTGATATGACCTAGTTCGGCATAGTGAAGGAAGTGGCGAAACGAAGTTAATCCTTCTGGTGAGCCTTCATGTGTCGAGATATGACTGGACTTAATAGTAGAATAGATTTCGCAGCGCCGTCGCGCACGGCTAAATAATACATTTACACGCCGTTCACCGCCGTCGCGAATTATAGGCCCAAGCGAGCGATAGCTAAATGTGTCTGCAGATCCAAGTCCCAGACTGATGAGGATAACATCGCGTTCATCGCCCTGAAGGTTCTCTAGGTTTTTGACAAAAAACGGCTCTGCTGTGTCTTCATGAAAATATTCTTCCAACTCGGGGTGATGATTTCTCAATAGTTCGAGTTGGTCTAGAATACGATCTCTGTGGCGTACATTAAGGGTCGCTACGCCCATGGTTTTTCGAGCCGCGTGAGGAATTGTGAGTTGCTGTTGAGCAAATCTAATCACAGATTTGGCTACTTCAAGAGCTTCGAGATCCCTAGCGCTTTCTATGCCAGCTGATACATTTACGGACCGAGCAATTAAACCAACGTCTGTGCGTTTGCGGTCATGACTTGGGAAAACAATAAGTTGATTGTTGTAAAATAAGTGATTTGATTGTGCTATTAACGACTCATGCTTGCTACGATAGTGCCAGCGTAGCATTTTCTGCGGAGCCCCGAGTGAGCAAAAAAGACCGAGGATGCTTTCTACGCTGGATAGAGTACTGTATTCAGTGCCCTCTTCATCGATGCTAGATGTTTGGAAAAATGTTGTCGGCGGTAATTGCTTACTATCGCCTACAACAATTGTTTGCTTACCGCGTGCTATTGATCCAAGTACATCTGCGGGTCGTAGTTGGCTGGCCTCGTCGAAAATTACCAGATCGAAGTGTATACGTTCTGGTACTAAGAAGTTTGCTACGGAACTTGGACTCATCATAAAGACCGGCTTGATGAGTTGTATCGCATCCGCTGACTTAGCAATCGTCTCGCGTGTTGATGGAAGATTGTTGGTCCATTCAGACATGGCTGCTAATGTCTCAAACTCATTCTGACGGTTAACGGCTAATCGCATGCGCTCAAGATGTAGATTTGCCAACATCGCACGATTTATAGTCATAGAGTCAGTATCGAGCTTACGGAAAGTGTCTACATTCTGATTGTGCTTAGATGCGTCAAACTGAGAAAGTGCAGGATATTCTTGATAAATGGATTCAAGAACGTCGGCGAGTCGGTAATACTCAAATAGATCGAGTAGATGAGTTGATCCATCTGGCCACTGATCTGCTATGTGAAGTAAATCTTCGCCTAGCGATTCACTAACCTCGTTGCGTGCCCGTAAATATTTCCCAAGCGCAACAACATCCTGAATCCGACCAGCCATAGCCCTGCCGGCTTCATATATTATGCGCAGGTCTCCATTGGCACTAAGAATGCAAGATAGTTGATCAAGACCGTTTGTCAAGTTCAATGTTGCCTGTAAGCGTCGGCAATCATCAACATATTGTTCATAACTATTGACGAATGTCTTGGCCAAGTCTCTTATGTGCTTTTGTTTGTCTGCGGGGCCGGAGAATGCGGCAAGCCAGCGACTATTATTTTCTTGATTATCATTGCTCCAAGCGGCATCGATCCATGATGTTTGTAGTGTTAGTAACTGCCAATTAGAGTTTATCCCTGACCAATAGTGGCCAAATAAACGAGAAAGTAGAGGAGACGTAGAAGCAATTTGCGATTCTATGTCCTTGGCCTCAGCAATTACATTAACGATTTCTATGAGTTGATTGTTGTCAGCCTGCGTATCTTCTGTAATAACCGGAGATAAAATATCATTTAATGCTCGGATGTGCTTAGATTGAATGCCTAGCCATTGAAAGTTTATGTCATTCCTGAATTGATTAACATGTTCCTTGGCTTCTGATACGTCCATTGTCCAAGCATCATCACGAATGTATGGAGACCATTTCTGTCGAATATCTGCGAAGCGTTGCCCTAGAGTAATCGTTTTGTGTATCGTCTCTTTCTGACTAATCCATTCCCCGGCATGCAGATCGAGTCCATCGCAGTTTGAGGAGTTAAGAATAGTTTTCGCAACTGAAATTAATTGTATAATCTCAACCATATTGCTTGCTGCTGGTATCTGCAATTCAGCCGCAAGAGACCTGCTTGCCAGCACGAATCCTTCCATGCTGCTAGTTACCGCAGCAAGATCTTGGCGGAGTTGATCCAGTTTAAGGGGTGAAAATAGCTCCGCCTTCATCCCCCAGAATAAATTGCGGCAAGGCGGTCCATTTCTGCCGATGGCAGTCTGTAGTTTTTCAATATCCTGCCGCTTTTGTTGCAGTGCATCTTTGACCCAGTAACGTGCATTGATTACGGGAGAGGAGGGAAGATCGACATTTTTAACCAATGCACTGAGCCGGCGTAGCTTTCCGTAGATAGAATAAGCTGTGTCGCTAGAGTTGCCACAGATTGTGTGAAGTTGCTCGCAGTATGAATTGAGCCGCAGCCGTATTTGCTGAAGGCTCTTTTCGTTTTCCAAGATGGCGGCCTTATCTGCGATTTGAGCGATCTTATTTTGCCGCATATCAAGTGTTTTGCGAAGTTGCTCGAAGAGCGAACGGCGCTTGGTGCTGCAGCTGGAAAGATCAAGAATTGTATTTTCAAGGCCTACACTTTGCAGCCTGCGCTTGACTACATCTAGTGCTGCCTGCTTTTCAGCAACAAATAGAACAGTCTTATTGTTGTAGAGAGCGTCGGCAATAATATTGACGATGGTTTGCGATTTGCCGGTTCCTGGAGGACCTTGGATAACGAGGTTTTTGCCGCGTCTGATCTCAATTAGCGCATCAATTTGAGAACTGTCTGCTTCAACAATTTGCAGAGGCAACCGATCGGATGACAAAGTATCGATTGAGATGTTCGGGCTTTCGTTAACGTCTTCATTTGCAAACGATTTACCGCGTAAAAGCGCAGTAGTTGTCTTGTGCGTCAGGAGCGTGTTATTAGGCCAGATTGCTGGATTGAGATCCTCGTAGATGACAGACTTTAAAAATGAGAATAGACCGAGGGCGACTCGCTTGCGGTCAACAACCCAGGGAGAATATCCAGTTATAGCATCAGATACAGTATCGAGATATTTTGCGATGTTTAGGTCTTTTGTTGAAGAAACAGACGGCAGAGCGATGCCCTGCCGCTTAAGCATTTCTAGTAGAAAGAAATTGTCGCGTATTTCATCGCCAGTGTATTTAAGAGTAAAACCAGTTGTAACAGAATGCCTGTCCAATGCAACCGGCAGCAAAAGCAGCGGTGCAGTATATGGGTTGTTGGCATCTCGTTGTGGCTGGTTCCAGTTCAAGAAGCCTAGGGCGATAAAGAGAGTAACAGTACCTTGTTCGAGAAGTGTCGTTTGCGATGCGTAATATGTCGCTAGAAGACGGTTATCGAGCTCTGACTGCGAATATGGCACAGAAACAGTGGTATTTCCTAAACGTATAACGGGTGTTTCTAGTTCGCAATCGTCAAGCAGACTATCTGCCTGTTTATGTAACCCAGCAGTATTTGCATCCCGGGGGGAAAGCGAATTTGGATTACTCGACGCAAAAGCAACGCGATCACGCTTGTTGACCAGGAAATCATATACTTCGGTAGGCGAAATGGAGAGCGACGGAAGTCCATGTGCGGGTAATTCCTCGAAATTCAGCAACGGATTATTCAAGCTGAGATCGAGCATGTCGGCACGCACTGAAGCAAGAAGGCTATCAATTGGCCGAGCGGCAGTGACTTCCGTATCAGTCCAAAGTGTCTGGGTAATCGCATTTGTCTTAAGCATAGGTTCACCGCATGGTAATAGTTTTTTGTTGCTGGACAAAAACTGCAGGAGTTGGCTAAGCTATGCAGCCTGCACTCACAGGTATATGGAGTACAGTGCTAGGTTGCGGGGGGCAATCTGGATAGACTGTCCTCCGCAATCGATCTAGTCGAAGTTAAGTTAGATTAGAGGATGATGTCGTCTGCAATTTCTGCCAGTTTGCGCCGGGCCAACGCCAAGCTTGAATCTTCGCGGCGTAGAACGTAGTAGATAAATACACCGGGTTGATGAGAAACAAGGCGAATCAAATGATACTGGTCTGTCAGGGTTATCAGGACATCTTCGAGTTTCGCTTTAAGACGAAGCGTATCCATGATTTTAAGCTCGCAGCGAACGACTTCAGCATTGCCAGCAGCAGCCAAGTCGAGATCAATCATTCCACTGCCGGTGGTCATCAGTGTCATACCACTGTTGTAGTCAACCAACGCAGCTCCAATAGCTCCGCGCTGAGTAAGTAATTCTTCCATATCTTTTTCTGCGTTTGACATTGTTATCTCCTTTAAAGCAATAAAAAACCAAGGTCTCTATCCAATTTTCATGGCACATTCAGCGATACGCATGAGCGGTGCAGAGCTTTACACCTTCATACCATGCAGTTTATTGGAAACCGAAACCAGATTGTACATGGGTTCAACAACGAAAGAGCTACAACAAAAGTTCAATTAGGCGATATGGCGATGGACATAATATCAATAAAATCAGCAATATGCGATTCGTTAAGAGCGGGAACATGTTTCCTGATTGTCCCGCGCATTGAGACTAACGTCCAACGAAGCTTTATAAAAAAGCCTGCAAGTTTATTGGTATGAAAATACCTTAGCCGTTTTTTTCTAATGTATGCCGAAACGCGGAATGGCCGAGCATTTACTTAAAAATGCTGCAATGTAGGCGCGTTTTGACTGGCACTTAGGTGCTGTATAAGCCAAACTGAAATGTCTTGATGTGTCTACCAGAGACAATTTGCTCGGCGGTTAATTACAAAAAGGTGAGTTACCCTCAAGAGCGGATAGCATCTTAGTTATTATCTGGAGCGATGTGGTTTTAAAAGTAATGATTAACTGGCAAACTGAGCCGGGGCCGGCACGTAGGACACGTCAAAAGTTGAAATGGGCTTGTCGTGGCCATTGATTTCGGCGCGTAGTTCCTGCCAAAGTTCGTTGGGGATCTTGAGGAAGGCCTCGACCACAGCAGGGTCAAACTGAGCGCCCGAGCAGCGCAGGATCTCTTCGCGCGCCGCATCGAAGGTACGGGCTTTGCGATAGGGCCGGTCGCTGGTGATGGCGTCGAGGGTGTCGGCGACGGCGAAGATGCGCGCTCCGAGGGGAATTTCACTGCCTTTAAGGCCGTTGGGGTATCCGCTGCCATCGTAGTGTTCCTGGTGGCAAAAGACGATCTCGGCCGCTCCGGCGAGGAAGGGAATCTTGCGCAACATCTGATAGCCGCGGGCGCAGTGTTCGCGCATTAATCCCTGTTCTTCGGGAGTAAGTTTGCCGGGCTTGCGGAGTATCTCGTCGGGAATGGCCATTTTGCCGATGTCGTGCAGGAAGGCGCCGCGGGCGATGATCTTGATCTCTTCGGGTGGGGTGCCCATGGCGCGCGCCAGGGCAATGGCATAGGCGGTAACGCGCTTGGAGTGGCCTTCTGTCTCGGAATCTTTGAGATCGAGGGCATCACCGAGTGCTTCAAGGGTGACGTCGTAGGAGTGCTCGAGATCCTTCATCGCGTGGCGCAACATTTCAGTGCGCGCGCGAACCATCTCTTCCAGGCTATGGTGGTAGTTTTCAGTTTCATCGAGCACCTGGCGGTGATGCAGGGCGCGTTCGACAGTGGCGACGAGCTGCTTTAAATCAAAAGGTTTCAGCAAGTAATCGTATGCACCGTGGCGCATAGCGTCGATAGCGACGCTGATGTCGTGAACAGCCGTGACCATGATGACGGGAAGATTAGGCTGCAAGGCGTGTACACGATCGAGTAAGCCGATGCCGCTGACATCCTGCATGAGAATGTCGGTGAGCACTAAGTTGTAGTTATTAAGTTCTAAGGCTTTGAAGGCATGGTGGGCACCGCTGGCCATCTCGACCATGTAACCCTTGCGTTCCAGTGCACTGGAGATCAGGGAACGGATAGAAGGGTCGTCGTCAACGACGAGAACGCGCGCCAATTTACGCGCGCCGGGTTCTAGTTGCCGGGAGCTTTTTGCAGGATCAAGGTTAATCTTGACTTCAGATTTCAGCGCCAAGCTAGCAGCCTCCGTCCGTGTCGTCTCATTCGTTCACTGCCCGCGAGAAACAACGTAATGAGCGCATTCGCAGGGCCTTGTGTCCGTTTTGCCGCATCTGCGCGTTACGCTTGAACGCTAAGCTTGAGCGGGCTCTTAGCCACGGCTTCTGAGCTTGGCGTTACAAATCGATTGCATCGCGTGTGCGTGAGTTCACACCGACCTGTCTTATTTCATGTAGCGCAATGTAACCAGCAACGAAACTTCATGTACATCAGAGTGATTCTTGGTCCGAGCGCTACCGTATAAGCCAGGGGGAACGGAGGGCCGGTAATTTATTTTTTCATTTCGGAGATTATCACCTTTATGTGCCGGGCTCAATAGCATAAATTTGGTGCAAAATGCCTAATTCGTAACAGATTTGGATTCAGGAGGTTGCCGGAGGACTATTTTATCCCCCGGCTGGCGCGGCGGGCCTCGGCCCAGCCTTCCTTGACGAATTGGCGGCTGCGAGCAACGGCTAGCGCTCCCGGAGCAACATCTTTGGTGATGCAGGAACCGGCGCCGATGTAGGCGCCATCGCCAACCGTGACAGGGGCCACAAGCGTGGAATCGCTGCCGATGAAGGCGTCTTTGCCGATCAGCGTTTTGTGTTTGTGCACGCCGTCGTAGTTGCAGGTAATGGTGCCGGCACCGATGTTGGTGCCTTCGCCGATTTCCACGTCGCCAAGATAGGTCAGATGTCCAGCTTTCACGCTTTTGCCGAGGCGGGCTTTTTTGGTCTCAACGAAATTGCCAACGTGGGCATTTTCGCCGATCTCGCTGCCCGGGCGGATGCGGGCGAAGGGGCCGACCTGCGCGCCGTTGGCCAACACGGAGTCCTCAAGCACGCAGCTCTGGCGGACGAGCACGCCAGCTTCGAGCGTGCAATTTTCAATGACCGTAAAGGAACGGATGCGGGAGCCGGGGCCGACGCGCGTGTGGCCGAGCAACTGCACATAGGGTTCGATGAGCGCGCCAGCGGCAATCTCGACCTCGGGATCGATGATGCAGGTTTCCGGGCGCTGAATAAGAACGCCCGCGGCTAGCAGGCGCTCGGCCGCGGCGCGGCGTTGCTGCTCCAATTGGTTGAGTTCGGAAACGGTCGAGGGAAGATTTTTTGCGGTGGTCATGAATCGTTCTCCTGGAGAAACTTTAAAGTTTAATGGTCCGAGGCACCGGCCGCGGCCCGCGCTCCCGGAATGGCGATGTCGATTGTCTTGGCGGGGCCGAACCCGAGCTTGTCGAGCGGGGGCTGAATCTCCGCGCCCTTGCCCACGACCAGGATAGCGATGGCGCCGGTATGGACATACTTTTTCGCGGCTGCGGTGACGTCGGCAACGGTCACTTTTTCCAACGCCGCGCGATAGGTCTCCAGAAAATCCGCCGGGTAGCCGTAAAACTCCAGCCGCTCGCGCTCGGCAAGAATCTTGGCCTTGGTGTCGTAGCGGAAGAGGAAGGAGTTGAGGATATTGTTTTTGGCGCGCGTCAGCTCTTCGTCAGTGAACGGCGTGGAGACGAGATTGGCGATTTCAGTCCGCGCCGATTGGATGGCGTCTACCGTGGACGCGCTCTTGGTCAGCACTTCGACATCGAAGATGCCGGGGTGGTCGTAGTCGAAGCCGAAGCCGCCGCCGACCGCATAGGCCAGCGCTTGCCGGGTGCGGATATGTTGGAAGAGCCGGCTGGCAAAGCCGCCGCCAAGAATCTCGTTGAGCACCGCGACCGAGGCCAGATCGGGCGCGTGACGGTCCAGGCCGAGGCCCACGATTTGAACATTGGACTGATTGACATCATCTTTATTGATGAAATACAGGCCGGGCTTGGTTTCGGCAAAGCTTTCGTGGAGCGGCGGCTCGACGGTTACGGCCGGCAGCGGCTCAAAGACGGCGCGCAGCTTGGCTTCCATGGCGGCTGGATCAAAATCGCCGCTGACGGCGACGATGAGTTTGCCTTTGAGCGTGCGGTCGTGCCAGGCCTGGAGATCCTTGATGGTAACGGCGGCGATGGTGGCCAGCTCGGGCTGGCGCGTGTAGGGGCTGTCGGCGCCGTAGACGAGCTTGGCCGATTCGCGGGCCGCGATTTCACCCTCGTCGTCATTGCGCCGGACGATGGCCGTGGCCTGCCGTTGCTGCGCCAATTGCAGCTTTTCCGCGCTGAATTTGGGATGGAAGAGCAGGTCCATGGCCAGTGAAAGAACCTGATCGGAGTCGGCCTTGAGCGAATCCCACGAGATCGCGGTTGAGTCTTCGTCGCCTTCGGTTTCAATGTGTGCGGCTTTGGCTTCAAGCTGGCTGTCGAGAGTGTCGCCGTCGAGCTTGGCCGTGCCGCTGGTGCGCCAGGCCTGCTTATAGAGCCCGATCAGCCCGGCTTTGGCAGGCGCCACGTCGTGCGATCCGCCAGGAATCGACACCGAGCCGTAGACAAAAGGCAGTTCGTGATCTTCCTCCAAAAAAATCACGATGCCGTTTTTCAACTCGATCCGCTGGGGCTGCTGCGGATGAAAGGCATTGAGCGGAGGCGTGGGAATCTGCTCCCAGGGCTTGGGTTGCTGGGCAAAACAAGGCGCGGAGAAAATGAGTGCGGCGATGAGGGCGAGGCTCATCCAGGAAATCAAACTGCGTCTTGCGGCAAAGCATTTAGCCGAAGAAATCATGCCCTCAGAGGCTAAAGCCCCGGATTTTTTGTTGGGCTGGATGTACGGGTTAAAGCCCATACCCATCCCGCGTAAGCCAAACTGATCACTGACTGCTGATAACGAATCACTGTTCACTGTTCTCCGTGCTCTGCCGTTCATTGCGCGCCTCCTGCATTTTGATTGCCCGATTCGGTGTCGATCTCGGCCGAGGTGCGGTTCGAGGCGACAAAGACCTGATTGGCGACGCGGCGAATATCGGCCTTGGTGACCTTGTCAACGCGGTCCAGGGAGAGGAAAAGTTCGCGCCAGTCGCCGTAGCGGGTCTGAAATTCAGCCAGCGAATTGGCCAGTCCTTGATTGTCGGCCAAGCCGCGCAGCAGATCGGCGCGGGCGCGGGTCTTGAACATCTGCAACTCGGCGTCGGTCACGTCGCTGGTCTTCAGCTTCTCAATCTCTTTGTGGATGGCCGCGCGCATCTCGGCCGGCGTGTGGCCGGGCAGCGGTACCGCATAGAGCGCGAAGAGGCCGGGGTATTTGGCGCCAGGGAAGGGGCTGAAGCCCTGCGCCTCGGCGGCGATCTGCTGCTGCTCGACCAAGCTGCGATAGAGCCGCGAAACACGGCCATTGGAAAGAATGTCGGAGATGGCGTCGTAGACCGCGTCGTCGGGGTCGCGGTAGCTGGGCCGGTGATAGCCCTCAATATAGAAGGGCTGCGTCTGCTCGCGGATGACGACGGTCTTCTCGGCAAATTGCGTGGGTTCGACGGTGGTCATCTCCTCGGGCTTGGGACCGGCCGGCACGCGCGAGAAGTATTTTTCCAGCAGCGGCAGCGTCGTCTTGGTGTCGATGTCGCCCACCACGGCGACGACGATGTTGCCGCCGGCATAGAATTTTTTATGGAACTCCATGGCCTCGGTGGCGTTGATCTGCGCCACCTCAGAGGGCCAGCCGATGCTGCTGCGGCCGTAAGGATGCGCCACATAAGCGGTGGCCAGGAACTGCTCGACGAGCCGGCCGATGGGATTGGAATCGACGCGCATGCGGCGCTCTTCGTAGACCACGTCGCGCTCTTTGTAGAACTGGCGGGCCACGGTGTCGGAGAGACGGCCCGACTCCAGCCATGCCCACAGCTCGAGCCGGTTTTCCGGCATCGACCAGTAGTAGACCGTTTCGTCGAGGCCGGTTTCGGCATTCAGCCCGGCCGCGCCGTTCTCTTCCGCCACCTGGGTGAACTGGTTGGGTACGACAAACTTTTCCGCCTCGGCCTGCGCATCGATGAAGGTCTGCTTCAACTCGGCCAGCTTCTTTTCGTCGCGGCCAACCGGCTTCAGATATTCGGCTTCGTAGGCATTGTTGGCGGCTTCAACTTTTTCCAGAGCGGCTTTTTCCGCCGCGGCATCGGTCACGCCAATCTGGCTGGTTCCCTTGAAGGCCAGATGCTCGAACATGTGCGCCAGTCCGCTTTGCCCGGTGGGATCGTTCACGTCGCCGGCATCGATGAAGGTGGTGTAGCTGAAGACCGGCGCCTCATGGCGCTCGCTGAGGATGAGCGTGAGGCCGTTGGGCAACACCTTGACGGTGGTGCGCTGCTCGAAACTTTTCAGATCCTGCGCGGCGGCGTGGGCGGCAAGGGCGAGCAACACGCCGGCCAGACCGGCCTGCAGCCGGCGAAAACGTGGACTTTGCATCCAACCTCCTCGAATGGGACGAGACAAGCGAAGAAGCTTCGCCCTCTTCCAAGCTATTGCCCGCGGGCGGGGGCGTCAAACGAGGGCGGAGGGAATCTGCTATGCTCGCTAGGTTTCATATCCCCCATCGGCAACCGTCACTAACTACGGGAGGGTTCAACGCATGAAGCCGGTTCGCACACTGCGCATCTTTCAGATTGTTGGCATCGTCTTTACTCTACTGCTATTTGAAATCATATATACACTTCCAGCCAATTCCGGCGATGCCACTATCACCCCCCTCAAATGGGGCCTTGTGCTTTTTGCGCTGTTGTCCGCAGTGTTCGGGTTTACACTGCAACGGCGGATTCAGCGTACTCCGGCAAATCCGCAGCTTGCCGTGAAGAGCACACCTGTGAAGCGTTGGATGGTCGGCAATGTGATTCGTATCGCATATGCAATTTCCGTCAGCTTATATGGCATTCTCTTGCACTTTCTCGGTGGTCCCGAAAGGTTGGCTGCCGCGCTAGTAGCACTGGGGCTCGTCCTACTTTTGTTCTGGAGTCCCGGGGAAGTTCCGCAAGAGAGCGATCGGCAGACTGGCCAATAACAGCAGCGGGGGGCAGGAGTGCGGGAGAAAATCGGCCGTCGGTAAAATCGAGTTATAGTGTCAAACACGGCCTTTGCGGCTTTTTCTCCGGACTATAATAGGGTCACATCCGAGGGGAGAAATTCCATGCGCGGATGGCGGCTTGGTTGGCAATTTCTGTTTGTTGCGTTCGCATTTGCACCCGCGTTTTATGCCGCGCCTCCCGAGGCAATCGCCGGTACGACAGTCGATCAGCTGGATCAACTGGTGAGCAGAGTTTGCCGGCAGGACGATGGCGCGGCCGCGCGTCAGCTTGCCGGGGTGACTCTCAGCGAACGGGCTAGCACGGAGAAACTGGCGAAGTGGGCGTCAGAGTTGCACGGCGCGCATGCGCGTGAGGCGATCATGGCGGTGACGGATGCCGCGGCGCATTTCGATCCGCCGGCAGGGGAGATTCCTGCTATGTCCCCACCGGATGCGGAAACACAGCAGCAGATTCTGGCGCGCACGGTGGAGTATGTGAAAAAATCGCTATCCAAGCTGCCGGATTTCATGGCCCGCCGCCAGACTACGTCTTTTGAAGTGACAACGGAATCCAGGTTAACCGCGCAGTTCATGTGGAGCGGCGGACTTGCAGTAAAGCGTAAACAATATCTCGATTTTTACGCCTTGGGCCCGGCAAAATCCATCGGGACCAACGACGCACGATTGTTTTGGATCGGAACGCTTGACCAGGCGGTTACCTTTCGCGATGGAGCCGAAGTGCAGGGAGCATCACCGGCAGGCAAAGGCTCATCAAACACCATGCCGCTGCGTATGACGACAAGGGGAGAGTTCGGAACAATTCTGAACGTGGTGCTGGTCGATGTTCCCCAGGACAATTTTGTGTGGGGACATTGGGAGCAGGGCGCGCAAGGGCCGCTGGCGGTCTTTCGCTACTCCGTGCCGAGAGATCAATCCCATTTTGCCGTGCAGTGGAATGCGAACGAATTGCCGGAGTATCCCGCCTACCACGGCGTGATCGCTGTCGATCCAGCTACGGGAAGCATCTTCCGCATTACGGTTCAGACTAGCGGGCGCGAGGAAGGGTTTTTGTATCAGTCGTCGATTTTGGTTGAATACGCGCCAACATCGATTGGTGGCGTGAACTATATCTGCCCGGCACGTGGCGTAGCGATGATCAAATTTTTCGATGCCATGGCCGACTTGGATACGCAGCCTCCGCCCATATCCTTTCGAATCTCGATCAACGACGTATCTTTTACCGGCTACCAGATCTTCCGTTCCGAGTCGCGCATTCTTCCCTGAGAACTGGCGGCGGGCACCCCAAAAAATTCACCGACGGTATAATCGTTGCTATGGCGGCAAGCGCACAAACGGCGATCACGGGTACGGCAGAAAAGCTGCATGCGCTGGAAGCGCGGCTCGGCGCGCTTGGCAGCCTGATGGTGGCCTACTCGGGCGGCGTGGACTCGGCGTTTTTGGCGGCCGTCGCCCATCGCGTGCTGGGCGCGAAGATGCTGGCGGTAATCGCCGATTCGCCCTCGCTGGCGCGGCGCGACTTTGCTGAGGCGCGCCAGTTCGCGCAATCGCTGAGTATGCCTCTACAGGTGATTGCGACCGAAGAGTTGGAGCGGACCGACTATGCACGCAACGACGCCAATCGCTGCTTCTACTGCAAGGACGCGCTCTTTGCCGCGATGGAAGCGCTGGGCGCGAAGCTCGGCTATAAAAATATTGCCTTCGGAATGAATGCCGATGACCGTGGCGACTACCGGCCCGGCCAGCGCGCCGCCGCCGAACATGAAGTGCTGGCGCCATTGGCCGAAGTGGGACTGACCAAGCTCGAAGTCCGTGCGTTGGCGCGCGAGGCCGGTTATTCGGTCTGGGACCGGCCGGCCGCGCCGTGTCTCTCGTCGCGCGTCGAGTACGGACGCCAAGTGACGCGCGAGGTTTTGTTGCAGGTGGAGCGCGGCGAAGAGAGCCTGCGGCGGTTGGGTTTTCGCGAATTGCGTGTGCGCCACCACGGCGAAATGGCGCGCGTCGAGCTTGCCCGCGACGAGATGCCGCGCGCCTTGACCATGGAAATGATGGAGGCGATCTCCGCGGCCCTGCAGGCGGTGGGCTTTAAATTTGTCGCCCTCGATTGCGCCGGCTTCCGCTCCGGCTCGCTGAACGCGCTGCTGCCGGTCGAGGTGCTGGATCGGCGCGGCGTGTAGAGAATCTCTGGAAGATCGTTTTTCGAACGGTGCAGTTTTTCGAGATTGCTGAAAAAGCAAACGCAGAAGCACGAAGTGTCAGGGCACGGCTTCAGCCGTGCCGCAATCGGCCTAAAAAACAGCCGGGGCTATAGCTCCTGTGGGATTTTTCTGGAATGCGCGTCTTTGAAACCCGCCCTATCTGTACGGCAAACAGCGTGATGCTCTAGGATCATAAAGCGATGCGAATCGGTTATCTGGAGTGCTTTTCCGGGATCAGCGGCGACATGCTGCTGGGCGCGCTGGTCGATGCCGGCGTCCCTTTTGACATGCTTGAAGAAACAGCGGAGTCGCTCGGCGTGGGCGCGCGGCTCACCATGCGCCGCGTCAGCCGTGGCGGGCTGGCGGCGGTCAAGGTTGACGTGCTGACCGAAGATCAGGGAACAGGGATCAGGGAACAGGAATCAGAAAAAGCACACGGCCACGCGCATCAGGAGCACGAGGCGCATGGCGATGAGCATGAACATCACGAGCATTCTCATGCTCATGAGCACGAGCATGAAAATCGCCAGCACCAGCACGAACACAGGTCGCTTTCGACGATCCTCAAGATTATTCGCGAAGCAAAGCTAGCGGATTCGGTCAAGGAAAAAGCCGCTCGGGCCTTTCAATTGCTGGGCGAAGCCGAGGCGGCGATCCATTCGATTTCCATCGAGAAGGTGCACTTCCACGAAGTCGGCGCGGTGGATACGATTGTCGATCTGGTCTGCACGGCGGCTGGATGCGAGGCGCTGGGCGTGGACCGGTGGATGGCGTCTTCGTTGAATGTGGGCAGCGGCACCGTGAAGTGCCAGCACGGAACTTTGCCGGTGCCCGCGCCGGCAACTCTCGCGTTGCTCGGCGACGCTCCAGTGTATGCGGCGGGTTCGCCGATGGAGCGCGTGACACCGACCGGAGCCGCGGTGCTGCGCATGTTGCAAGTGGAGTATGGAACCTTGCCGGCGATGCGCGTTGCCGCGCGTGGCTACGGAGCCGGCGGCCGCGAGACTCCCGGCGAGCCCAATCTGCTGCGGCTGATTGTGGGCGAGGCCGAGGCGCAGTTGGCCAGCGAGCCCATCGCTGTGATTGAAGCGGTGATCGACGATGCTACGCCGCAGTTGCTGGCCTATGTAAGCGAGTTGCTGCTCGAAGCCGGCGCCTGGGACGTGGTTCGCGCGGCGGTGCAGATGAAGAAGGGCCGCGCGGGCGTGCAGATGACCGTGCTGTCGAGCCCGGAAAAGATGCCGGCGCTGCGCGAACTGGTGTTGCGCGAGACCACGACCATCGGCCTGCGTTGGCGGATGGAAAACAAATTGGCGCTGGCGCGTGAATTCGCCGAAGTCGAGACCGTCTGGGGCAAGGTGCGGATCAAAATCGCGCGCTGGCCCTCGGGCGAGGCCGCCAATGCTTCGCCGGAGTTCGAAGATTGCCGCGCCATTGCCCGCCAGCGCGGTGTGCCGCTGAAACGGGTGATGCAGGAAGCCATGCGCGTCTACGCGGAGAGCGAGGCGAAAGGGAAACGTTGATGGATCGAGTGCAGATCGAAGCATTGTTGAACGAGGTGCGGTCGGGGATCAGCAGCGTGGCCGAGGCCGTAGAGCGGTTGCGCGGGCTGCCCTTTGAAGACCTCGGTTTTGCCAAGATCGATCATCATCGCGCGCTGCGCACGGGCATGCCCGAGACGATTTTTGCCGCCAGCAAAACCCCCGGGCAGGTGGTGGCGATCTTCGCGCGCATGGTCAAGGCCGGCGGCAACGTGCTGGCCACGCGGGCCACGCGTGAGGCCTTCGATGCTGTGCGCTTGGCCGAGCCGCGTGCCGAATATCACGAGATGGCGCGGGCCATCACGCTTCAGCAGAGTGAGCCCGCGGCAGGCAAGGGAACCATCGCGGTGGTCTGCGCGGGAACCAGCGACCTGCCCGTGGCAGAAGAGGCCGCGGTGACGGCGCGCATGATGGGTAACGCGGTGGAACTGGTGGCCGATGTGGGCGTGGCCGGTATTCATCGCCTGCTGGCGCAGCAGCAAATACTGCAATCGGCGCGCGTGCTCATCGTTTGCGCAGGAATGGAGGGCGCGCTGCCAACGGTCGTCGCCGGGCTGGTCAACGCGCCGGTCGTCGCCGTGCCCACCAGCGTCGGATACGGAGCTTCGTTTGGCGGCGTGGCGGCGCTGCTGGGCATGCTGAATACCTGCGCCCCCAACGTGTCGGTGGTGAATATCGACAACGGATTCGGCGCCGCTTCGATCGCCTCGCTGATCAATCATCTGTGAAGTGAAAAAGTGAAGAAGTGAAAGAGTGAAAGCGCGCCGGGTGTGCAAAATTGTTTTGCGCGCCGGCGATTGCTGTGCGTACAATTGACCAAATCTCGCAGCCGGGCGGCAGCGACGGGCCAAGCAAAGGAGGCATCCGATGTCCGTTCCGGTAGAAGAATCTCTGTTGCACCATGCTGCTGGTTACATTGCCCCCGGCGAAAGCGAAGAATCCTCGTTATTGAAGTTGGACGAACTGCTGGAAAAAGAGATTCGGGCGCGGATTGACGGCGACCGGTATCTCACCTCCCAGGTCATTCCCCAGGTCGAGAAAATCCGGTTTCTGCTGCATGCGGGCAAGATCGACGACGCGCAAAAGCTCTTCATGGAAACGCAGGCCAGGGTTCTCAAGGCCGAGGCGAGCTTGAAGTCGGAGTCCACGGCCTTCAAACTCTTCGGCACGGAACTGGTGTTTTTGGCAATTCTGCTTTTCCTGGCATACTGTACAGCCAAATTTCCCGATTACTGGGTCTGGCAGGGAATGTTGACGTTGGGCGCGAAGACCGCCTGGTTTGGCGCGCTCGGCGGCGTCACTGTCGCGCTTTATGGCCTCTATAGCCACGTGCAAATGCGCGACTTCGATACCCACTTTTCGCTGTGGTACCTGTGCAAGCCTGTCGTTGGCGCCATCTTCGGATGGTTCGTCTACATCGTCTATTTCCTGGGCCTGGTCTCGGTGCAGGGCTCGACCGTGGATGTAAAGACGCCGGCCGTTCCCTTCGCCATTGCCTTTCTGGCCGGGTTCAGCGAGCGGTTCACCGTCCAGATCATCGACAAGGTCGTGGAGGTGCTTACCACCTGGAAAGAAAAGCCGGATGAAGGCAAGACGAACTGAATTCGCCGTCCGGAGCCAAATATTCTCGCTCGCGGTCAGCCGGTCACGGCGATCCATCGCCGAAACGTGACGTGGATCACTGTTGCATGCCTTCCGAGTCTTGATGATGCTCCTATACGTCATTAACGATAGGAACGTCGAACGCTCGCTTGGTGCGTGGAGGATTCCTTGGCTGGTTCCCGTTGGCAGCGATGGCGCAGGATCTCGCAGATCTTTTTTCTGCTGCTTTTTTTTGCGTTGCTTGTTTTTACATCCATGGATCTGTTTGTGGGCGGGAGGGAGATCCGTCTGCGCGCCCCGGTTACCCTGTTCTTTGAGTGGGACCCGCTGGTGGCCGCGGCCAATATTCTGGCCGGGCACGCGCTTTATCGCGGCCTGCTGTGGTGCCTCGTCATCTTGTTGCCCACGCTGTTTCTGGGCCGGTTTTTCTGCGGCTGGATCTGCCCCATGGGCACGCTGCAGCATCTGGTGGGCAAACTGCAGTCGGAGGCCAAGCGCGGTAAGCGGCGCATTGAGTCGAACCGCTACAAGCGCTGGCAGACCATCAAATATGTTGTGCTGATCGCCGGCTTGGTAGCCGCACTTTTTGGTTCGGCGGCGATTGGTTGGATCGATCCCTTCAGCCTGCTGGTGCGTTCCTTTGGGTTGGCGATTCTGCCGGCGGTGAACTCTGCCGCCAACGCCACGCTGACGCCGCTCGAACACAGCCCGATGGGTTGGGTGCGCTCGGCGAGCACAACGTTGCTGACGGTTCTGCATCATACCGTGCTCGATCTGCGTCAGCCGCACTTCGCTCAGGGCCTCGCGCTCGGCGGTCTATTTTTGGCGATTCTGTTTTTGAGCCTGCGCGTGACGCGGATCTGGTGCCGCGCGATCTGCCCGCTGGGCGCGCTGCTGGGCGCGGTCTCGCGCTGGAGCGTCTTCGGTTTGCACAAGAACAACGAGCGCTGCACGCAGTGCAACCACTGTTTGTTGAACTGCCAGGGCGGCGACGATCCGGTGGGCGGCGTGCCGTGGCGCAAATCCGAGTGCCTGATGTGCGGCAATTGTCTTGGCAGTTGCCCCGAGCATGCCCTCGAGTTTCGCTTCTTCCGCAAAGAAAAAGAAGTGGCCTCGCCCGATCTGGGCCGGCGGCGCGCGATCTCCGGACTCGCGGCCGGCGCGGCCGTGGTGCCGCTGATGCGCGCCAACACGGGGTTGGGCAAGGGCCGCCACGAGCGTTTGCTGCGGCCGCCGGGCTCGCTCGACGAGCCGGATTTTCTCTCCCGCTGCATTCGCTGTGGCGAGTGCATGAAGGGCTGCCCGAACAACGCGCTGCACCCAACGTTGGATGAAGCGGGGTTGGAAGGTCTGTGGTCGCCGATGCTGGTGCCGCGGATCGGTTACTGCGAACCAAGCTGCACGCATTGTTCTACCGTTTGCCCGACGGGCGCGATCTGGCAGATCTCGCCCCAGGAAAAAGGTTGGGTCGAGGGCCTGGGCAAAGCGCGGAATCAGCCGGTACGGCTGGGCACGGCGTTTTACGACCGGGGCCGCTGCCTGCCCTGGGCCATGGCTATCGAATGCATCGTCTGCGAGGAGTGGTGCCCGGTTTCGCCCAAAGCCATTTTCGTTCAAGAGACGCAGGTGGTGGATGCGGCCGGTAATACCAAGACACTCAAGCAGCCGCGCGTCGATCCCAGCCGCTGCGTTGGCTGCGGCGCCTGCGAGTATGCTTGCCCGCTGCAAGACCGGCCGGCCATCTATGTGACCAGCATCGGCGAAAGCCGGTCGCCCTCGAGCCAGATTTTGTTGACGCAAAAGTAAACATGAAGGAGAATCCGTTGAATAAGGTTGGTTTTGTTGGCCGTAAAGTTGCCTTGATGATGATGCTTGCGATTGCGGTGTCAAGCGCCGGGTGCAAGAAGAAAGCGGGAGATCTGTTGCCGGCGGCAGGTGCCGCGGCGGGTTGGGAAAAATCCAGCGATACGCGCGTCTACGCGGCAAAAGATCTTTGGCAGTATATCGACGGCGACGCCGAGCAGTATTTGAAGGCTGGTGTGGTGACGACCTCGACTTCGGACTACAAGTATCAGGGCCGGCTGGAGGCCACCGTCGATGTGTACACGATGGGCGATGCGGCCGGGGCTCGCAAGATTCTGGAAACCGGCCAAACCAGCGATGCCAAAAGCGCGCCCTTGGGCGACGCGGGCATTGTTTATGCACAGAGTGTGTCGTTTCGCAAGGGGCCGTATCTGGTGCGGGTGGTTGCCTACGATGCAACACCCGACGGCCAGCAGGCGCTGATCGCCTTGGCCCATGCGGTGGAGAGCAAACTCTAAGGAACCTTTGAATCGGACGTTTTTGCAGGGTGCGGGCTTGAGCCCGTACATTGAATCATCAATAAAATCAGGGACTTTAGCCCCTGAACAACATATCCGCACAGGGCGCGAAGAAAGGTGAAAGCGATGAAGAGCCGCAGGGAGTTTTTGAAAGAGGCCGCTGCTGGAGCCGTGCTGCTGGGCTCCATGGAGTCGATGGCGTTGGCCGCGCCGCAGGCGGGCAAGTCGCGCGTGGTGGTGGCGCGCGATGAATCGCTGCACGCGGCTGGCGCGCAGCCCGACGAGCAACACGTGCTCGCCCTGCTCGACAAAGCGCTGGCCACCTACACTGGCCGCGAGAAGCCGGCCGAAGCTTGGAAGAGCATCATTCCCGCGAAAATTCTGACCGGCGGCACCATCGGGCTCAAGGTCAACGGCCTGGGCGGCAAGGGCATTTCCACGCACGCGGTGCTGATTCAGGCTGTAGCCGAGCGGCTGCAGCAGGTGGGCGTCAAGCCGGGCAACATCATTGTGTGGGATCGCGATGCGCGCGGACTCACTGCCTGCGGCATGACTATCAATACCGACGCCAGCCGCGTGCGCTGCTTCGGCAGCGATGTGGCCGGCTATGAGGATCAGCCTTCATCGTTTGGCGTGGCGCAAATCCGGCTCGCCAAACTTTTAACCCGCGAGTGCGACATGATCATCAATCTTCCCATCTTGAAAGACCACGGCATGGCCGGTGTCACCTTCGCAATGAAGAACATGTACGGCGTCGTCGATCAGCCGCGCAACCTGCATGCCAACCACTGCAACCCGGCGGTGGCCGACTTGAATTGCATTCCCGCGGTGCGCGAAAAAGTCCGCTTCATTATTGGCGATGCCCTCTCGTCGGTCTACGACGGCGGGCCGGGCTTTAGGCCCGAGCGGCTCTGGTATCCCAACTCGTTGATCGTCGGTGAAGACCGTGTGGCTGTCGATCACACGGCCTGGCAGATGATTGAGCGCAAACGCGCCGAGGTGAAGATGCCCACGCTTGAGGCCGATGGGCGCGCCCCCGGCTACATCGCCGCCGCGGCCGATGCCACGCGCAAGCTGGGAACCTGCGATCCGGCGCGTATTCACCTGCTGGAAGTTTAACGAGGAGTGCGGCCATGGCTGGCGAAGAAAGAAAAAACGGCACGGGCACGGAATCGCGCGCCGAAGGCATGACGCGGCGCGAGGCGATGCTGGCGCTGTTGCGATTGGGCGCGGTAGGCGCGGGTGTAACCGGTGCGGCGGTGTGGCTCAACGGGCACAGCACCCGTCCCGTGCCCGCGCAGGCCGCGCAGGCACGTCGCGATCATCGTGTGGCCGCCCATGCGGACTGGCCGCAAATTTCCATTGTGCAAAACGGCGAGCCACGCGATTTGGTGCGCCAGGCCATGGCCGATCTGGGCGGCATGAGCCGCTTCATTGCAAAACAGGATGTGGTCGTCATCAAGCCCAACATTGCCTGGGACCGCACCCCCGAGCAGGCGGCCAACACCAATCCCGATGTGGTGGCCGAAACCGTGCGCCAGTGCTGGCAGGCCGGAGCCAAGCGCGTCATCGTCACCGACGTCAGTTGCAACGAGCCGCGGCGCTGCTTCCACCGCTCGGGCATCGAGGCCGCGGCCAAGGCCGAGGGCGCCGAGGTCATTCTGCCCGATCCGGATCTCTTCCGCGAGGTGGAGATGGGCGGCGTGGTTTTAAAAAGCTGGCCGGTCCTGGCCCCGTTTCTTGATGCCGACAAGATCATCAACCTGCCCATCGCCAAACACCACGTGCTCACCGGTGCCACGCTGGGACTGAAGAACTGGTACGGCATTCTGGGGGGCGAGCGCAACCGGCTGCATCAGCAGATTCACCAGAGCCTCGTCGATCTGGCCAACTTCATGCTGCCCACGCTCACCCTGCTCGACTGCTACCGCATTCTATTGCGCAACGGGCCCACCGGCGGCAATCTTGAAGACGTGGCTCTCAAAAAGACGCTGGTCGCGGGCACCGACCCGGTGGCCATCGACGCCTATGTAGCCAAAGCCTACTGGAACCTGGAGCCGGAGCAGATGCCCTACTTATCCATGGCCGCCGCGCGCGGCCTTGGCACGGTGGACTTTGCCGCGCTCAAGGTGAAGGCCAGCCGGTTGGGCTGACCGCTTCGCGCAGGAGGTCTGTGGTCTCCCAACTCCCAAAAGTGTGTAGAGAGGGGTGGGAAACCGCCGCTGGACGTTACAACATGGATGAACGAAATCAAAGGAGGATTGCAAGATGAACAGGCGTGAATTTAACGGACTACTCCCCGCCCTCGCGGCTGCTGCCGCGCTTCCCACCCCGGCCAGCGCGCAACAAACAGCTCCCGACCAGCCTTCCGGCGCCGGTACTCCGGTCGCTTCGGGCGTCTTCGATGCATTCAATCCTCCCGAGCATTTCACCGGCCGATCGGCGCACAGTTTCGTGCGCGGAATGTTGCCTACGGGCATCGGTTTTGAGATGCACGTAAGTTACCTGGCTCCCCATGCCGAACACGAGCCGGAAGAAAAACATCCGCATAGCGAAATCTGGCTCATGCGCCAGGGCACGGTTGAGATTCATCTCAACGGGCAAACCCATGTGCTCAATGTGGGCGATACCGCCATCGCCGTCGCCGGCACGCTGCATTATGTCAAAAACATTGGCGAAGGCGTGGCCTCTTACTTTGTCGTGAAAGCCGGCAACGGCCCGCTCGGCCGCTAGGCTTGCACTGAAAAAGTATTCAATGAATGGTTTGGCGTTTGGCCCGTGCGGAGTACGGGCCCAGCCCAAAAATCAATTCGCTAACCTCCCCCGGCACCATAAAGTTCAGTTCATAAGGGGATTGAGGCAGTAAGATTACTGAGCGTAAGCATGTTTGCTCTCCGAACTAGTCCTTTTTTGCTCCTCGAAGAGGACTCTTGCCACAATTGCTTTTGCCCCAGCCTGGGCAACCTTGGTTTCTTCAATATCTACTTTGATACGAGCTCGATCAACCGTGAAACTCTCCAGAGTGTTCTTACCAATCACCAGAAATAGGAGTGCGCGTCCGGTCGAGAATACCACCCTTGTTCCGACGTAAAACCACAACAATGGTGCCCCGCCGAAAATCTGCTTTGCAAGAGATTCAAAGACGCCTCTATGGATCGCTAGTAGGCGACTACGGGACTCCTGCGGCAACCTTTGAACACTTTTTAGCCACGCTTCATATGTGTTCGAAGGAGCATTCCGTGATCCGATTGAAGCCACTATCATAGTCAGGAAGGAAACACGATGCGCAAATCGAATCATTCCATTAATTAGCAGCCTCAGTTGAGTGTACGCTGGATCGTTGAATGAAATAACGCCATCGGCTGCGAGATCAAACAGGTCGTCGCGCAATGCAAACAATTTTTCACGGAGAGCGGTAACACGCAGGGGCTTCCAGAGGTAATACCAGAATACCCATAGAGCAATCAGCCCCAACAGCGACATGATTTGTTCGTAATATACAGGGTTCATGGTTCATCCTCAGGACGGCTTCTACCGTCATTTGTTAGACCGCTTGAGGTGCGATTTCGGTCCAAACGCTTTTCAAGTCCCGCAATACGGCTTCCTGACTGCTTGACTGTTTTCCGCCTCAATCCACGTTCTCTGAGCCCGTAACCGATACCACTCATCCCAAATACGGCCATTACGACGTGGCTAAATACTTTGTTTGCTTTTAGATCGGCTATCAGGAAAACGCCAAAGTCGGCTACGGTTGCCTTACCTGCCAGTGCTTCAACTGCCAAACCTAAGCGCCATACCATGATGCAAATCGCAGACCACTTGATAAGGGCAAGGCCGATTCTGAGTCCTGCGTCACACCGTTGGGCCCTCAGCTTATATTCCCATTCTTTCATCGGCGGTCAGCTTTCACAACATTATCGCGCAAATCTGATTTGTGCCGAAATGGTAACATAAGCGCCCATATTCCCAAATCACCTTGAGGCGAAGCAGTTTCAATCCAGCCGGGTCAAAAATGCCGCGCCCTCGGCCGGCTTGAGCCGACGGGCAATATACTCAGCCGTTGCCCGGTCGTCGCCCGCCGGCCGTATGCGCACCCAATAACTAGCCTGGCCGGGAAACTCGATGACACTGGCTCCCGGATAACTGCGTAGCAGTTGTTGTTTGAGCCGGATGGCCTCGCTCTCGCTGTGCAGGGCGCCGATCTGCACGCACCACCGGCCGCCGGTCGCGATCGGTTTCGGCGTCCGGTAAACCTCCATGCGCACCCGCACCAGCCCGGCATAGTAAACCCCCGTCGCCTTGGCCGAAGCAATTGACAGATCCAGAATCCGTCCCTCGACAAACGGTCCGCGGTCGGTAATGCGCATGGCGCTCGATTGGCCGGTCTTCAGGTTCGTCACCACGACCAGCGATCCCATGGGCAGCGTGCGGTTGGCCGCCGTCAGCGCGTAGTCGTCGAAGACATCGCCATTGGCCGACTTCCGCCCTTTGTACGGCGCCGTGTACCAGGTCGCGTAGCCCTCCTCGCTCATCACCGGCGCGTGTGTCTCGATATATTGCAGATCCTCGGCGCTCACTCCGCCTGGTGGTGCAGGAGTTGGCGGAATTTTTTGCGGTACGGTCTTTGCCGTTGCCGGTGGCGCGGGTGGCACACTCGCCGGCTCGGGCGGCAAGGCCTGCGGCGCCGGTGGCTGCGCCTTTTCGCGATGATGATGGCAACCGCTGGCGCCGGCCACGGCCATTGCCAGCCCGGCCGCGCAGATCCAACGCCGCCAATCCCCGCGCGGCGTCCAGGTTCTCATCGCTGCCATACCCCACCGCCAAACCGCATCTGCACCCACAAGAATCCCTCGGCCGCAAGCGGCGGCAACAAACACCTACTTCGAGTCTCCGGGATGCATCTGCCCGCGTCAACGCCTTCAGCCTCGCGCCGAACCGCAATGGTCAACAATGTTGCGCACAGCGATTCAGTGAGAACCGTCTCGTCATTGCAACAAGAACATGTTGCGTGCCTGCGTGTGCGCCATTCTTGAATACGAAACAAATAAATTTTAGTTTTTGCGCCGGCACTTGCAAAAAGGTAAAGCCCTCGACGCCAGAGGTCGAAGGCTTTACCTATAGGCTGCTTCAGAAAGTGATGGTGATAGTGTTGCTCTGTGTATATCCCGATTCGGTAGCATAAGCCGTCTGTGAGCTGGGTGTCGCGAAACCAAAGCAATAAGTTCCATTGTACGGATATGGAATATAAGAACATCCTGCCGTACCCCAGTTCTCTGTAACCGAATCCGTGTAGGTAGTGCCATTGGTTAGACCCACAGCACTGCCATTGACATACAGCGTCTCCCCATTGGCGACTGTAACCGTAGCCGTGTAGGTGAGATAGCATGGCTCATGATAGCCCGCTACCGTGTTGCCGCAATTCTGCTGTGTGCTGGGGGTTGTTGATATCGTATAGGTCGGAGCGGCAGCCTGCGATCCTCCCGAACTCGATCCTGTCAGAGCGCTAATAAGACTGGCGCCATTGGGCGATCCCCAGCCGGTTACCAGATCGAACCCGCTCGTCGCGGAGTAACCGTTGCTTCCGCTTGTAATATCGTGGAAGTCCGTTGTGTAACTGGAACCTTGGCCGATCGTATACAGCGCGGAGTTAATAAATCCCACCGTCGAGTTGCCGTTGGCCACCGCCTGCTGGTTGGCCAATGCGATATAACCTGCCCACATCGGCGCCGCAAAGCTGGTCCCGCCATATTCATTTTCGGTACAAGTCGTCTGATCGGCGCAAACGTAGAACGTATAGTTCGCATTGGCCGCAACATCAGGCCCATTGCGGTATGTCTTGGAACATATCGAGCAACTGGCCGCAGTCGATGCCTGCCACGAAGGAATGGCAAAATTGTTTGGTGAGATGCCGCCGCCCGATTCGGCCCAAGCCGTCTCCGAACTCCACGCGCCGCCAGCGCTGGCAGTGACCAAGTCTGTGCCGCCCACCGTAGTCACATACGGCGAGTCTGCTGGATATACCCTATTTTCACTGTTGAGCGTCGACGACCATTCTGCCCAATCTCCTGAAGCTTGAAAGTAACTTTGTCCCTGCGAGGCAAACTCCTTGAAGTAAGGATCGTTGGCCGTCGTCGAAGTTGGCTCCCAAACCCATGAGGCGCTCAGTTGCTTGTTCAGCGTGCTGGCCGTCGCCATGGCGTTCAGAATCGACGCATCGCTCGATCCTACATACATCACCAGGCTGGAAAGCCCCGGCGCCATTCCGATCGCCTGGGTCATGTCGAGGGTCTGTTCGGTATCGTCGCAGCCGCTCGCATAGACACAACTCGTGCTGGTCCCATCGGTCGAAACCAGAGAGATCGGTACACTATTGGTCTGCCCCACATTGCTGAAATATGTGCTCAAGTCAGTCAGATCCGTACCCAGGTATTCGAACAGCCCAAGCGTTTGGCCAGAGCCGGTCAGACTGCCCGACCCATAATAGGCTGCGCGCATATCGCTGCCGAGAAATGAGCTTCCCGGCCCGGAGCCCGTCGTCGCGTCCGCGACCAGACTACTATGAGCCGACGCAGACTTTTTCACCAAGGCAGGACGCGGAATCGAATAGTTATCCAGCCCGGCGATCCGGTATAACTGGTACGGCAAATTAAGCGATGGCTCGCGGTCCGGCGCATAGAATGTCCGGTTCTCGCTCGGGTGTTGATAAGTATTCATCGTCACATGTAGAGCATGCTCGATCTGCGCCACAGTTCCTTTCACATCCAGGTTCAGCCGGTTTCTCGACGTGCCAACAACTTCAAGCCCGTTGGACTTGGCAAATTCAATGGCGGCGTCATAATCCTGCTGTGTGGGTCCGAACCGCTCGGTGAATTCGTCGACGGTAAGAAATTTACGGTAGTTCGCGCTTGACGGATCGTAGAGTTCCTGCAGCAACGTATCCAGCTCGTCGCTGTTGCGGAGCGGCAATACAAACACCAGCCGCAGATCTTGATTCGATGCTGGATGGCCAACTCGTTGAGCCTGTCCACTGAGAACCGCTTCGCGTGTATGCTTCGTCAATGGAGCACGCTGCGCGGCGCCCGGAATTGCAATCAAAAGCAGCCCCAACAGCACCATCTGATTCAATGAGAATGATGATTTCATCTCAGTGTCTCCTTCTTCGGTTTGCGGTTTGCTTTTCGAAAGGCTGTCTGGAGCACCCTCTGTTATGGCCCTCCAGCAGTCACGGCGTGGAGTAGGGCCCAGAAAATTTGCCCACATGCTAACTCAAGCCGGCTACGCAATGATTACGTAATTGATAATTTTGGTTACTAAAGTTCGATCCGCTGCCAAGCCCCGACGCAATCTCCGCCCAAAATTGCAATAAACCTCGTCAGTCGTTGGCTTTGGAGCAAGCGTTTCCGCTCCCTGCCCCCATTCGCCGTTCGCTGCCATATTTCCCCATTCGCTGCGCTTTGCTTGGGTAGAACGCTCACAAGTATTACCTTTGCAATGAACTTCCAGCCCCAGCCGGACTTTTGTCCGCAGCCCGGTGGCTGATTCGGAGCGCGATCCCCTCGCCGCTCTTTTCTTGAGGTAAAGGAGCCAAAACATCATGTCCAAAGCCATGAAGTACACAGAAAAGGCCGTTGCATACGCAGCCAAGGGAGCCTGGTTCTTCTTCGAGCGGCTCAACCGCATCAGCCCCAACCCCTCCTTTACGCCTAAATGGAGCGACAAGCCCCTGCTCAAGAGCTGGGAAAAGGAGAAACCGCCCCTCGGCTTCCCCCGCACCACCGACTCGCTTTGTCCCAAGTGCGTCCCCGAGCTGCGCAAGCAGATCATCGACGGCAAGCTGCCCATGGAGATCCTGCTCAACGAGAAGGTCGGCGAGATCAAGGCACAGATCGTCGAGCGCGACGGCCAGATCTGGATGATCAAGGATTGCCCCAAGCACGGCCACTTTGAAGACCTCATGTCGGTCGATCCTGCCTTTACCAAGCACCTGCAAGAGAACTTCCCCGGCCGCGACATCCGCGCCCACGGCGCAGACCTGCGTCATCACGGCACCTCCACGATGACCCACGGCCGCGGCGCCGTGCTCACCATCGACATGACCAACCGCTGCAATATGATGTGCGATCCCTGCTTCATGGACGCCAATCAGGTCGGCTTTGTCCACGAGTTGAGCTGGGAAGAGATCAAGAAGATGCTCGACGACGCCATTGCCGTCAAGCCCAAGCGCCAGATGAGCGTGCAGTTCTCCGGCGGCGAGCCCACGCTGTCGCCTTACTTCCTCGACGCCATCCGTTACTGCCGCAAGGTCGGTTACAACTCCGTCCAGGCCGCCTCCAACGGCATTGAGTTCGCCAAGTCCAAGGAGTTCTGCAAACAGGCTGCCGAAGCCGGTCTGCGCTACGTCTATCTCCAGTTCGATGGCATCGGCAACGCCGCCAACTCCCACCGCAAGGTCGGCAATCTCTTTGACGTCAAGCTGCAGGCCATCAACAATCTGCACGACGCAGGCGTCGAGATCGTTCCGGTCACCACGCTTATCAACGGCATCAACAACGAGCAGGTAGGCCGCATCATCCAGTTTGCCCTCGACAACCCCAAGAAGATCAGCTTCCTCAGCTTCCAGCCGGTCAGCTTTACCGGCCGCGACGAGGAGATCACCGACGAGCGCCGCCTCGCCCAGCGTTACACCCTCTCGCACATGGCGCACGACATCGAGACGCAGTGCGGCTTCGGCAAGCCCGAGCGCGACTGGTTCCCCATCGGCTTCATGTCCACCTTCTCTGACTGGGCCGATCTCATCCACGGGCCCAACGCCCAGTGGGGCCAGCTCAGCTGCGGTTGCCACCCCGACTGCGGCATCGGCATGGCGCTCATGATCGACAAGGAGACCAAGGAAGCCGCGCCCGTCACCGCCTTCCTCAATATGGATCAGGTGGCCCGCGACCTGGCCAAGGTCAATGACGCTGCCCGCGGCAAGGTTCTCTCCTGCATCGGCTTCGCGCTGGCTTTGTTGCGCAACTACGATCCCTTCCAGGCGCCCACGCACTTCCGCATCGTCGACATGCTCAAGAAGATGGACAAGACCTTCAACGCCACCGGCCGCAACTACGGCAAGGTCACAGGCGACCGCACCCTCGAAGATATCCAGAAGCGCCGTGCCGACCGTTGGAACTTTCTCTTCATCGCCGGCATGTGGTTCCAGGATCTGTTCAACTACGACTTCCGCCGCACCGAGCAGTGCATCATCCCCTACGCCACGCAAGAAGGCGAGATCAGCTTCTGCGCCTACAACACCGGCATCGGATGGCGTAATATCGTGGAGAAGATGCACATGACCGCGACCCTGACCAAGTGGTACGAGGAGCACGGCCGGCACGAGATCTTCACCGGCGGCCACAAGGTCAACATGGCCGAAGTTGGCCACACCCTGGCCCTGCGCTCCGAGCATGTCAACGCCGAGGCCAACCATACCCTCGACGAACTGGGCATCGCGAAAAACGCGCGCGAGGAAAAGATCCGCGCCCGCGACCAAAAGCTCAAGCAGGACGCCGAAAACGCCCGCATGGCCAAGCTCTACAAAGAGCACATCCTCGGCATCAAGACCCCCGAGGGCGTGGTCACGCTCGACGAAATCGCCCCCGCCAGCAAGAAAGACGAAAAGGAACTGGTCTCTGGCGACTAGGCATTGCATGCGGCAGCTTTTCAATAACATCAGCAGACACCGAAGGCCGCCCGTCAGGGGGGCCTTCAAATTTTAAGCGCGCATCTCAAAATGGCTTTGTAACAAGGGCAGGGCTTCAGCCGGGCCGAAAAGAAGCGCCAATTATTTGAAGGGTACGGGCTTCAGCCCGTACAAAACATCCCCTATACTCCATCGCCAACACGAATGCCGTCCGCTTTAAGGACGGCATTCGTGTTTAAGCGGGGCAACTCAAAAATGGTTTTGTAGGAATATTGGCCGCCCACTGTTTCAGTGATATAGACTACTCGCCAAGCAAAGTTTTGGGGAAATTCTACTGCTATATGTTGGGATTAATAAGACTGATCCATGAAGGAGATATCGCTTTATGCCAACGTACTACTGTCGGATTTGCTGGAATGAAAACGGATGGATATGTCCCTCTGGCCCCAAGAGACACGAGGGAGGGTACGCCGAGATAAGCCATTTCGGCCATGAAGAGTGGCTGTTCAATTTTAATTGGATTATCGAGGGGTATCACCATGCATTTCTGCGGGTTGGGAAGACGAAAGTAGGTGAATCGCTGGATCTTTTGCTCTGGACCTTCAATCCGGAGAAAAAAAGGTGTATGGCTGGAAGAATCACAAAATGTGAAGTTCTCAAGCTGGAAGATTCGCAAGAAATTTTGGAAGAGTACAAGAAAAGGGGCTGGTTTCGGCAGATGCAAGACGACGTCGAAGCAGTGGGTGGCAATAAGAACGAGTTGGATTATCCAGGGATCTTTAATATTCGATTCAAGCGTGAAGATGTAATCCCGCCGTATATACCTCCCATTCCCTTTGACCCTGTGCCGGAAAAAGTTGCGAAATGTCAGCGCTACGTACTTATGGAAGTAGGCGACTCCGATCTCCTATCTCCACATATTGATCAGGATCTGGAGGGAATAGAGACGCTTCCTTTGGTAAACCAGACCACAGTAGCCAGGAAATCATGGCGACCAGTGTCCATCGATATGCAGGAGATGAGATTGCAGAGGAAACTCATGGAACTCCTGCAGAAACATCTTGGTGAAAATGCAGTCACACGCGAAGGTGGATTCGGACCCGGTCGGTTTGATCTCGTTGTAAAGCATGGACAACGGACAATCCTAATAGAGTTGAAGGCCTACTCCGATGCAAAGATGGCAATTCGCGAAGCGCTGGGACAGTTACTCGAATACACTTTCTTCTATCCGCAAAATCATAACAATACGAAGAATCTTCAGCTCTTCATTGTGGCTCCAGTTCCGATGAATGAAGCAGTATCGAACTATATAAATTTACTCAGGGACCGTTTCTCGATTCCCATTCATTACTGCTCATTTACCCTTAACGATCCGTTGCCGAAAGAGTTGATCGATTCAATCTAAATATAGCTTGATCGTTTTCGCTATTATGGCAGTCAGAAATCGGTGGCCCGAGATCTTGATCTCGCATTTGGCTACCTGGGAGACACCAACCCAAGTGCGAAGCAGTCGGCCCCACTGCAGCTCGCCAGGTGACATACACGGCGCGTTTTTGTGATTGCGTTTAGGGCGGAGTCACGTGGTTGCTAGCAGAGATCTGCTCTAATTCAACCGCTCTTTTCCTGCGTTTCGGTAGCCTCGTTATACAATCCAGCCGCCGCCTACCACCTCGTCGCCCTCGTAAAATACCGCGGCCTGTCCAGGCGTCACGGCGCGTTGCGCCTCGTCGAAGGCCGCCTCTACTTCGCCGTTGCCTGCCGGCTTCAACTCCGCCCACGCCGGTTCATGCCGGTTGCGGATCTTCACCCGCACCCGCATTGGCTCGCGCAGCTCGGGAATCGAAATCCAATTCAGCCGCCGCGCGCGCAGTGTGCGTGTGGCCAGTTCCTCGTCGGCGCCTATGGTTACGCGATGGCTCGCAGGATCGATCTTGAGCACGTAAAGCGGCGTTGGCGAACTGACCCCCAGGCCTTTTCGTTGGCCCACGGTAAAGTTGAAAATCCCCTGGTGTTGGCCGATCACCTCGCCGGCCGGGTTCACCATCTCGCCCGCGGTCTGTGGCATCGGCTGTCCCTGCTCGGCAAGGTACGCCGTTAAAAACTTTTTGTAATCGCCGTCGGGAATAAAACAGATCTCCTGCGAGTCGGGCTTTTCCGCCAGCTTCAATCCCAACTTGCGCGCCGCCTCGCGCACCTCCGGCTTGGTCATCCGGCCCAGCGGAAACAGCGTCCGCGCCAGTTGTTCCTGCGTCAGTCCAAAAAGAAAATACGTCTGATCCTTGGCCAGATCCGCCGGCTGCTTCAAGATCCACCGGCCGCGCCGCGCGTCGAACTCGTTCACGGCGTAGTGCCCGGTGGCAATCCGCCCGGCGCCGATCGATCGCGCCGTCAGCAATAGCTGGTCGAACTTGAGATGGTTGTTGCACAGCGAGCAGGGAATTGGCGTTCGCCCGGCAAGATACTCTTCGACAAACGGCCGCACCACGTCGCGCTCGAAGCGCTCTTCCTGATTGACGACGTAGTACGGAATGCCCAACTGCTCAGCCACATGCCGTGCATCGTATACGTCGTCGAGCGAGCAGCAGCGGCCGGCCTTCGGCGCATCGTTGACGCCGCATTGGCCCTTGAGCCGCGTCTGATCCCATAGCTGCAGCGTGAGCCCGACCACTTGCGTGCCTGCCTGCGCCAGCATCGCCGCAACCGCCGAGGAGTCAACCCCTCCGGACATGGCCACGGCAATCGGTGTATGTTCAGTCATCATGAAAAACCAAGCTTCTAGCTGGTAGCTTTTAGCTGCTAGCTTTTGTCGCCACCACAAAAGATGGAGTCTTTCCGCGAGTTTGTGGAACCATGACGCAAGCTAAGAGCGAAGAGCGAACGGCTGCTTTTCCGCTCCCAGCGCCCGCAAACGTTCCACCGTCTCGCCCACTGCCTGCACAATTAAGTCCACGTCTTCTTGGCTGGCCGTCTTCAACAAGCTGAAGCGCACGCTGGCCAGCGCCGCTTTTTTGTCGAGCCCCATGGCCATCAACACATGGCTGGGCTGGGTCGAGCCCGAGGCGCATGCCGAACCGCCGCTGACCGCCACGCCCTTCAAATCGAGCGCAATGATCAGCGCCTCGCCTTCCACCTGCGCAAAGCGGATATTCGTGGTATTGGCCACGCGCGGCGCGCCGGCGCCATTCACGGCCGTTCCCGCGATCTTCGAAATTCCTGCTTCCAGCCGGTCGCGTAAACGCGCCACCTGCTCCAGCGTTCCATCCGCGAGAGCTGCCATCGCCAGATCCGCGGCTTTGCCAAAGCCCACGATTCCCGGCACATTTTGCGTGCCCGCGCGCAATTTTCGTTCGTGGCTGCCGCCCACAATCAGTGGTTCAAGCGGCGTGCCACGCCGCGCAAACATCGCTCCCACGCCCTTCGGCCCGTGCATTTTGTGGGCGCTGATCGTGCACAAGTGGCAGCTAAACCGCTCCACGTCGAGCGGTATTTTTCCCGCGCCCTGCACGGCGTCGATATGAAAAAACGCTCCTGCCCCGGCCGCGATTTTCCCGATCTCTTCGGCCGGTTGCACGGCCCCCGTCTCGTTGTTGGCCAGCATCACGCTGATCAACCGCGTCTGCGGCCGCAGCGCGCGGTGAATTTCTTCCGGATCGACGATTCCATTTGATTGCGGCGCCACCAGCGTTACTTCGGCGCCGGCTTTGGCCGCTCTATCCGCGGCTCGCAATACCGCCGAGTGCTCAATCGTTGTCGTAATCAAATGATCGCCCGGTCGCATCAACCCGAAGATGGCCGTGTTGGCACCCTCCGTGCCGCCGGAGTTGAAGATCACCTCTGCCGCGCTGGCATGAAACAGCTCCGCCACGGTTTCGCGTGCATGATCGGCTGCCTTGCGCGCCTGTTGCCCCTCGCCGTAGATCGACGCGGCATTGCCAAACACTTCGGTCCAATAAGGGCGCATCGTCTCCGCAACCTCAGGCAGCAGCGGCGTGGTGGCATTGGCATCGCAATAAACCCGGCGCATCAAAAAACTCTCCAACTATAAATTGTACGGGGATTCAGCCCGGTGCGCGATGTACGGCGCCTCGCGGTAGCCGCAATTACAATAAAGAATGGTGTACATTCGGTAATTCTGGACCAGGAGAAAAATGAGCGAGACCAAGTCTGTTTCTTCCCCGGCAACTCCCCGTATTTTGATTGTTGGCAACGCCGGCCAGTTGGGCCGCGAATTGGAGCGCATCTTTGCGGGCGTTGGTACAATCACCGCTGTCGATCGCGAGTCGGTCGATCTGGCCGATGCCCAGCAGACGCGCGACCTGGTTCGTCGCACCGCGCCAGACGTGATTCTGAACGCCGCCGCTTACACCGCCGTCGACCGCGCTGAAAAGGAAGAGGCGCTGGCTCATGCCATCAACGCCGAGGCACCGCGCGTTTTGGCTGAAGAGGCGCACGAGCGCAATGCCATCTTCGTCCATTACTCCACCGATTACGTCTTCGATGGCAGCAAAAATAGCCCCTGGGTGGAAACCGATCAGCCCCATCCACTGAACGTTTACGGCGCCACCAAGCTGGCCGGCGAGCAGGCCGTTGCCGCGGCGGGCGGAAAATATCTGATCTTCCGCACCAGTTGGGTCTACGGATACCACGGCAACAATTTTCTGCTTACCATGCTGCGCCTGGGCCGCGAGCGCGAGCAACTCTCGATTGTCGACGATCAGCTCGGCGCGCCCACCACGGCCGTCGAACTGGCGCGCGTGACCTACACCACGGTGACGGGAATTTTGGCCGGCCGCTTTGGCGCGCCGCAGCAGTGGGCCGGGCTCTATCACACGACTTGCGGCGGCCAGGTATCCTGGTGCGGCTTTGCGGATGCGATCTTCTCGCGCGCCAGCAAATTGCTCGGCGCCAAAGTTCCGGCGCTTACCCCGATTGCCACCAAGGACTATCCCACGCCGGCCCAGCGGCCGCTCTATTCAGTCCTCTCCAACGCCAAACTGCGCGAGCAGTTCGGCGTCGAGTTGCCGCAGTGGGAGTCCGCGCTCGACGAGGTCATCGAAACGCTGCGCCAACAAGCTGAGTAAATTTTCCGGGCCTGCAATCGAACAGATTCGCAAATACAGTAGGCCATCGGCAAAAAAGCCTGCCGGCGCCAGCCGGCAGGCTGTAGTAAGAAACAACAGACCCACTCCACTTACTCCACCAATCTATCTGCCTTGCTAACTAGCGAAGCAGGGCAGAGGCGGCCCAGAGGACCGGCTCCTGGCCGTGGAAGTCGCCGGTGCGGCGATGGCGGTCGAGGTAATACTGGAAGTCGTTCTTCTTGCCGGTGCCCTCGCAGACCTGCGTGACGTCACCGTTCTGGTCGACGAAGCCGGTGAGCGCGATCCAGGCGCGGCGTGCCGCCGGGCCGTAGGTGGGGCCGTCGAGCCAGCCATTTTTCACGCCGGTGATGAGCGCGAAGGTGAACATGCCAGTCGAGGAACTTTCTTCCCAACTCTCTTCGTGGTCGATGATCTGACGCCAGGCGCCGTCTTTGGCCTGGTACTTGAGCAATGCGGCCATCATCGTCCGATAGCCGGCGAGGATGCGGGCGCGCTCAGGATGATCGGCGGGCAGGTCGCGCAGCATCTCGGCCATGCCGGCGGCGAACCAGCCGTTGCCGCGCCCCCAGAAGTACGGCACATCGGGAGCGTGGAAGAAGAGGCCATTGGGCTGTTGCAGCTTGTCGAGATAAGAGCTCATCTCGCGGGCCGCGCGGTCCAGATACTTTTTGTCGCCGGTGGCGCGATAGGCTTCCAGTTGCAAGATGGTCAACATATACATGTCGTCGATCCAGTAGCGGGTCTCGGCGGAGAGGCCGTCGGGCTGGGGATTCTCCCATTGGCGGTCGGCCCAGGACTGGCCGTAGGCGAGGTACTTCGCATCCTTGGTCTGGATGGCGATTTCCAGTGGCACGACGCCGAAGATCGAGTCATCGACATGATGGCGGACGGGAATGCGGCTGGCCTCGGCGCCGCCGGGCATCAGAGGCTCGAACTTCTTGACCAGCTCAGTGCGCAAGGCGTCGTCGTGAGTGAGCTGGGCAAAGGTCAGCGCGCCATACCAGGCGCCCACCTCAGAGTAATGGATAGTGGCCGTGTACTGGTGCGGGCTGGTGACGAAGTGCTCGGACAGGCGCTTGCCCACCTCTTTGGGGGAGCGGCCTGAGGGCCAGCTGGCGAAGTAATCCTGCGTGACAACTGCTTGCGCCACGGCAAAAGAGGCGGCGGAAAAGAGCAGAACGAGGGCGGCGGATCTGCGGGCGAATTTCATAGAGAGTCCTCAAAAAGGCAATCGGATATGCGCAGCCATTTTACACGGCTGGGGGCGGGGTTGTTTCTTGGGGTGAACGATTTCCCGATTGGGAAACCGTGGCCGTGACAAACGCTGGAAAGGCGATCCGAGGCGCGGAGCAAAGGGCTCTCTAAAACACTTGATTTCTAAAACCAGAATCCGATTGCACTGCGGCGAATGCCCCTGATTTTATGGGCGATTTTATGTGCGGTTCCCAGCTCGTGCCTTTCCGAGACGGCTTTTCTGAGGTTTCCGGGAAAAGGAAGATAAAGCAAACTGGATCAGTCAATTAAACGAACATCGGCGGGGAAAAGTCTTCTGCCGTCGGCGGACAGCCTGTTTGCATATGGTAAATCGTTTTTTCTCAAAAATAAATCGCTTTATATCTTGACAATGGAATCGTAATGCTCATATATTTCGCAACGCCAACTAAATCCGGCTGCAACGAGTCGTGAAATAGCTGGGTGAAAGGATTGGCCGCAAACGGAACAAGGAGCCTTGCCGGGAAAAAATCAGGCGCGGCGGGAAGCAAATCGAACATGTTTTGTGGAGGATGTATGGCAGCGAAACTCAAAAATAGAGGCTGGTTGCAGGTGATCGCGATTCTGGCGATTATTCTTTGCGCGGGCGCCGCACAGGCGCAGATTCTGTACGGTTCCATTATTGGAACAGTCACCGATACGGCCGGAGCGGTAGTTCCCGATGTGACGGTGTCGGTCACCAACCAGGGGACAGGCGAGGTACGCAGCGTGAAGGCGAGTGCGCTGGGCGCCTACAGCATTTTGGACGTGCTGCCGGGTAGCTACACGCTGTCGGTGGCCAAGACAGGCAACTTCGCCGGATTCGCGGTCAAGAATATTGCCGTTGAACCGAACCGGCAAGTGCGCGAGGATGTGGCATTGCAGCCTGCAAGCGTGTCGACGCAGATTACCGTGACCGAAGCGCCTGCTGCGCTGCAGACGGAGACCGCGGAAGTCAATAGCGAGCTCAGCCAGACACAGATCGGCCAGATGCCGATGACCTCATCGGGAGGGCGAAACTTCCAGGCACTTTATACGCTCATTCCGGGCGGGGCTTCTGTGAAGGAGCAAAACTCATCCGCCTCGAATCCTTCTCGCGCGATGTCGGTCAATGTGAACGGCATGAGCATGAACGGCAACACCACGCGTATCGACGGCGCAGTGAACTACTACGGATGGCTGCCCTATCTGATCGCCTACGTACCGCCGGCGGACTCGATTGAGAACGTCAGCTTTACGACCAGCGACTTTACCGCCGAGCAGGGCCAGGCGGGCGGCGCTTCCATCAAGATCACCACCAAGAGCGGTGGCCACGACTACCACGGCTCCGCCTGGGAATACTATCAGGACGCGGGCATCAACGCTCGTCCTTATACCACCATCACCGGGATGGTTCCGAAGAATGTATTCCACGAGTTCGGCGGCAATTTTGGCGGCCCGGTCTACATTCCGAAAATTCTGACCGGCAAGAAGAAGCTCTTCTTCTTCGACAACTGGGAACGCACCACGATTCGCAAAGCAGCCAACGGCACCCCGCCGACCGTGCCGGACAGTAACATGATCGCCGGCAACTTCTCAGAAGCAGCGGCGGTATCCTCGGCGTATACGATTTACGATCCGCTGCCGCAGGCCGCTGGCTGGCAGAACCTGGTCATCGGGCAATGCCCGAACATCGTTTCCAATCCCAGCCAGTATTACACTGCGGGGTATCTCAACTATGCGTGCCGCCCCAGCTTCACGGCGGAATATGGCGAGACGGGAAACAACGTCAACACTATTCCCAAACAAGTCCAATCAACGGCCGCAAAGACCATGATAGCGAACCTGAGCACGATTGCGGCCTCGATCGGCACGCCGACCGTCAATCAGATCAAGAACGGCATGAGCCAGGACTACCAAACTTCTGAAGCGGGTATCAGCAACAAGACCAGCAACGATGCCAAGATTACCTACATTCCCAACGACAACACGCAGATCTTCGGCAAGTACAGCGTCGAGCCGTTCCAGGCGCTCGATCCCCAGCCGCTGGGGCCCGCGGGAGGCGCTCCGCTTGACGGCGGCCAGCCGGGCCTTGGGCACGGCAAGATCCAGAATGTGGGCATAGGCGTGAGCCACACCATCAACTCCAACACGGTCGTCGACGCCGATTTCGGCTATACCCGCCAGTGGTCCGGAGCGCAGTCCACGCTCGATCTTTCGCTGGGCAACTACGGACTGAATACGCTGCAAATTCCAGGAACGAACCTCAGCTCAAATCCGAACGATTCGAATTACTGGGGTCAGCCGGTATTCAGCTTTAACAGCACGTTCACCATCATAGGGAACGCTGGCATGGCTAACCCATTCAGCTTCCGCGACAACCAGTTCACCGGCGACGTGAACCTGAGCTATATCAAAGGCAAGCATCAGTTCAAGACCGGGTTCACCTACTACCACTTCGACCTGAACCACTTCCAGCCCTCCACCGGCGGCGGCGTTTCCAACCCGCGCGGCGGTTTCCTGTTCTCGGGCGGCATGACCTGCGGCGCCGCCACCTGCAACAATGCCTACAACAATCTGGCGGACTTCCTGCTGGGCCTGCCCAACAGCAATTCGACGAATGCGATTCAAAAGGCACAGCAGGTTTACGATCCTAACTCGCTGCGCTGGACGGAACTTGGTCTCTACGTGCAGGATCAGTGGAACGCAACTCCCAAGCTGACCGTTACCTATGGCGTTCGCTACGAGAAGTATCCGGCAGCGTACCGCAATCACACGGGCATCTCCGAGGTGTATGTCAACCGGCCGCAGTCATCGAACGTCGAGGTCGGCGGCGTGATGGGCAATCCCAAGAATGCGGGCGTAGACACGGGATACGGAATATTCGCGCCTCGCGTCGGTTTCGCGTATCGCCTCAACAACAAAACCGTGATCCGCACAGGCGCCGGCATTACCGTCGATCCGGATTCCATGCGCGAGCTGCGCGACGAATACCCCTTCAATCAGGCTCCAAACTATACCTCACCGCTTGGGACAAACACCATTGCATACGACACTGTCGGCCAAAGCGCCATGCCCCTAACTTACGGCATCCCGATTCCTGCCGTTCCCAACTATTCCTCGGGTTACGTGGCGTTGCCGGTTTCTCAGGGCACTACCGCAGTTTGGCCGAAGTTCCGCCGCGGCTACATCGAGAGCTGGAACCTGTTTGTACAGCGCGATCTCGGTTGGGGTTTTGTGGCCAACGCCGGTTATGTGGGCGATCTGTTTGTCCGCCAGCAGTCCACCCCCTCTCCGTATAACGCAGGGCCGCTGCCCAGCTCTGCGACGCCCTGCATGGCCAACGGGCAATGGAACACAACCCTCACGAACCAAACCGGCGCTTGCACTGGCAGCGGCCAGCCGGGAACCAACATCAACCAAATCATCAACTGGCAAAATGCTGTAGCCACCGGCAACTGGACCAATTCCGGCCTCTACAACACCGGCGGCATTACCATGGCCGGGCCTATCTTCAGTGCAAACTACAACGGCTTGCAGACGCAATTGACCCACAATGCCGGTACGAACGCTTCGCTGGGCGTGGTCTACACGTATTCCCACGCCTTCAACTATGCGGACAACGGCGCCGGGACGGGCGGGTCAGGCCCAGCGTTCAACTATCCTGGCTATTACAAAATGAACCGGGCGCAAGCCAGTCAGGACCAGAAGCACAACCTGCAGATTTGGGGCATCTACACCCTGCCCTTCGGTTACGGCCAGAAGTGGGCCAACAACAACAGTGTGTTGAGCCAAATCGTTGGCGGATGGAAGGTGAACGGCCAGTTCAGCTACTTCGGTGGCTTGCCGTTCTCCGTCTCCGCCGCCAATAGCGCCAATGCGCCGGGCAACACGCTCTATGCCCAATTAATTGCGCCATATAAGTTGCTGAAAGGGCACGCGCGCACCGTCGGCAGCCCAGTTTCGGGCGGCAAGACGTGGTTCGATACGACCTCGTTTGCCAATCCAACCGAGCCGAAGATGGATTCATCGAATACGTCCAACGCCCCGATGGTCTTCGGCAACACCCATCGTAACCAGTTCCGCGGGCCTGGTACATCGAACGTCAACGCCAGCATATTCAAGGGCTTCCGCGTATACCGCGAAAGTGAGTTCAAAGCCGGCGTGGAAGTGTTCAACGTCTTCAACCATGCGTATCTTAACCTGAACAGCCCCGGGGGGACCGTCGGTGGCTCTACCTTTGGCTACATCACGGGCTTCGGACCCTCGTACTCCACGACGCAGGGCGCCCGCTCGATGCAGTTCAGCGGACGGTTCAACTTCTAGATTTCTCTCAACGTACTTGCGCGGCGGCTCTCTTGGAGGGTTGCCGCGCTTCTTTTTTCGCCGGAGGCGAGCCGCAAGGGGAAAAGAGTACTGCGCGCGGCGCGCACTCGGATATATTGGTTGCTAGTCTTTGGCGCGTGCGAAGCCGAACGGCAATTCCCCAGGAACAGCCGAAGCAAGGACGCAGGATAGATGCAAGCAAGTAAGCCAACGGGCCGGACGCAGCGAAGCATCGCCTCCAGCGAGACAGCGCGGGAGATCAATCGTGGAATTTTATTGCATTCGATTCACCTGCGCCAGCCGGTGAGCCGCGCGGATCTGGCGCGGATCACGGGTTTGCAGCCGAGCACGGTTTCGGCGATTACCGGACAGTTGATCGACGAGGGGTGGGTGCTGGCGGGCGAGCAGGGGCGGTTGCCGCGGGGCCGCCGGCCAACCTACTTGATGCTTAACGACCGGCACGCCACATTGGCCATCGACCTGCGGCCGGGTTACGCGAATCTGGCTGTGGTGGACATCAACGGCAAACTGCTGGCCCGCGAGCAGGTGAGCTACGCGCCCGATGGCCGCTCGACGGAGCAACGGGCCAAGACGGCACTGGACAAGATGATCCGTGCCGGGCGTGCGCTGCGGGCAGCGCACGGCGAGCGCTTCTTCGCCGGGCTAGGCGTGAGCGTGGCCGGCCGCGTGGAGCAGAAGACGCACAGGCTGTTGTTTTCGCCCAACGCGCCGTGGGGCCAGATCGATCTGTATGCCGCGCTGGAGCGGGAGCTGGGCGGGCCGGTGGAGATGGATAACGCCGCCAACGCCTGTTTGTTTGCGGAGCGCTGGTTTGGCAACTTCAACGAGGCTGCCAATCTGCTGGTGGTTTCTGTCTCCGAGGGCATCGGCACGGGGCTGCTGATCGACGGGCGGGTGGCGCGCGGCCACGACGGCATGGCCGGCGAGTTCGGGCATATGATGATCGAGGCCGATGGGCCGGTGTGCGGCTGCGGTAAGCTCGGCTGCTGGGAGAGCTTCGCCTCTAATCGCGCCGCGCTGCGCTACTACAGTGAATTGGCGCCGAAAAGCGCGCTGCTCTCGTTTTCGCAACTGCTCGAACTTGCCGGGGCTGGTGACGGCAAGGCGCTGTGCGCTATCGACAAGATGACGGAGTATCTGGCGCGCGGGCTGGCCATGCTGACGGTTGGGCTGGCGCCGGAGGCGATCATTGTGGTGGGCGATTGCACGGCGCTGTGGCCGCGCATTCAGCCGAAGATTGAGCGCGAGTTGGCCGCGCGATCGATTGCCGCGCACCGGCCGCGGGTAGCCGCAGCCATGGACGGCGATGCGGCGCGATTGCGTGGCGCCGCGGCGCTGGTGCTGCACAAGGCGCTTTTCGGCGAGGCGGATTTTGCTCCGGATTCGGTACGCAAGAGCGAGGGAATCGCCACAGCGCGCGCCTAACGCCGGCTTTTGCTCGTATCATGTAGGCATTGCCGGTTGAGGAGGCGGAATCAGCCATGAGAGCGGGAATCATTGGAACAGGCGCGATTGCCTGGAAGCATGCGCAGGCCTACAAGAATATCGGCTACAAAATTACCGCTTGTACCGACCGGACCGAGGAGCGGGGACGGAAGTTTGCCGAGGCCTGCGGGGCAGCGTTCGTGGCCACACCGAAGGAGCTGAGCCAGCGCGCCGACGTGGATTTTCTCGATGTGTGCACCTTTCCCGCTTACCGGCTGGCGGCCGTCGAACTGGGCGCCAAACACGCGAAACATGTGTTGGTGCAAAAGCCCATCGCCGTGGATTTGCCCACGGCGCGCAAGATGCTTGCGGTGGCGCGCGCGGCCGGCATTCAACTGGGCGTCGTCAGCCAGCACCGCTTCGACGATTCGACTTTGTTCTTGAAGAAAGCTATCGCCGCTGGCCGGTTGGGAAGAATTTTGCAGGCTGATGCCTATGTGAAGTGGTACCGCTCGGCTGAGTACTACGGTCGGCCGGTGAAGGGAAGCTGGGCCGGCGAGGGCGGTGGCGCGCTGATCACGCAGGCCATTCATCAGGCCGATGTGCTGCTTTCGCTGGTGGGAGCGGTCGATGAGGTTTTTGGCTACTGGCGGTTGGGCGCGGTGCACAAGATCGAGAGCGAGGATCTGGTTTGCGCGGTGATGAAGTACGCCTCGGGCGCGACGGGCGTGATCGAGGCTTCGACAGCGCTGTGGCCGGGTTATCCGGAGCGGATCGAGATTCATGGAACACGTGGTAGCGCAATCGTTACCGGCGACCAACTGACGGCCTGGGATGTGAAAGAAGACGAAGGCGAATCGGCACCGGTTACGGCCGCGGCCAAGTCGGGCGCCTCGGACCCAATGGCGATTTCGCTTGCGCCCTTCGAGCGGCAGCTCAAGGATTTTGGCGAAGCCTGCGCGGCTGGCCGCGCGCCGCAGTCCTCGGGCATCGAAGGCTATCACGCGCTGGCCTTGGTGCGCGGCATCTACGATTCCTGCGCCGAAGGCCGCAAGGTGCCGATTACGGTGGAGTTGTAGGATCTGACTGTGATGTTGTGCTACCCCGGTCACAAAAGCGGGACTTGGGGCAACCATTCATTCTTGCTTCGTCATACTTTCTTAGTTGGATTTGCGCCACCCGTTCGCACTCGTTCTACTACAAAAGCAAAGTATCCCCAGCTCCGTCCGCCGTAGCGGGCGGAGTAGGGAAAGCACAGTGCTGGATCGAGTGTCTGCCCTTCGCTACGGAAATGCGCCCGAGAAACCCCGCTTACTCAACTTCACACTATGCCGTTCCACTCTATGCTTGCACGGGCAGGAATCGGAGGTTTGGGAGAAGCAGGAATGCCAAGGACGTGGAGCGGGAATTGTTCTTCGGTGCAATGCATGAAGATTCTCGATTGAAAACATCGGTTCCAAATCAGGATGTTCCATCGATTTAACGATCGGCACACCATGAATTCCCTCACCAATTCCCATTGATTTCGACGAAAATTCATCTTGCAGGTGTCATCTTTGAAATGACGGAATTGCCAGAAGGGGGTACCACAATGGCGATGGTTCCGGCCAAGTCTGACCCAAAATGGGCGCGATTCGCCTCGAATTTCACCGCGATCAAGGTCAATGATCTTGCTACCAAGATGTTTTTGAACCGCCTCAAGGTCAAGGCGACTTTCGATCAATCGGAGGCGGCCAAGCGCGGTCTCATTGATGAGGCGTACGAATTTTTCACCAAGAACCAAGAAAACTTGAAAGGCGACATCCAAACGATTTTTGGATGAGGAGAAAAACAGCGATGAAAACTTTGATGACGGTGCAGGAAGCGTCGAAGCTGATCCTTGCGGGCAAGAAGATGATAATCGCTGGCGACGAAAATCTTTTGGCGAAGCTGCCGCATGGCGAATGGATTGGAGGGACGATTCCCTACTTTATGAGTGAGAACGGCGGCCTTCACACACAGGAACAGGTACAGGCCGCCGTGCTGCCTGATGTTGCCGTTTCGGCGAATATCCGGGCGTACGGTGAGGGCGAGCTGGAGCGCATCCCCGCCGACTACGCAAGCCATGGATTCAGCTATGTGCTTATTCCGGCATTCACCGGCACACACAAAAAGTTCGCGCAATATTGTTCCACTTGGCCGGGCGTATTCGATCGCCCCTTAGTGGGTTGGATTGCCGGCGTTAACGTGCAAGATATCGGCAAGATCTTACCCAAAACAGTCAACGGCAAGAACGGGGAAATCTCTCCGTCCAATGCTGTCGTGATGCACGTTGAACTTCCCGCGAATACCATTGCTAAGGCCTATATCATCAATCTTTTTTCACAGAGCAATGGCGACACGATCACTTTCCCTGCCTCGGGTTTTGAAGTCACCGAGTGCACGATCAACGGCAAGCCGCAGTCACTTGCCGGCTACATCGTCTCGCAAAAGATCGATCAAAAGCTGCCGCTGGTTGCGGACTACATGGGGGCGATGGTAAACGTGAGCATTCAGGCCGTGGATACCACAGGCGGCAAGGTCTCCTTCTACGCGCCGGTCTTTCAGGGGATCGAGTACAAGTTCGCTTTGCCGGTCGCGGATTACGAAGCCGCGTTTCTTGAGAAACTCGGCTCCCGGCAGATCCACCCGGTATTTTCCTGCAACTGTATCCTCAACTATCTGTATGCGCATCTGGAGGGCAAGAAGACCGGGGACATTGTAGGACCGATGACCTTTGGAGAGATTGCCTACATGCTGCTCAATCAGACGATGGTTTATCTGACCATTGAACCCAAAGCCTAGGACAATCCGGTGTCTGCCGGAAACGAATCGCGCATTGCTCCAAGGAACCTGTGAATCCGTTGCGTTTTGTATCAGGGCACGACAAATTCGTCCCCTGATACAAAATCCAAATGGATGCGCTGCGATTGTTCTGTTGCTCTTTTGAGGAGCAGCAGCATAAAGCCTTCGGTCCTGCCGGAGGCTATTTATTGATTGACGCCGCTGGCCAGAAAGCCGCCGTCGACAGTGATGATTTCGCCGGTGACGAAGGAGGCCGCTTCGGAGGCCAGGAAGATGGCTGCGCCGACCAGTTCTTCGGCTTGGCCGAAGCGGTGCATGGGCGTGCGCAGCAGCATCTCGTTGCCGCGCGGCGTGCCCTCGATCAGCTTGCGGTTCATGGGCGAGGGAAAGACGCCGGGAGCGATGGCGTTGACGTTGACGCCGTTTTCGGCTAGCTCGATGGCCAGCGATTTGGTGAGCGAGGCGACACCGGATTTGCTGGCCGAGTAGGGCGCGACGCCGTAGAACGAGACGAAGGAACTGAGCGAGGCGATGTTAATGATGCGCCCGTAGCCGGCCCCGGCCATGCTCTTGCCGAAGATCTGGCAGGCGCGCCAAGTTCCGGTGAGATTGGTTTCGATGATCTGTGCCCAATCCTCTTCGCTGAACTCGAGGGTTGGGCATTTCTTGGTCGTGCCGGCGCCGTTTACTAAAATGTCAACCTTGCCGAAGGTGGCGATGACGGCGTCGTGCAGCGCCACGAGCGAGGCGCGGTCGAGCACGTCGCTGGCGACGCGCAGCGAGCGGCGGCCCAGATCCTCGATTTCGGCGGCAACCTCGTCGACTTGCGGCTGGCGGCGCGAGGTAGGCACAACGTCGGCGCCGGCCTCGGCCAGTCCCAGTGCGATGGTGCGGCCCAGGCCGGTGGTTCCACCGGTGACAACGGCAACCCGGCCCGAGAGATCGAAAAGTTTTTGCGGCATGGAGATGTATCCCTTTGGTGAAGCTGGCCGGCGTAGGCACAGACAGCTTTCCGGTTTTAAACAGCGGATGAAGCGAGCACGGGAGAAGAATTAGTTCGCTACTTGAATTATAGCGCTCCGGCGGCACGGGGATTGCATCCGGGGCGGCACGTTATTTCTTCGCTGCGCGGTCGGGCAGGATGGACCAGATGGTGGGGTCTTCGTAGCCCAAAACCCAGGAGCAGAAGCCCTGCAGTCTGCGCTCCGCGGCGAGTTGATAGCGGTCGCCGAAGGTATGGGCGTCGGTGTAGAAGACCCACTCGCGAAGCTGGTCGCGATAGAAGTAGAAGAAGGCAGCGTGGTCGGCCGAGTCCCAATCGGGTTTGACGCCGAACTGCGCGGCCAACTCGGCGGCTTCGCCAGAGACGATGGTATCGGTGGCGATGCTGGGGTGGTTGTCGCCGGTGGATTTGTCGGCAGCCGGCGCGGCGGCATGCCAGTGGTAGCCATAAACGGGAATGCCCAGCGAGAGCTTTTCCTTGGGTACAAATTGCAACGCGTAGTCGAGATTTTCCTGGGTCCATTGCCAGCCCGAGACTGGGCCGGGCGTGGTCCAGTGCGTGTGCTGGTCGTAGGTCATCAGGCAGATAAGATCGGTGGATTTGGCCAGTTCGGCCAGATCGTAGGCGCCGCGCCAGTCGGTAAAAATCCACTTGGAAAAGCTGCCGGCGCCAGGATAGCCGGGAGCGTTGGGCACGGTGGCGATGGTCAACTGGAGGCCGGCTTTGTGGAGCGCGCCGGCGGTGCGGGCGACGGTGGCCGAGAGCAGTTCGCGGTCGGCATAATCGATGTTCTCGAAATCGATTTGGAAGCCAACGTAACCGTGCAACTTGGCTTCGCGCAGCAGAGCGTCGTTCATGTGCTGCTGGGCAACTTCGCTGGTGGCGAGGCCGTGAAATTTGCTTTTGCCGAAGAGCGCCAGCAGGGGCATCACGGGCAGGTTTTCGCGCTGCGCCTGGGCCAGCACGCGGGCGTTGGGCGCGCCGGTGACCAGTCCGTTCTCATCGACGTTGTACCAGGTGGGCACGAGCAAACCGATTTTGGCCGAGTGCGCGAAAAAGGAGTGCACGGAGCTGGTGCCATCGGTCATGTAGAAGAGCGCCACGGGTGTGGCGCAGAATCCGTAGCACGAAAACACGAGAGGCGCGAGCAGAGAAAAAATCCGACGCATAAGATCACCACCTGAAGAGATTGCGTGCCGCCTGTTTTCATGGGAGGCGCGATGTTCGCCATCATAACCAATGCGGCATAAGGATTATCTTTGTTGGGCGAGGAAGTCAAGCCAGGTTGCAAATCCCGCGCCGGTTTTGGCCGAGGTCTCGAAGACAGGAATGCCGGGCCGCACTTCGTGGATATTTTTGAGCGCCAGTTCGCGGTCGAAGCCGCAGGGCTCGGCGATATCGACCTTGGTGATCACGGCGGCGTCTGCGGAGTTGAACATGGTGGGATATTTGAGCGGCTTGTCTTCGCCCTCGGTGACGCTGAGCAGCACCACGCGAATGCGCTCGCCTAGATCGTAGCTCGACGGGCAGACCAGGTTGCCGACATTTTCAATGAAGAGCATGTCGAGTGCGGGCAGCGCGATTTCTTGCCATTCGTCGAGATGCTTGCCGATCATTTCGGCGTCGAGGTGGCAGATGCCGTGGGTGTTGATCTGGCGCACGGGGGCGCCGCTCGCGGCCAGGCGGCGGGCGTCGTTGTCGGTCTCCAGATCGCCGACCAGCGCGGCGGCCTGCGTGCCGCGCGCGCGCAATTCGCGCAGCGTGCGTTCGAGGAAGGCGGTTTTGCCGGTGCCGGGACTGGAGACGAGATTGAAGACAAGAACGCCGGCTGCCGCGTAGCGCTCGCGCAGATGTGCTGCCAGTTCGTCGTTCTTTTTAAGAATTCCCCGCCGCAGTTCAACGATTCGCGTGGTCATGTGTTCTCCTTGGCCGGTGCGGCCGATGATGGCTCCGGCTCGTCGATTTCGATGGATTCAATCTCCAACTCGCGGCCCTGGCGGATTTCGCCGGCCAGTTCGCCGCAGCGCGCGCAGCGGAAACTTTGTACGCCGTCGAGTTCGGAATCGGCGTTGCAACTTTCGCAATGAACGATGACGGGCAGCGAGATGATGGTCAGCCCGGCTTGGGCCAGTGGCGTGTCTTCTGTGGCTAGTTGCCAGCAAAAACGCAGCGAGTCTTCAACGACCGAGGCCAGCGCGCCTAGGCGCAGGCGAACCTCTTTGACGCGCGCGCCGGGATAAGCCGAGGCGGTCTCGGAGACTGCTTCGACGATGCTGGCTGCGATGGATAGCTCGTGCATAGGCTCTATTGGCAAGATACACCGTCGCGGCTGGCTGAGCGCGCAACAGGAATGATGCACAGCGCGGAGCCACTGAAATTTTCAGTAGAAAGAGTGCCGTGGCGCACGATACAGTGTGGCAATGACTCCTGATAAATTAGATAGCTTAGAAGGCCAGGTGGGTGAGCTGCGCTGGCGCGTGCAACGCCTGGAAGAGACGCTGGCACGGCATGGCATTATCGCCGGGCAAGCGGCGCCCGCGCCGGCGTTCAAAGAGAAGATCGCCGCGGCCGAGACTGCGGTTGCTCCGCCTTCGCCATCGCCCGCCGTTGCTCCCGCCGCGTTGCCGCCAACGCCGGTTGCGTCGCCGCAGTTTGGCAGCTACAACGACGATGCTGCAGACAAGCTATCGCCGTCGCTGGAGAGCCGCATCGGATCGCAGTGGTTTAATCGCATCGGCATTCTGGCCCTGCTGATCGGCGTGGCGTGGTTTTTGAAGTTCGCCTTCGACAATCACTGGATCGGGCCGCTGGGTCGGGTGCTGATCGGGTTGGTTGCCGGCGCGGGAATGATCGGCTGGTCGGCCATCTTCCGCAAGCGCGGCTACACGGCATTCGCGTATTCGATGCAGGCGGTGGGCAGCGGCACGTTGTATCTGTCGCTGTGGGCTGCCTTCCAGATGTACGATTTGATGCCCGCCACGGCGGCCTTCGCGGCAATGATCGCGGTGACGGCATTCAACGGGTTCATGGCGTGGACGCTCGACGCCGAGTTGCTGGCGCTATATGCGATCGCCGGCGGCTTGAGTACGCCGCTGCTGGTTTCTACCGGAGGCAATCACGAGATCGCGCTGTTCACCTATCTGCTGATCCTCGACGTAGCGGTGCTGATTCTGGCTGTGCTGCGGCCCTGGTCGCGGTTGCTGGTGGTGGCTTTCGCGGGCACGGTGGTGTTCGTCACTGCGTGGTGGTTTATGAATGACTACGCGGCACAGGCAAATGCGGGCGTAACCGCGGCCTATCTCGCCGGATTCTTTTTGATCTTCGCCTTTGCGCCGCGGCTGGTGCGAGTCCATCCCGACGAACAAGGGGGATCGGCTTTGTGGAACACGCTGGCATTGGCTGTAATGCCGGCGCTGAATGCGGTGCTGGGCTTCCTGGCGTTTTACTCGTTGTTCGATTCGCCCACGGCAGAGTGGGCCGGAGCCTGGCTGGCTGTGGCCTTTGCCGCGTTCTATCTGCTGCTGGTAAAGCTGCCGGCGTGCGGCGTTCTGCGCAAGAGTTCGGTCGCGGTTTCAGGGTTGTATCTGGCGGCGGCCGTCGTCTTTCTCACTATCGCTATTCCCCTCAAGACGCAAGGCCGGTGGATGACGATTGGCTGGCTGGCCGAGGGCGCGGCGCTGCTGTGGGTGGAGCAAAAAACGCGGCAGATGCTGCTGAAGGTCTTTGCGCTTATCTGTCTGGCCATGGGCCTCGTCGCGCTGGTTACCGTGAACCCCGCTGTATCGCCGACGCCGTTCCTCAATGCGCGCTTTGGTACCGATCTGTTTGCCATTGTGGTTTTTGCGGTCGCAGCCTGGCTGGTGCGCGGTGAGGGCCAGCAAGAGGATGCTGTGCCGGGCTTGAACAGGCCGGTGCTGGCGGCGATCTTCGCGTTGACGGTAAATGCGTTGATTCTGTTCGCCGGTTGCAGCGAGATCGCCAATTATTGGTGGCAGGTGCGCTGGCAAGGCGACAACAATCAGTTTGAAGCTTTCAGCATGTATGCGCAATTCAGCTACTCGGCGTTCTTCATGCTCTTTGGGGCGGTGTTGCTGGCGCTGGGCTTCTGGCGGCATTCGGCGTTTTTGCGCTGGCAGGCGCTGGTGTTGCTGGCGGCCACGGTGATCAAGGTGTTTGTGGGCGATGCCAGCGCGTTGAGCAGCGGATATCGCATTCTGAGCTTTCTGGCGCTGGGCGTGCTGCTGCTTGCAGTGAGCTACGCCTACCAGCGCGACTGGCTCAAGCTACGCGACACGGGAGACAAGGGACAATGAAATTCGCGGCGGTTCTGTTGCTGTTTGTTTTCGCCGCGCCCGCGGCCGAGGTGCAATACTTCCGCTACACGCGGCCGGTGGAGCTTGTGCCGCAGACGAGCGGGCAGACGTGCATGGCGGTGCCCGCGGATGTCTTTGCCCACGCCGCCCCGGGGCTGGCCGATTTGCGGCTCTATCGTGGCGATATGGAGACGCCATACGCGCTAGAGACCACGGCCGCGGCCACGCCGGGCGAGCAGCAGATCGCGCCTCTGAACCTGGGCCGGCGCGCGAACCATACGGTCTTTGACGTCGTCATGCCGGATGGAAAATACAGCGATCTGAATCTGTCGGTCGAAGGTCAGGATTTTCTCGCCACGGTGACGGTAACGGGAAGCCAGACCGAGAGCGGCGCTGCTCCAACCAAGCTCGGGTCGTTCACGATCTTCGATCTCACCAAGCAGAAGTTGGGGCGCAGCACGGTGCTGCATCTGCCGGAATCGGACTTCAGATATTTGCACCTCGGCATCGATGGCCCGATTGCGGCGGATGCGGTGAGGGGGATTTCGGTTTCGCGGTTGCCTTCGGCCGAGCCGCGCTATCTGACTGTCGCCGCGACCGCGTCCATGGCGCAAAAGGGACGCACATCGGTGGCCGAGTTCACCGTGCCGGCACATGTGCCGGTCGATCGCGTGGTCTTTGCCGTGGGCGGCCAGCCGGCCAACTTCGGCCGCGCCGTGAGCGTGAGCGCGCGGCCGGTTGTTTCGAAGAAAGCTCTGGACGTGGCCGAGCCGCAGCCGGTGACGTTCGCTGGCAGCCTGCTGCGCGTGCATCGCGTCGAGAACGGCCAGCGCATAGACGAAGAGCAACTGAGCCTCGACGCGCAGGGGCAGAGCTTCGATCTGCCCGCCAAGTGGACGGTCACGGTGGACAACGGCGACGACGCGCCGGTTGCATTCAGCGCGGTGCGCCTGGAGATGCTAGAGCGCAAGCTCTGCTTCGACGCGGCCGCCGGGGCGCAGTACAAGCTCGACTACGGCGATGCCGCGCTGGAGCAGCCGCGGTACGATTACGCGCGGCTTTTCGTGGCACAACCCGGCGCGGCGCAGGCCACGGCCGGGGCGGAGCAGGATAATCCCGGGTACCGTCCCCGGCCCGACGCGCGGCCGTTTACCGAACGGCATCCGGTGCTGTTGTGGGTGGCGCTGATTGTTGTGGTTGGTGTGTTGGGCGCGATCGCGTTGCGTACCGGAAATGCGGTGAAGCAAGATCCGTCATAGCGCAAAAAATAGCGCGGGTCATGGAGACCCGCGCTATTTTTTCTTGCGGCTATTTCTCACTTAGTTGGCGGGCTGGGTCGCCAGCCAGGATTTGAGGTTTGGCTCCTGCAGGCGGCGCAGCTCGATGCAGCCGTCGATGCTTTCGATGGCGTGGTGCAGTTGAACCGTGGCGGTGGGAACCGGGTGCGCGGCGAAGAAGCTCTTCACCTCTTCGCGAGCCTCGGCGGTGCAGAAGCCGCCCGTCGAGCCGACCAGAATCTCGCCCATCTCGATGGGTAGTCGCGACTGGATCTGGCCCCAGTGCGCCTGAATGAACTTCCAGGCCGTCTCGCGATTTTCCGCAACGCTCATGGCGACAGCAAACTGCAGGGCCGCGTCCTGATTGCGGACCTTGGCAGTGAGCGAGTATTCGAGGGCGCGGTTGAGCAACGCCGGGTCATGGAAGCCGGCGAGCAGCCGCAGAGCCTGATGCTGGAGCTCGGGATCGGCGGAGGTTTCGTAGGTCTTTTGCAACCGGTCAAAGAGCGCGGCGTCGCCGTGGCTGGCGGCGATGGCCAGCGCGGTTTGGCCGAGCGTGACATCGGTCGAGGCGGGATCGTCCAGATATTGCGCGGCGATGGCGCGGGCCTGTTCGCGCAGCGCCGGGTCGTTGCCGCGGCCGGCCAGCAGCGAGAAGAGCAGCGCGCGCAGCTCGCGGGTGTTGGGCGTGTCAGAGGCCGCGGGCGCACCCAGCCTGGCATAGGCCGGGGCAAAGTTGCGGCTTGCCCAAGCGGCCAGGGCGTCGCGCTCCTGCTGGTTACTGGCGACGCGTTCGGCGATGCTGCCGGCGTTGCCCAGCGCGGCCGAAAGCACATGGACGTCGCTGTCGTCTTTGAGCGCGGCGACCAGATTCAGGTAGTCGCCCACCGTGGCTTTGTTGGCGCGAACCTGCGCCCACTCATCGCCCAGCAGAGCGATACGCTCGGCGGGGGTGAGCGCGGTTTCCGCCTGCGCCACCAGGGCCGCGTATTGCGCCGGAGCGTAGGCCGCGCGGTAGTATCCCTTGCCGCTGGCGTTGGCAAAGACCGGCGCGGAACCGGGCAGCGGCAACGCCGCCGATGAAGGCGAAAGAACTTGGCAGCTCTGGCCGCTGGCGGTGGCAAAGCAGACCGGCAGGGTCCACTTTTGCGAGGGATCGGCCTTGCTGGAGGGACTCAGGAAGAAGCGGCTCTGCGCGACGGGGAACTGGCCGTTTTCCGGAGCGCCAAAGTTGAGAATGGGCACGCCGGGCTGGGCCACCAGCGATTCCATGATCTTGTCCACGGGTTTGCTGCTGGTGGCCGCCAGCGTGCTCCAGAAGTCCTCGGCCGTGGCGTTGCCGTAGAGATGGGCGGCCAGATAGTTGTGCACGCCTTTGCGGAAGCTCTCTTCGCCGAGGTAATTTTCCACCATCAGCAGCACGTCGCTGGCCTTGCCGTAGGAGATGCCGTCGAACATCTGGTCGATCTCTTCGGGCGTGTCGGCTTTCGCGCGGATGGCGCGCGTAGTGGGCTGGGCGTCGAGGTTGAGGGTTTGTTGCTGGCCGGCGGCAACCTCCTCGGGGATGTTCCACTCCGGATGCATGGCGGCGACGGGCTTGTTCTCCATCCAGGAGGCGAAACCTTCGTTGAGCCAGATGTTGTCCCACCACTGCATGGTGACCAGATCGCCGAACCACTGGTGAGCCATCTCGTGCGCCACAACGACAGCGACATTTTCGCGGGCGGCGATGGAGGCGGTTTTGGGATCGAGCAGAAGATCGGTTTCGCGGTAGGTGATGGCGCCGAAGTTTTCCATGGCGCCGGCCTCGAAGTCGGGAATGCCGATGAGATCGAGTTTTTTGAGCGGGAAGTGAATGCCGAAGTAATCGTCGTAGTAGTGCAGAACGTATTTGGCCACGTCGAGGGCGTAGGGCCGCAGGGCGTCTTTGCCGGGCGTCGAGCAGACGCGCAACGCGACGCCATCCTGCTCGCCGGCGGTGCACTCGAAGTCGCCCACCAGAAAGGCCAGCAGATAGGTGGACATCTTGGGCGTGGTGTCGAAGCGCAGCGTGTGCTTGCCCGCGACGGGGCCCGGCGTGTCGCTGACGATGGGCGAGTTGGAGATGGCGGTGTCGGCCGCGTCGATGGTCAACGCAACGTCGAAGGTGGCTTTGAAGGCCGGCTCGTCGAACGAGGGAAAGGCGCGGCGGGCGTCGGTGGCCTCGAACTGCGTCACGGCGTAGTTGCGCTTGTCGGTTTTAGAAAGATAGAAGCCGCGCAGCTTGTTGTTGAGGATGCCGGTGAAATGAATCTTGAGCGCGGCCGGCCCGGCGGGGATTTCGCCGGGAAAGGTGAAGGTGGCCTGCTGCTTGTTTTCGTCGAGCGTGACGGCGGCGGTTTGCTTCTGGCCTCCGGCGTCGATGGTCACCGACTGGAAGGCCAGTTCGATGGCGTTGAGCGTGATCGCGCGCGTGGGCTCTTTGACGGCCACGTCGATGGTCTCTTCACCGGTGAAAGTGGCGGACTGGAGGTCGGGCGCGAGCGCCAGCGTGTAGTGCGAGGGCACGACCGCTGTGGAGAGCCGCTGCGCAAACGCGGGCGCGATGAAACACATAACGGCGGTAGCGCAAGCCAGGATGCGCCGTGAAAAAGAGTAGGGAGTGTTTTTCATGGAATTCCTCACGAGCCTTGAAAGCAAAGCCGCGGAGATCGATGTCTCCGCGGCCGGTGATTCCATTTTAAACGGCAGGCTCAGCGAATGTTTGCCGGGGCCAGCTTGGGTGAGAGTGCGTGAATGATCAACAGCGAGCCTACATAAGCCAGGCAGGCGATGGCGAAGAGTGGAACGTAGCTATGCGTAATGCCGACGATGAATCCGGTGGCAAGTTGGAGGAGCACGCCGCCACAGGCGCCGCACATGCCGCCGATGCCGGTAACACTGGCGACTGCAGCTTTGGGAAAGGTGTCGGAAGGTATGGTAAACAGGTTGGCCGACCATCCCTGGTGCGCGGCGGTGGCAAGACCAACAACCGCGACCACAAGCCATAGCTGATGGAGGAAGGGCGCGGCGAAGACCGGCACCACGCACAACGCGCAGATGAGCAATGCGGTTTTGCGCGAAACATTGGGCGACTTGCCGCGGGAGAGCATCGCCGAGGAGATCATGCCGCCGCCAATGCTGCCCACCGTGGAGATGGAGTAGATGATGATCAGAGGCAGCCGGTTATCGGCAAGGCTAAGCCCGAAGGTGGACTGCAGATAGCGCGGCAACCAGAACAGATAGAACCACCAGATGGGATCGGTGAGGAATTTAGCGATGGCAAAGGCCCAGGTCTCTTTGCAGGGCAGCACGCGGCTCCAGGGAACGCGCTCGGTTTTTTCCACCGGATCGCTGAGGATCAGATCGAGTTCGGCCTGGGAGACGCTGCGGTGCTGCTCCGGCGGGCGGTAGTAAACCAGCCAGCAGGCCAGCCAGACCAGGCCAAAAGCGCCGGTGACGACAAAGGCGCCGCGCCAACTGACCAGAGCGACCAGGGCGGGCACTACGAGGGGAACGGCGATATTGCCAAAGTTGGCGCCGGAGTTGAAGATGCCTGTGGCGGTGGCGCGCTCACGCTTGGGGAACCACTCGGCAACCGTCTTGATGCAGGCCGGAAAGTTGGCTGCTTCACCCAGGCCCAGCAGGAACATCGCGATGCCGAAGGTGATGACGGAAACCGCCGCGCCGGGCAGCATGGCGGCGACGCTCCACAGGCCGATAGCGATGGCGAAGGCCTTGCGCGTGCCCAGCTTGTCCGTCAGGCCTCCGGCGATCACCATGCCGATAGCGTAGGCGGCTTGAAATGCGGCCAGAATAAAGCCGTACTTCATGCTGTTCAGGCCCGGAATAATAATTTCAAGGGATTTTTCCAGGTAGGCAATCACGCCGCGATCGACGTAGGCGATGACGGTGGCGAAGAACAGCAGGGCGCAAATGACCCAACGCTGGTGCGAGACGCGATTCGGGGAACCAAAGGTAGAAAAAAAAGACTTTGAATCCGTATTTTGTGGAGGCATTCTGCGAGACTCCGGGGTTTATAGGTGGTCCGACCAATTATACCGGCCCACCGTGGCCGCTGGCAGTGAGATGGGGCAAAATCTCAGGATGCGGTTTCATGGGGCGGTTCGGGCTTTTCGCGCGCCAGCAGCGTATCGAGCAGCAGCAGGCAGGCGCCGGTGACAATGGCCGAGTCGGCGATGTTGAAGTCCGGATAGTGATAGCTGAAGATGTGGACCTCAATGAAATCGACGACCCAACCGAAGGCGATGCGGTCGTGAAGATTGCCCAGCGCACCGCCCAGGATCAGCGCCAGGGCGACGGTGGCAAGGGTGAGTCGGTTGCCCAGCCAGATCAACGCGGCGGCGACGCCGATGGCGGCAACGAGCGAAAAAGAGACCAGCCCCCAGCGCACCGTGTGCGGCGAGGCCGAATCGGCAAACATGGAAAAAGCCGCGCCCTCATTGGTCCAGTGCGAGAGGCGCAACACATGGTCGATGACCGGCCGGGCGCTTCCGAAACGGACGTGGGCGACAATCCATTTTTTGCTGAGCTGATCGGCCAGATAGACCACGGCCGAGATCAATAACAGCCAGGGCAGGCGGCGCGGCCGTTGCCAGTTTGCGAACCAGCTCACTGTGCGGCCTCCGCGGATGCGCCGTCTTGCGGCGGTTCAACGCCCATCTCGTGCAAGGCAGAGTGGCAGCGCGGGCAAACATCTTGCCAGATGCCGTAGTTCGAGACCGAGGGCATGTAGTTCCAGCAGCGGGCGCATTTGGTGCCGCTGGCGGAAGTGACAAAGGCTCTCAATCCAGCGATACTCGTCGCAAATTCTGTGCCACTTGGCGGATTGGCGAGCTGTTCTAAATTCTTAAGGAGTTCACCGGGAGCTTTATGTACGGTCACTTTCGAAACGTTAAGAAACTCCTTCAAATCCCAGTTTTTTTCGCGGAAGAGATCATATGGCACGTCGTCTGCGTAGAAATGCAAATCGGCATCCAGACCTTTTCCTATGGTTTTGTTTTGCCGGGATTCTTCTAGGCCGCGCAGCACGTCGTTGCGCAACCCGAATAGAATTCCGCACTCACTGATAAAGCGCGCCGGGTCTTCAGAGAAAATCTCTTCCGGCTTGGGGAAGAGCGCCAGATGCACGCTCGGTTCGCGGCCTTCGACTTTGGGCAGGTGCTCCCAGACCTCATCGGCGGTGAAGCTCATGATTGGAGCCAGCAGCCGCGTGAGCGTCTCGGTGATTCGCCACAAAACGGTTTGCGCCGAGCGGCGCGCCGGGTTGGTGGGCGCGAAGGTGTACATGCGGTCCTTGAGCACGTCGAGATAAAACGCGCTCAGGTCGGTGATGGCGAATTCGTTCACCGCCTGATAGATGCGGTGGAACTCGAAGCCCTCGTACCAGGCGAGAATCTTTTCCGCCAGATCGCGCGTGCGGGCCAGCATGTAGCGGTCCAGCGGCTGGAGCTCCGCTTCGGCGACCGCGTCGCGCGCGGGATCGAATCCGGCGAGATTGCCCAGCAAAAAGCGGAAGGTGTTGCGCAGCTTTTTATAGATCTCGGCGCAGCGGGCCATCAGATTTTCGCTGGCTGCGGTGTCTTCGCGGAAGTCGACCGAGGCCACCCAGAGGCGGACGATCTCGCCGCCCATTCTTTTCGCGATGTCGATGGGATCGACGCCGTTGCCCAGCGACTTACTCATGGCGCGTCCCTGCTCGTCGAGCGTCCAGCCGGCCGTGGCCACGTTCGAGTACGGCGCGCGGCCGCGCAGCGCCACCGAGGTCAGCAGAGAAGAGTGGAACCAGCCGCGATGCTGATCGCCGCCCTCCAGGTACATGCACTTGGTGCCGTTGCCATCCTGGAAGCCCTTGTAATAGGCGGCCAGCTCGGGATCGGATTCGCAGACAGCCATCCAACTGACGCCGGAGTCGAACCAGACGTCGAGGATGTCCATCTCTTTGCGGAATTCCGTGCCGTCGCAATGGCTGCATTTGGCGCCGGCCGGCAGCAATTTTTCGAGCGGCGTGGTGTGCCAGCTCTCCGCGCCCTCGTCCTCGAAGAGCTTGACGATCTTGGCGTTGAGCGCGGCATCGACGATGGGCTGGTTGCACTTTTCGCAGAGGAAGACGGCGATGGGCACACCCCAGATGCGCTGGCGGCTGATGCACCAGTCGGGGCGGGTCGCGATCATGTTGGTGATCCGCTCCTTGCCCCAGGCCGGATCCCAGGTCACTTTGTCGATCTCTTCAATCGCCAGCTGGCGGAATTTTTTCGCGGTTCCCGCGGCGTCTTTCACCAGCGTGTCGAGCGAAATAAACCACTGCTCGGTGGCGCGGAAGATGACCGGATGATGGCAGCGCCAGCAGTGGGGGTACGAGTGTTCAAGTGGCGAGCCGCCCAGCAGCGCGCCCTTTTCTTCGAGCATGGCGATGATGACCGGATTGGCCTTCCAGACGTTGAGGCCGTCGAAGGCAGGCGGCTGCTCGAAGGGCCATGCGGCGGCATCGACGTGCACGTGGCCGCCGGCATCGACGCGGCAGGTGGGGTCGAGACCGTAGCGCTGGCCGGTGTAGAAGTCGTCCGCGCCATGGGCGGGAGCGGTATGCACCGCGCCTGTGCCAGTGTCGGCGGTGACGTAATCGGCCACGACGCCCAGGACCGAGCGATCTAGGAAGGGATGCTGGAAGGTCGCGCGTTCGAGCGTGGCGCCCTTGAAGCGGGCCAACTCCGTGGTTTCACCCAACTGACAGTTCTTGAAGCGGGCCAACTCCGTGGTTTCACCCAACTGACAGTTTTGGATGACACTGGCGGCCAGTTGGGCGGCCACGATGTAGACCTCGGAGCCGCGCGCGAGGGCGACGTACTCGAAATCGGGATGGAAGGCGACGGCCATCGACGCGGGCAACGTCCAGGGGGTGGTGGTCCAGATAATGGTATATACTTCACGGCCTTTGAGAGACGGATCGAGGGACTCGGGCGCGCTGGTCAGCTTGTAGCGCACATACACCGAGGGGCTGGTGTGGTTCTCGTACTCGACCTCGGCCTCGGCCAGCGCGGTGCGGTCGTGGATGCACCAGTAGACGGGCTTGAGTCCGCGATAGACAAAGTCTTTTTCGAGGAATCCATAGAAGGCTTCGAGGGTCTTGGCCTCGTAGGCGCGGGACATGGTCTTGTAGGGATCGGGCCAGCGGCCCAGGCAGCCAAGACGCTCAAACTGCTGGGTTTGCATGTCGATGTACTTCTGCGCGTATTCGCGGCAGGCCTTCAGCACGGACGGGGCCGGCATCTCCAGCTTTTTGCGGCCCAGCTTCTCGTCGACCTTGATCTCGATGGGCAGCCCGTGGCAGTCGAAGCCCGGCACGTAGGGGGCGTCGAAGCCGGCCATGGTCTTGGACTTAACGACAAAATCTTTGAGACCCTTGTTGAGGGCGTGGCCCAGGTGGATGGGGCCATTGGCGTAGGGAGGGCCGTCGTGGAGCAGAAAGACAGGCCGGCCGCGGCCAGCCTCGCGCAGTTTGCCGTAGAGGTCCAACTCGGACCAGCGGGCGAGCCGAAGTGGCTCATTCTGCGGCAGATTGGCTTTCATCGCGAAGGCGGTTTGCGGCAAATTGAGTGTAGCCTTCAACTCCGGCGCTGGGGACATCGGAACTCCATTCGTAATCAATCGTATTCCATTTCAGTGTAAATGGCGGAGAGGCTAAATTTCCGGTGACGAACCGGGCTGTTCGTCCGTCTATAGAATTTGAAAGTGAAAACGCGGCCAGATATGGAACTGCGGAGGCCTTGGGGCGATTTGAGTGGCTTGCCGCGCCGAGACAAAGTTGGGCGCAGTCAAGCATAATAAGATCGAACAAGCCTGTTCCGGGATGGATTGACATCCGGGCAGGCGCCAACCAGCAGGTCTACGGCAACGATGGCAATTCTTTGGTCTGTCGCGGCCGGGCCGGCTGCCTGGGGGCGCAGTAGAGATGAAAGATCACGAGATGGACGCCTTTTTGGGCAAAGCTTTCGAAGAGAAGCCGATCTGGGCAGGTCTCTGGGAAAGCATTCAGGATGTATTTTTTCCGGCCAAGCTGCCACCGCTGGAGCTAACCTCGCAGCCGGTGCCGGTTCCCGACCGCATGGCGGTCAAGACCAATCCCTGGGCGGTGGGTATCTCGACCACCATCAATCTCTCGGTCCTGCTCCTGTTGCTGTTTTTTGTGGGCAAGAAGGTGATTGAGACGGTGAAGCCAAGCCTGCTGGCCACCAGTATCGATGTAGGCGACTTTAACGCGCCGAAGGCGCCCAAGCTCAACGGCGGTGGTGGCGGCGGCGGAGACCGCAGCCTGATTGAGGCTAATCAGGGCAAGTTGCCGCAACGGACCGATCAGCCGTTGACGCCTCCGACGCCGGTGACGATCGATCATCCCAAGCTGGCCGAACCGGCGGCGATCAACGTGCAGAAAGACATCCAACTGCCCGACAACCCGGATATGCCGATGATAGGCATCAAGAGTTCGGCGAATGTGAAGCTGGCTTCGGCAGGTACTGGCTCGGGCGCGGGCATGGGCACCGGCTCGGGCGGCGGCCTGGGTTCTGGCGGTGGCAACGGTTACGGCCCCGGCTACGGCGGCAATACCGGCGGCGGGTTGTACCAGATTGGTGGCCGGGTTTCGGCGCCGTCGATCATGCACAGCGTCGAGGCTGAGTTCAGCGACGAGGCGCGGCGGGCCAAGTATCAGGGCGTCTGCCTGGTTTCGTTGATCGTCGATGCGCAAGGCAATCCGCAGAACGTGCATGTGGTTCGCTCGTTGGGCATGGGGCTGGACGAAAAGGCCATCGAGGCCATCCGCCAGTACAAATTCCGGCCGGCGATGAAGGACGGTCACACGCCGGTTCCGGTGCCGATCACCATCGAGGTGAACTTCCGGCTGTACTAAGATCCGAGACAAAGAAGCATCCAGAGAGCGGAGCCCCAGCGGCTCCGCTTTTTTATTTGGGTGCGATTGGGCCGGCCCAGGAGATGGATTCACGGACGGGGGATGACTGGTCAGACCTCTCCAGAGGTATACTCTCTTGCATCTTGATTTTCCCCCTGCGGGGATGCGCGAAAGAAAGGGACAACATGGCAGAGGAGCAAAAAGTCACCTTCGATCTGGCGGGGCTGGCGAAGGCATACGATTTCACGGGCAAAACGATAGCCATCACGGGCGGGGCCGGTGTTCTGGGCAGCGACATCACACGCGCGCTGGTGGGTGTAGGCGCCAACGTGGCCATTCTCGATATCAACGTCGCGCCGGGCAAGGCGCTGGCCGAGAGCCTGGGCGAGCGCGGCCGGCAGATCTCGCTCTTTGAGTGCAACGTGCTGGACCGCGACAGTGTTTTCAAAACCGCCGCCGATGTGGTGGCCCAGCTGGGCAAGGTGGACGCGCTGATCAATGGCGCCGGTGGCAACAAACCGCAGGCTACCACCAGCGCCGATCTGAAGTTCTTCGATCTGCCGGCCGATGCGCTCAAGTGGGTCTTCGAGCTGAATATTCTGGGCACCATTCTGCCCAGCCAGGCCTTCGGCAAGGTGATGGCCGGGCAGGGCTACGGCAATATTTTGAACGTCTCGTCGATGAACGCCTACCGGCCGCTGACGCGCATTCCCGCTTATTCGGCGGCCAAGGCCGCGGTGAGCAACTTTACCCAGTGGCTGGCCGTGCATCTGGCGCAGGAGTACTCGCCCAGGATTCGCGTCAACGCCATCGCGCCCGGCTTTTTCCTGACCAACCAGAATCGCTTTCTGCTGACCGACAAAGACACCGGAGAGCTGACGGCGCGCGGCAAGACGATTCTGGCGCACACGCCGATGAGCCGCTTCGGCGAGCCGGACGACTTGAACGGCGCGGTGCTGTGGCTGCTCTCGCCGGCCTCGTCGTTTGTCACCGGTATCGTGGTGCCCATCGACGGCGGCTTCTCGGCCTATAGCGGCGTGTAAATGTTGCTCGCCACCGGCCACCATCACAGCGGCGGCAGGCTTGTTCAAGTCCGCCGCCGCGTCCAAAAAATGATGCGCTTTGGCATCGGGAAATGCCTATAATACCGCCATGGCCGCTTTTGTGATCACCAATCGAGTACCATCCCCTGAAGAAATGGGACGCCGGCTGGGTTTAAGCCCGGAGCGCGTAGCGTCGATACGGGTGATCATGAATTCAACCGCGAAACGAATGCCCATCGGTTCTGTGGCAAAAAGAGCGGCTCGCGCGGTTAAGAAAACGCGCACGGCCAGAATCAGGAAAACGCAGACGCGTAGCAAGTAACAACGCAAAAAATGTAGCCGGCGGTAGGTTAGGCGTGGCAAGACACAAGCGCATCCAATCCGTTTTCCTGAATATTCCCTACGATACTCAGTTTGAACAATTGTACGTGGCGTATATTGTGGGCTTGACGCAGCTCGGCCTGAAGATCAATGCCACACTCGCGGTTCCCAATCAGGGGCGGCTGGAAAGAATTGTTGAACAGATTGAAGAATCCGATGTCTCAATTCATGATCTTTCAAGAATTGAAACATCGGCGGGGATACCGCGCTTCAATATGCCCCTCGAACTTGGTTTGGCGCTTTACCGTTCCCATTTAACAAAGGGCCGTCACCGGGTATTTGTCTTCGAGGAAAAGGCCTTCAGAACACAGCACTCGACCAGCGACATCAACGGTATCGATCCGCAGATCCACCGGGGAAAACCACAAGGCATCATGGCAGGGCTGCGCAATATTTTTTATCGAGCGGATGGAATCACTGTTCCCGAGATGCTTTCCAGCTACAACGCCGTCAAGCGGAAATTGCCTGAATTACGGCGCAACGCTGGCAGCCAGTCGCTGTTTGAGGCTTCGATATTCAATGACCTCACGGTTGCGGCGCTCGTCGAGCGAAAAAGAATCATCGACATTCGAGGCGCGCTTGCCGCATCCCCGAAGCCGGTCGTATAGTGGAAACACGATGTCGATGTGGCGCATGAACGATTTGTCGGGCAACCGGGTTTCGATCCGGGCCTCGGCCTCGCTCGCACTCGGCCTGCTGCTGTTGGGACTGCTTACGGTCCCCGGCTGAGGCTGCTCAAGAATAGCTTTGAGAGGCCGCCAGCGGGGAAACCGCTAGGCGGCCTTTATATTTTTGTGGGAGAAAAAGCGATGTTGAAAGATCCGAGCACAAAGTACCGGCCCGTGGCCGATTTCCATTTGGACAATCGCCGTTGGCCTTCGCGGAAGATCGAACGGGCTCCTGTCTGGTGCAGCGTCGATCTGCGCGACGGCAACCAGGCGCTGATCGAACCCATGGACAGCGAACGCAAGCTGCGTATGTTCGATCTACTGGTCAAGTGCGGGTTCAAGGAGATCGAGCTGGGCTTTCCCTCGGCCTCGCAGACCGACTACGATTTTTGCCGGCTGCTGATCGAGCAAAAACGGATTCCCGAAGATGTGGCCGTGCAGGTGCTGGTGCAGGCCCGCGAAGATCTGATGGAGCGCACCTACGAGGCCATCCGCGGCGTGCGCCGCGCCATCGTGCATGTCTACAATTCCACATCTACTTTGCAGCGCCGCGTGGTTTTCGCCATGGATAAGGAAGCCGTCAAGCAGTTGGCGGTGAAAGGCGCGCGGTTGGTGCGCGAATACGCCCAGCGTTATCCGGAGACCGAATGGACCTTCGAGTATTCGCCCGAGAGCTTCACCGGCACCGAGATGGATTATGCCGTCGAAGTCTGCGACGCGGTGACCGAGGTCTGGCAGCCGGCGCCGGCGCGTCCGGCGATCCTCAATCTGCCGGCCACGGTTGAGAGTTCGACGCCGAACATCTACGCCGACCAGATCGAGTACGTTAGCCGCCATCTGAAAAACCGCGAGGCGATCGTGCTCAGCGTGCATCCGCATAATGATCGCGGCACCGCCGTGGCCGCAGCCGAACTGGCGCTTTTGGCAGGCGCCGACCGCGTCGAGGGCACGCTGTTCGGCAACGGCGAGCGCACCGGCAATGTCGATATCGTAACGATGGCCTTGAATCTCTACACGCAGGGCGTCGCGCCGGGGCTGGATTTCTCGAACATCGATGAGGTCATCGATGCCGTCGAGTATTGCAACCGCATTCCCGTGCACGAGCGCCATCCCTACGCCGGGCAAATGGTCTTTACCGCCTTCTCCGGATCGCACCAGGATGCGATCAAAAAAGGCTTCGCCGCGCAGCCGCCCGAGGGGCAGTGGGCGATTCCGTATTTGCCCATCGATCCGCAGGATCTGGGCCGCAGCTATGAGGCGGTGATTCGCGTCAACAGCCAGTCGGGCAAAGGCGGCGTGGCCTTTCTGCTGGAGCGCGATTACGGCATCCGCCTGCCGCGTCGTCTGCAGATCGAGTTGAGCCGCATTGTGCAGCAGATTGCCGACACGCGCGGCGGCGAGATCACATCGCAGCAGATCTGGGATGTGTTCAAGGCCGAGTACATCGACCGCCGCGCGCCCTATGCGCATCGCGGCCATCAAGACGATTCGAGCGAAGAGAGCAACCGGCTGACGGCTACGGTTTCAAAAGATGGCGCCGACCACGCCGTCACGGGCCAGGGCAACGGACCCATCGAGGCCTTTATCGACGGCTTCCAGCGCGAGTTCGGCATCGCGGTGCGCATTGCCGATTACGAGGAGCACGCCATTGGCGATGGCGCCAATGCCCGCGCAATCTGCTTTGTTGAGGCTCGCATCGGTGACGCGGCCCCGGTCTACGGCGTGGGCATGCACGGCAATATCGTCAGTGCCTCGCTGAACGCCATTGTCAGCGCCGTCAACCGCTCGCTGGCCGCGCCACAAAAACCCTAGCCATCAGAAAAAGCCCGCAAAAAATACAAGAGCGGCCGCGAGGCCGCTTTTTGTTGGAAAAATTTGGTTTAAATGGTGCGCCCGGAGTGATTCGAACACCCGACCTACTGATTCGTAGTCCCTTTTAAGTGGTTTTGCAAGAGGTTGCAGCGCGTCGCATCGACCCGAATATGGCGTTTATTTATAACGAGATATATGGATATATTCGGTTGCATGGTGCCGCACTTCACTGCACGATTTTCCAAGTCAAACATGCACCAGAACATGCACCAGCATTGCAGGCTGCACAGCTGATTAGGAGTCCCGATTTTTAATAGATTGCACCCGTTCACTACTTCTTTGATCGCGCGACGTCCGAATCCGTCATAGACATAGTAAACTGGCGGCCTGACTATGATATGAGGCTCCCGGTATTTCGGGTAGTCAAACATTGTCCAAAGCTGCCCACTCGCGGGATAGAGTAATTCCTGCGTATATGCGCCGGAAGGCGTCTCAAGACCTGGATTCAAAATATACACCGTGCCATCGTTGTAGTAGTGAAATCCCTGCGTGGACGCGCCGTTTACGCTTATGGTCTTTAGGCGATCGTTAGCGGGTGTCCGATCTGCGGAACGATTCTATCAGGATGATGGTTCCCCGGTCTGGATGTTCAGGCCGGGGAATTACGATGTTGCTATTCCAGGTTTCAAAAGCGAAACATGGGGCACCCAACCGTTTTGAAATGGTCAGACCTGCGTCACCCGCGCACTTAAGCTTTGTTGGTAATTTAGTCATTGGCCGACCTATTTACTTGATTCGACACATACAACATGTTCTGGCTTGTCGTCCCAGATACAGTTTCGGTATCGTCGGACAAGTTCCGCATCAATCTTGATTTCTTGCTGCTCGCTAAGGTATTTATTGCCAAAAGTGTTGCTATCTGGAGTTGAATCATGCAACTCGAACTTACTCTGTTGTTCGATAATTGGCCCTTCTACAGCATGATGGACATACTCTGGTTCGTTAAAAATGCATTTCATCTGGCCATTCATCATGTGATATATACTCGTATTTTTCTGCAATACGCCTGTCCCCCAGTCCAGCAGTTCATGTTCAATAAGTAAATCTGTAACTCCACTCTGGACAAAGTCGACGGGATGAATGTCCGGAACGGTATCATAATGAACAGACAGACGAATAGTTTGTATGTAAATCCAGTGTCCGTTTCCTCCTTTTCTGAACAAGACCAATGACATTCCATCACAATATTTCGAGGTGACTTCGATCATCGCATATTGCCCTTTGGAAGAGAATCGCGGGAAAGATACGTACGTCAGATACTGACCGATGCATTCTTGCTTAACCCAATTCTTCACGGCCTGCTTGTTTGACGTTTCAATAGCATTGCGTATTTCATGAATACTCCGGGGTTCCTGTGCTGAATATTTCGCAGGAATCGTGAAAGCAATAACTGCCAAAGTAATAACAATTCGAATCATAGTCACCTGCACTCTCTACCTCGTTAATCCATAAAAATTATTCTTTGACCCTGAAATACCAGGCAGGATATAGTAGCGCGTATTTGAACCTTCTCCTTTGTGTCCTTTTGTTCTGTTTCCGAATGTGCCATCAGGGTTCGGATCGCCGTTGGGATGAGTTAGTGCATAATTAGATGCATAAATAGCACGTTTGAGAAGATCGCACATATGAGCCATACCTTTTACTCCGAGAACAGGCTCGTCGGCAGCTTTAATCGGGTTAGTAAACCTTTCCGAATTCAAACTACCGAACTGAGAAGGAACAATTGTGCCACTAATGTATGATTTCGTACCATCCAAAAATGCGTTTTTATCACGTGGATTATTTGCGACATAGTCTGCACGGTTAATAGGCTCATAGGCAAGCGCAAGCATTTCTTTCCAACTATTATCGTTTGTTATACCGGTAGAAATCGTCGCTTCAGCAAAAATCAGTCTTGCGAGAATATTAGAATCTGGATCTGATGGCATCTGTGCATCACATTTGTTTTGGTCTTTACATAAACCGAACGGATCGTCCCAGTTGATCGGATCGTTATCCACATACGCATACAAATTATTCCCGCTCCCGTATCTTCCCAGCGGGTCCGGCTCGATATACCTACCCAACACTGGCACATAGTAGCGGAAGCCGTTGTGGTTCCAGCCTGTCTCAACGTCGTAGTACTGGCCGGGCAGGCGCAGATTCTGCGTGATCGTGCCGCTTACCGTGGCCGAGTCGCCGAAGGGCGCGGAAGTATAGCTCCACGCCGTGGCCTGCGTGCTGTCGGTCGCAAGCCGTGGCGTACCCAAGTGGTCAGTGTGCAAGTAATAAAGCGTCGAGCCGTTCAGCACCGCCACCGGCTGTCCGTCCAAATAAATGTAGTCTGCCGTCGCCGCGCCCGTAGCGCCAGCCTCCTCGATCAGCATCCCATCCAGCCCGTAGATATAGTAGTTGTTGTCATACGTATAGGAACTCGTGTCGGCAACTTCTTTGATCGCGCGGCGTCCGAAGCCGTCATAGACATATTCCGCCGGCGGCCGAACCATTACATGCGGTTCCCGATACTGCGGGAAGGTGAACATTGTCCAAAGCCGCCCACTCGCGGGATAGAGTAATTCCTGCGTATATGCTCCGGAAGGCTCTTCAAGACCCGGATACAAAATATACACCGGTAAGTTTTCCGGACGCATTCCAGAACCAAGCCTGCCCGCATCCCTATTACAACCGTGGAGTTACAGACGTTCGGCCCCGGTTTCCATGCCGGATATTTGGTCGAAAACCCCTGACGCGAGTTT